>OMLO01005322.1_pt1 | contig 10806 bp, 11 predicted proteins | sample 1674811 | NCBI WGS metagenome assembly OMLO01 (sample SAMN06265003, study PRJEB25207) | coral metagenome | isolation source: Coral host | place: Mexico:La Bocana,Puerto Morelos, Mexico | collected 2008-11-13
CTGACTTGTAATGTATTGTAGTATTTATGTAGTTATAGACTAAATTGATATAGGTTATTGTAGTTGTAAGGACTGTATGTTTTGCAACTTAGTCACTGTGATTTAGTTTTTTTATTGTATAAGTGTCTTTTTTTCTATTTTGTATGTAATTATAAAATTTAAAATAAAATAAAAATAACAGAAAAAAAAAAAAAAGAAAAGATGCTGCGGTGAAAACTAAATGTGCTCCCGATGATAATAAGCTGTATGACGTGCATAGATACTGTCGTAATGGGGGAGGTACAGCTTTGATCACTCATTCAAATATAACTGTTAAGCAAGTTATTGCTCCTAAGTGGTGCTCTTTCAGGAACTCCGCGGAATGCATTTTAATCCATGGGTCTTTTCCCATACGGCTACCCATCATCTATAGACATCGCTATAGACATCGATTTCTTTCTTCGTTTCCGAATTCTCCCGGTCCTTTGAATCATTTTTGTTATACACGGAGGCCATATTGCTATGCGGTGTTTTTCAGAATTGCAGAATCATTTTTGGATCTAATCGATTCTTTTTGACTCGCTCAACATGTGCACTTTGCAACTCATGTTCAAGGACATACATCGGATCTGGTTATAAGCAGAAAAATGGACAGTACGTCATGACGCACTGATCGATCTCAGGTTCTTTGCTATGCAGATGGCACACAAATGTACATCGCGTTTAGACCAGGAAATGATCAGGAAGAAAGCGCTGTCTTAACTGCCATGGAATCGTGTATTGCTGATATTGGTCAGTGAATACTGGACATGCGGATAAGTTGAAACTAAATTCTGATAAGACAGAATGTCTTCTCATTGGAACGCGACAACAACTTCAGAAAGTCAATAACACCAGTTTCTCATCGCTTGGCGACTCCCTAATTGTTCCATCAAGTGAAATTCTAAACTTTGGAACCTAGTTTGACTCAAAAATGAGTATGCCGGCTAAGTCATATTAACAGACCTTGCTCATCTGCTTTCTTTGTAATCGTCGAATTAGGAAATATTTAAGTTGTCCAGTCACCGGACCATTACTTCATGCGTTTATAACCAGTGGCATAGATTTTTGTAACAAGCTTACTATATGGCCTCTTGAATTTACATTTCATTAAACTCCAATGGAGCAGGGAACACCAAGATTCTGTCTTGACACACCAGTAGTGCTTTTTTACCTTCATCAGAGAAGGGATGATTACTGAATAAGCAAGAAATATAAACGCTACAGCTCGCAGGAAACAACCAAACAACGAACTCAACTACACGACCTGAGCTATTGTGGTTTCTTGTTGTGAATGTGTGAAAACATATCTCTACAGTTCGACAGAATAAAGCGATACTTACATGTTTCAATATCCTCGGCCGGTTTAACGTGTTTCTCGCAAACGTGCACTTTGTCGTTTTTTATCTGCTCCCTGAAATCCTGGTCGTTTCCCGTGCTTTCGTTACTTCTCCGAGCCATTCGTTGCGCTATTTTCGATGGCCTCGTCTTTCGCGGCAGGCAGCTTAAAAATTCCTAACCCCTTCGATCGTCTACACGATCCACAGCCGAGGACGGAGCAGTTGGCTCCTGGCACACTTATCAATTCTCTTCACACAATATTTCTGTTAAATTATTTCAAGATCACCCGTAAAACAAGAACAAACTCCCGCAAACTCGAACAAAAGCTACTCTCTGCTCGTTATTTTGATGTTCTGTGCACCTTCGCGGTCACGTGACATGCCATAAACCAAACAAAGAGTTTGCCCTCTGAAGTCCGCCCGCTTTCATTACCAGTCTCCCTCCATTAACTCTGCCTTCATTGGCTCCCTATTAGTTAATTAGTCCCTCGATTACGTCACCTGCCAACCCGCCCCATTCTTCGCTATTACTCGGTCGTGGTACCCAAAAAGACTGACTTTACGGACTTTGAAAATTCAAAGAAAATTAACAAAAATAGCTATAGCTACAACGATGATTTTTTTCTCTTTATGTTGATCAGAACAACGAGGAGATATATATAGGCGAAAAAAATCGGGGAGTTTAGTTGCACTTTAAACAGTAATTTCTGCAAAAAAAATACACCATTACATCTAGGTTTTCATGAATAGATACAGGTCTTTTCAGTCTTCATTCTTTTAAAAACCTGCCGAGTAGAGACTGCCGTTCGTACTTATTCATGAACGCTTTGAGATCGAACACGCTGAGGTTTTGCTGGTCGTCTACTGATCGCTTTGAGAAAGAAACTGTCCAGGAATTGTAGACTAGAAAAACGTGCGGAGAATTTAATACTAATTTATGATTGATCATCGCAGTTATGCACACAACTAAAGCAGTTGTTGATCTTTCATATATTCATTTACAATTTAACACTAACCTTCTTTTTGTTCTTCTTTATGGCGCAAGTTGTCAGAAAACTCAGACCTCCAACACATAAGACAGAAAATGCAAAGGACGTTCCTACGAAGTACTTTCCCTGTTTGTAGAACTCTGCTCTGTAGTCACGGACGCGGGCTTCTGCAAGATTGATGTTGAGGAGTGGTATTGATCCCAAGCTCGTCACCACAAGGCTTGTCAACCAAATAAGGACAACACAGAGCATGGCCTTTTTCTTTGTTTTCCAGGCAAGGTACTTTAAATCGAAGGTAATGGCCAAGAACACATTAGCCAACACGGCAAGCATTGAAGCAAGGTTAAGAATCGCAAAGACTCGGCTTAAGAAGGCTGTCACTATAGCCAATGTCTGGCCTCTGTACCAACTGGCTTCTGAGTTGGAAATCATGTGGAATGGCAAGTTAACAGCTGCGTGAAGCAGATCTACCATAGCGAGATTGGCGATGAGAATGTTCGGAACAGTTCGTAACGATTTAAACCGAGCAATCGCCGCAAGAACAAAACCATTACTAAGGACAGAAACCGACGTCAGAGTGGCGCCTAATATGTTCATTATAACCTTGGTAAAAAGCGATTTCTCTGGATACATTTTGAAATGTGTTCTTTAAAGTGCACTGGAAACGCCAGCAGCAATATTATCACGCCACAGTATAAACTTAAGTAACAACACTAGAAAATAGCAGCTGGGTTACATTGGGTACTTATTATCATTTAAAAGTCCGCAACAAGAGCTATGGTCAAATAGAATTAATACACAACTTGCGTTTGTAGCCGATATATCGCGCGCTCTCAGTGGCTAATACTTTAGGGTATTATTCTTTCCTGGAAAAAGCCAAGCAACTTATTAACTTCGAACATTCGGTCCTTACTGGAAAATTTCAAACCTCGGCCTCGCCGTCGCGCACTCAATGCGACAAGGTTTCGGTCTGAGATTTTCCCGTAAAGACCTCGCTCTCGGTTAATAAGTCAACGAACCATCACGGCAGCGGCAACAGGAACGTCACTGAACAAAAGAATTAATGAGCAGTACATGCGTTCTCTGCCGTCCTCTGCAAAACAACAACGTGAAATGGCCAAATTTGCGTTGTCTGAAGAACGTAAAACCACGACGGCTAATTTTTAAAAATTTTATTCCAAATTGACCACTTTGTTAGTTTTGACAGTGATAAACAAAGTAAATTTTTTTACAGTATCGCGAGATTCGTAGGTAAAATATAAATTTTTTTTAATGAATCGACGTTCAAGTGTCCTTAGCGTCCCCGTCATTGTTTTCGTAAACTCCTTAATATTGACACAGACTTACAGAGCAGGAGACTCTGGCCACGGCAAAACTATGCCAGATCGTAGTCAATAGATAGAAAGTGATTTTTCCCCTCGTTGATAAAGTATCGTTATCCGAGATAAAAAGCTGGAAATTTATGCTAATCGTTGACGTAAATAAGATTTTTATTTCCTGGCAACCTTCTCATACTAATCGTTTGCAATTAACGCGTCGAAACTGTGAGGGAGTTCGAAGAAATTGTATTGAGAAACTAACACAGCGAAGATTCATTGTTAAAACTATGGCTATCGCGTACTGCTTTCAAAGTAACACAAAAGCTCCGGACATAAAATAAAGCAATGCCTTCCTTTCAATTCAGTTTGTGGCTTTCTTTTGTATTTAACTTAACTGTGGTGTTGCAAAACAAATCTATTATAAAAGTATACTCGTCAATCCCTTCCTGTCTTCTAATTTCTCTAAAAGTGTGATGGGTTTCATCAAAATCAAGTGATAAATCAATCAGCTTACTGGTACTGAACAGTGAGCAAAACATGTGCATAACAAACACGAGCTCAACACAGCAAGATGACAAGCTATAACACGAAATGTTTCATAATCAACTGATAAATAGAAGAAAGCGTTTGCTAAACGCCGTTATTTTAGTTAATATTATAACAGTTTCCATTTATTTCTTATCACTGGTTTTGTGCGATTTGATACGAGCTGATCCAGGTTCATCACAAAATTAGGCGCACTCTGCATAAATAGTGTGCATCTAATCTGTTCTATTATTTTGTGCTTATTTTTGTTTAAGGTTGTTTTTGTCGTGTTTATTACTGGACGGAATTTAATTTTAATTTTAATTTTCAGTACGCCGGAAAAGTTTGAAACCGCACATTTGATATTTTCTGGGGCTAAGCCAAACCGTCCTCACTAATCCGCCACTAAAACGTAGCTTTTCTAAATGACCCTAGGATATTATACAAAAATGGCTTCCGACAGGCTCTGGAAATCAAAAAATGGTTCACAATTCGCAAATCACGGCTATTGATTTTTTTTTTTTACTTTTTTATTTTCCTTCTGGGAAGCGAAAAATGGTTCACCATTTGCCTCCTGTGAAAGAATATCATCGTCTCGTTTGCTCTCTCTTGAAAATCGTCAAAATTCGCATTCGAAATTAGTCCCCCAAAAGACACTTAATGAGAAATAGACATATATAATTCTGTAAGATGGAAAATAGTAGGTATAAAAATGAAATAAAAAAAATCTATCTGTAATATCGTAAGTATGAATAAATCGAAGCCAATACCAAAACCAAGAAGTACAATAATAAAAGTTGAAGGTGCTAATTACAAAAAACACCCAATTTATGATTCATTTGCTGCTGCTGCAAATGGGCAGATTATTAATCTTGTGAAAAAAATTGATCAATACTCGTATCATCAAAGGTGGATATGCTGCTTGTAATGTTTGGATATATTAAAATATGGAAACCGAAACTTATTTAGTTCACAGATTCGCTTGGGATTGTTACAAAAGATACATCCCAGATGGTACGATGATCACTCATATCAATGATGTCAAAGATGATCATCGTTTTTGTAATTTACAATTTTTGACGAAACAGCAGAAAAATAAAAAAATATCTGACAAAAACAAACAAAACAGCTGCTACATCTACTGAAAATCAATTTCGAAAATCCCAAAAGTCTGAGAGTAATAAATTTAAAAAAAGATACGTATTACAACAGTATGTTGGTTGCAGAGAAAGATTTAGGCATTAACAAAGGTATTGTCAAACTGATTTGTGATAGAAAGAAATATCATAAAACGAGTAAATCAAAGAAGGATGGATATTGATGTCGATTTGAATATAGCAACAGTCAAGATAGCTAGTAATAATAATATTTGTAGCTACCATATCGATAAAATACGGTATCAATGAAAATGAAAAATAATACGGAAGGAATACTCTATTTGAAAAACTGATGAATAACCAACTCGTTTCCAACTTTATCAATCACAACCATTTCTTCATAAAACACAATAGCGTGGACATTGAACGCACCTGCTGTTGCATCTTTTAATTCATATCGGAATATCAGCTGTTTTTGGATCTCTCGTAACTTAGAATTTCTGTTTGGTTAGTCAAATCGAAATATATAAACCGTACAGACTATTGTAATTCGCCAAATTTAGTTGTGTTCCGCTAATTGTAATCATTCTTACGTGCAGCATAAGACATCAGATCGTTGAAAATTCAGTAGTACTTTGGGTTCTGCGTCATATTCAGTTTCAGGATAAAAAACTCCATTTCCATATTCAAGAAGACATGTGGTCAAAAAACTATTATCATCAGCAGCATTCAGTTTGTAAGTATCGAATAAGTAAGGATTTTCTTCTGCATTATTGGGTTTTTGCTCGTTGAAGATAAACAAAGATATGTTTAATATTATCCACACTTGCTGATATTTGATAAAAACTGCTAACTTGACTCGGTGCTGACATTTGATACATAGATCATTCTCAGATAGGACCATTTGGTTTCTTTTAAAAATGGGCCACCATAAACTGTCTTTTGGAATCCAAAAAAGAGATCTACTGAGAACCACTCTACCGTCATCAAGTGTGTCTAATTAATTTTTGAAGCAATTCATCATCATTTCGCAATGTTATATGAAATTGTAATTGCATTGGTATAAGCATTTTACCTTCCAATTCTTCGAAGAAACTGTATCTGTTCAGCAGTATAGTAACGTTAACGTCTTGTGGTGCATTACCAGCCGCATGTTGTCTTGTGAGAAGTCTTTTAAATCCTGTGTTTTGATTAGCATTAGCAATTGCTGTGTTTGTATCAAGATGCCAAAAACAGTTTTTAGCAACTGATCTGCTGAAATCATCAAAACATTCTAACCGATTTTTGACAAATGTAACTACATGAAGATTATCTGCGTGAAAACGATTTCACCAGCAGATTTGATCATCAAATGGTTGATGAAAGAGTGTGAGCCATTAACAACTGTTATTCGATCTGCATTTTAATGAACAACATCAGCAAGTTTTTGTACTTGAAACTGGATTTCAAAATACGAATTATACCATTAGTCGTAAATTTATAACCATTTTTGTTGTAACATTTCACTTGATCTAAAAGCCATTATTATAATAATGGTGTAGATAAAAATTTAGAATATTTGTCCAAGTATTGGAACTGATTTGAACGCGCTTTTTTTTCCTAACAGTAATCGCTCACCAGATATCAATCGATTTAGTATCATATCTGTATTTTCTTTCTCCTTTCTTGTTGAAATGGTTGTAGGTGTATTTTTATTTTTTACACCACGGAGTCGCTTCATCATCTAATCATAAAAACTACAATTTCCTCGATTGTGATTGGTTTAAAAAACTCCTATTATCCACTAATTCGCTTGTCAAGTTGTTATCGGACAGCTTGTTATCGGACAATTTGTTTCTCGGACAGTTCAATAAGCCAATCACATTCAAAGTTGTAGTTTAAATCAACCAATCACATTTAAACTGTAGTTTAAATCAACCAATCACAACCTTGGTTTCAATTGCTATACAAACAGTGTAAAAACTTTTAATGTAAATTTTCCCTTTTGATACCTTGGTCTTCTTCTTTTCTCCTAAATTGTTATTTTTTATTAATTGGTAATAAGACTTCATGTCGTCCAATTCGGTCTGTAATCATACTCGTGATAAACAAATCGGACTCCCGCTGCTCGGTCGTCCGATTTTATTATCACTCGTACGATTACTGACCGAATTGGACTCCACTCGGTCCTATTACCATTACAAATCACCAGATTTCTCTTCTGCTTTACGATCAATTTTATCACCAGCGTATTCTGCTCCAGATTTCATTGCTTTTTTGCGAATGGTTCGGTAAAATTTTTGAGCACTGTCGAAGCTGCACGTCTTAGGGGTTTGAATATATTGTCAACAATTATACCTGATCCCTTGTTTGAACATAAATTTACCCATTTTAGGATGGTAAGACCTTTTAAACTCGTATGGTTTCATGTAAATACGTTACACTAATGTTTTTTAGCAACAAGCTAAATTCTGTGTCTGCACCGTTAAGATTTATTTTATCTTTTTTCCCTCAGTAATGTTCGCAATGGTGTTTTTATTCACCGGATTGAATGTTACTCTCAGCCGTTTTGCGCATTTGCATAGGGCTTTACGTACAATCGGAAACATGTTAGATATTGATTGACTCCGGGAAGCTAAACAGCTAGTGGAATTTAATACATGGTGAAATTTTTAGCTCTTTGTGCATAATATTCAGGGGGAAATTGTCTTTCAAAACTGCAAAATCTCTGTGCGGCAAAAGCGCTAATAAGCTCATATGTTGTTACGCAAAAAGTATTCAAAAAACCTAGCTCATATTTATTGGCAGTGTTAATCATACTATCATGATGAACTTTCAATATTCAGACTGACTATTTGTAGCTCCATCAGAAATTGAATTGCTTACGTTTATGAGGCAAATATTGTAAACAAAGATTCCCCTCTTGTGAACCTGATTGACCGTTTTAAGACAGATGTGCTGAAACTGTGTACCCTATTTGTATCTACTCCGTCAACAAGGCTGGTATTAACCAAATCATTTCTGTATCTTGACTCAAATTAGGCATTCGTGATCCATAATTTTCTGGATCTTTGAGAATCACGTTGTTAAATCCAAAAAAGCTCAAGAACATTTGACTGATGCAGTCAAGTCAAGTTGGTAATTTTCTTTCAACTTTATCAAAACCCTGAAAGTACTATTTTGAAACTCCATCGTTATTGGATATTCATCTTCACTATCTTTTTTGATAACAGTTTAATTTTTCAAAAACGCGTTGAGATTGATGTAACTGTCTGTTTTTATGAAAGTAACCCCTAATGTTTGGTAAAATTTCAAACCTTTCCTTTCTTTTACAAAACGTTTTCTGCAATTTTTGATTAACGAAGCTGTGTTAGTCAATTAAGCAAGCAGTTTGATTGGTTTAAGTTTGATGCCAACCTCATAACATTAAACTGATCCTTTCAAGGCTTCCTGGAGAAGTGTTATTTCAATCTCAGAGGTTGAGACAGGTAGTTTATAATCGTCTCTGAACTCTGGTGGCGGAGAAATAATATTAACCTCTTACTCCTGAACCATTTGCTTAACAGACTTCATTGGTTTTGGAATAATTTTGGAATTGGTTTTGATTTAATTGATTTCTTAGGCTCTAGAATTCGTTTTGATTGACGAATTTTTATTAGCAACTCAATCAACTGCTGTTTCGATAATTTGGGCAGTCTTGCTATCCATCTTATACAATAATAGTTTAAAATATTTTTTTTAGTTTTCTGATACAACTTTCTATTTTCTGTTCTCTACAATATAGTATGTCCATTCCTCTTCAAGTGTCTTTGGCAGGATGATTTCGTATGCAAATTTTACCAATTTTCGATATAGAGTAAACGAGACAATGATTTTCTTTCACGGGAGTCAAATGGGAAAATGAAAAAGTAGAAAAGAATCAATAGCTGTGATTTTCGAATCGTGAATCATTTTTTCATTTCCAGAGCCTGTTGGAAGCCGTTTTTTTGTATGCCCTACGACCCCAAGTCTCTTACTACTTACAAACCGGAAGAATTTAAAACTCCCGGCATCGGGTTTTTGTGCAGAAGTGGCCGAAAAAGAGCCATTAGGGCTGGTTCACACTAGCGACGGAATCGTAAGCGGAGTCGGAATTGGAAGCGCAAGGAGCGTTACAAGCCAGTGTAAATCAAAAAGAGGAATCGTAAGCGGAGTCGGAAGCTCGACGGAATCGGAGTCAGAAGGATCAGAAGAGTTTCTTTTTCTTCCGATTCCGCTGCCGTCGTGCTGATTCACACTAGATCAGAACTTTCTTCCGATTCCGACTCCGCTTCCGTCGCTAGTGTGAACCAGCCCTTATAAAACAATCACATAACGATAATCATGCGATTCCCCGTCCCGAAGTTTTCCTCAAATGACCGGTGATTGTTGATTTTCCAATTTTTCCGGCGTAGTATGGTTCGATTTGAAGTACACTCAAACAAGCATTCAATTATACCGGCACCAGTTGTCATGCAGGTTATCCAGGATAAGTCGCAGCTAATTTGCGCGCTTCCAAAATCACCAACTCGTTCATAATCAGTTACATAAATGATTTTGATTTCCTGGAAACCTTCCCACTTCGATCGGTTGAAAATAACACGTCAAATCTGCGAAGGTTTTAAACCGAACACAGAGAAGATTTAGTTTCAACTCAGTTTGCCGGAACGCTGTCGTCAAACCCAATACACTTTTGGAGAAATCGGAAGACAGTGAGAGAGTGATGGGTATCTTTATGTAAGAAAATTAAAAAAAAAACGATTTCTTTCTCAACCACAGTGTCAAATATAGGTTCAAAAGAAAGCCAAACTAAATTAAAACAAAAACATTATCTTGCGGGAAAAGGAACATTGCGTCATTTAAAAAGAAAAAAGCGTGCCATTGTTTGTTTTTTTTGTGGTGGGGGGGGGGGGGGGGTGGTAGGAATCAGGCTCTGAGCTAAGATGGAACCGATGTTTCGGGACAGTTCTGTTTATCAACTGATAATTAACTGTTCTTGAATTGTTTCAGCAGTAATGACATACCGATTTCAGAAAAGAAACCGATCACTACGAAAACGGAGCCATTCAAAAATGCTCTTCAAATCGGAGGAATTTGAAAATGGCGACTCTGCGTTTTTGCGTCACGGACGGAAAACATTTTTAACAGCAGAGCGTTTCGAAAAAGATGACATCACGACGGCCATGCTATATCCCTGCCCGGGTTTTCCTCAAACACATATAGCCAATGCGTTGCTAAAATTTTTCCGACTTAGTGGAAGAATTCTTCATGCCCCTGAAAACAACATGGTCCCGGTCTGGGGTCTGGGGTCTGGACTGATGGGCCACTTAGCTCGTATGCAGATGCTCAGAATGCAGTGTTAGCCCGCCAGCACGTTTTGAGTTCTTCACTTTGTATATTACTGCTGCAAATTTGTTTGATTTGGGGTTATAATTCAAAAATTGAATATATGTTATTTACCGGCTTTGGGTCGGTCCGTATCGTGAAAAACTGTGACCGAGGTCTTGAAAATGCTGCCCGA
>OMLO01005323.1_pt1 | contig 10805 bp, 7 predicted proteins | sample 1674811 | NCBI WGS metagenome assembly OMLO01 (sample SAMN06265003, study PRJEB25207) | coral metagenome | isolation source: Coral host | place: Mexico:La Bocana,Puerto Morelos, Mexico | collected 2008-11-13
TGGGACAGTTTGTCAGTACAGCACGAGAGTAATTTAGAATACACGCACCGCCATTGAGGGTCATTGAGTGTTTTCTCTGTAAAAGTCCCCCCAAAAAAGAAGAGCCAAAATATCAAGCGAAAGCACTGACTGTAGGAACGGATACGATTAAAAAAACTGATTAACAGCGGGAGCAGCTGTACTGGTAACTATTCCTAGTATTTATATACCATTTTAAAGTATAAATTTTTATTTTAATTATAAGTAAAGAACTTTTTAAATAATACTAGGAGATAAAAATCGCTATAAATTATCATTATTTTCACTACTATTACTATTAATAGACTTTATAGTTATAGTTTTTTTAATATTGGGCCAGTTTTCAACCCTATAAGTACATTGTAAGTTTTGGGGTCTGTTTGAAACCATGAATAAAGAATTATAAGGAAATAATTACGTTTTAGAAATTGCTGAAGTGAACTATTTCTGTTGTCATTCTTGATATCTGGATTCCAGAGTCCAGATTCCACTTGTTTCTGAATTCCGTGTTTTAGGGTTGCCGCTATAATTGTAGTCTTCATAGGCCAGAGTTCACGTTTTCACTCTGGTTAACCTGAGTAATATATAGTTCAGATTATCATCTGTGGAGTTACTGTAGTTCTCAGTAATGGTAATGGTAATGGGATATTACATGTTCAGAACATCTATGGTCTGCAATTTTTACTTCTGGTCTGTTTTAGAGGTTTCAATAAATTTTAGTGAATTGTTTGTCAGGTGAATGTCTGAAAAAAGTGTTTGTACACTCAAAAAGGTCATTTTGCTACAGGAAGTAATTTAGTGGAATTAGTCACTCTTTTTGTTATTATTTTCAGTTATGCTAATGAATAATTTATTTGTTAATGTAAGTTATTGCACTACTTGATTTGTTAGCCAAGAAATGAGGAAAATGTTTTTTTCATCAAGTCACAAATCACATTATTTTGCCTTCCATTTATATTTTTGGGTCACATGCTAATTTTTTGCCCCCATCACCTGTCAAATGCATAAGCCTTTTGCCACTGAATATCCCTGGGTTTAAGGTTATATTGCTTTGTTATAGTTCCAGGCTTTTGAGGAATGGATTTTCCAAAGTGATGTCAAGTTTTGATGGAAAGGTAACAACTGCAGAAGTTTGATAGTTTGCTTTCCTTCTACAGGTCAGGTCAGTCCAATCCAACATTTTACTTGGTTAAAAATGGAAAAGAGTTTGTTCTCAGAAAAAAACCACCAGGAAAATTGTTGAGAGGAGCCCATCAGGTAAATATAATTACCACATGTCAAACAGTCTCAACCGTTAAGAAAAGTTAGAAATAGTTGTTTTCAGGGATATTTTTAAATTTAAACAGCAAACCAGTTGCCCTGGATAAGTTAATATTTAATTTGTATTTAAGTCAGTATATGTTTCAGACTTCTGCTGCTCTTTGCTATGATTATTATAAAACAGAACCTCAGACAGACAGACCCCAACTACTACTCACTGTGGCTTCCGTCGCTCTAATATAATATAAGTAATATTTTAAAAAAGTTTTTGTTTGCTGTAGCCATCATGAATCTAGCACAATAAATTTCCTCATCCAAAATAAATAGGATACAAGATAACTTCATTTCTTTGTTACAGTAGAAAAGTTAGAACCAGAGTCATGATCTATTGAAGCTTGTTGTTTATGGCAAATGTTGACAACAGATGAAGAGAAATTCGCCAAAAAAGTAAAGGCAAAAACTTGCCATGCATCTGAATGAGATCTTTTGGTGAGAGTTTAAAATTTCAATGGCTAAGAACTTGCAAGAATCTTGCGGAGATTTTTTTACCTTGGTGACCACAAAAATTATCTAGAATCTGAGTGAGATCTGACAGATCTTCCCTTCCAAAATATAACATGCAAACAATTTAAAAGTTCTAAACCATGATGCAAATAATTTATTATGTGAATCTGTGGCTGAAGAAAACTACTTGGTAAGTAGTTGTATCATCCACTGGATTGGTTTTAGAGGCTCTTAATTGTACTATCTTGAGGACCTTGAGTATACAAATCTTGAGCCAAAGGCAGAGTGGTAATGATAATCACAAGTGCTCATCTTGTTGTCGTTTGACGCACTTGAAAATAACATAAGAACTGAAAAGTAAAATGCGACAAAAAGTATTATTACGAAGAAGGATCCAAAAACTTTTAATTTATTGCTTGTGCCTTTGCACAATCACTGGTGCAGTAAAGCATACAACAACAACAACGAACAGCATGCCTTATTACCCAATCATTAAGAAAATCAGAAGCTAAAAGCTAAAAATGTCAGGGAGCTAGTTAAAACTAGTAATAGTTGTCACTACAGTGCCCCCGCTAGCTTAGACATCTGTGACTGTACAAGTGTTGTGATTTATTGTTGTAGAATACATGGATGACTGGAAAACAATTTAGGGTATGAACTGAACGTTCAACTTTTATTGGTAATATATGTAAAATCTTGGTTACAGTTCTAATATGAATAGGTCATTTTCAAGAGTGAACAACAACGAGAACAGTGTAATTTTTTTAAATAGGTGATCAGATAACTATTTTATGGGTAAGTGTACTTATTTGAATATACTAAATGTTCTTGCTTTTTCAACTATTACAGAATAAATTTATAAATCAACGGATATCAATGGATATAGGTGAAACAAAACATTTGTAGGAACTGAAACAACAACAGAACAAAGATTTTTAATGTTTTAAAACTTGATAGTAGGTGTAATAAAATATTATCAAGTGTGCTTTATGTGGTTGTCAGTGTGGTGTTGCGGTGATGAGTTTTAATCTGTCTTCTGGCAGTCATGTGCTGTTTGGTTTTGAGTAGGTTGCTGTGTTGATGAGTTGTGATCCGCCATGAGGAATTCCTGTTCTGGAATCTGTGTGTCATCATGTTGTTTTGATGAGTCCTGATCGTCATTAAGAGCAGCATCTTGTGATATTTGCTTGTCAGGATGCTGCTGCATTGATTTGATGTAATCATCCTGTTGTCATTTGAGAGGTGAAAGTCAACATTTCTAAGTAGGAGGATTTTCTCTCCTAGCAGGGTGGTGTCATTGCTGTAGGCATAAATATCCTCTCCAAGAAATTCACCAATAACCTTTGGAAAAGCTGTTGCAGAAAATCGTTTGGAATCTTTCTGGAGAGTAAAGATAATGTTCATTTCAATGGAACAGTTGTCGAGCAACATTGATTTTGTACACTTGAGACAACGTAGTAAGCGTGTGCCAGGGTTTGCATCAAGTTTTTTCTTGCAGCTGTTGTTGTTGCAAACGGGATACACAGTGATGTCAATATTCAAGATTTTTGGGCAACAAAGGCAGTTATTTTTAGGTTGTGGTTTGACTTGTGATAAATTTTGTTTTTCTGCTGGAGACACTGTTGTTGTAGTTGTAGTGACTAAACACTTCTCTTGGTAGAAGCGTAACTTCAGATTAGTGATGGTGTAAAAGTGGCCATTGAGTATCTGAGGGATGTGTTCTTCCCAGATTGACAAGTTGATAACACCTGTGTCATCTGTTATGGTGGCATCACACACAAGCTTTGTTGAGTTGTTTGGATGGTGTGGCTCTCCTAGGAGGTGCACTAAGCCAGAGACAGTAAAGAAACCAGAAGTATAGTCTTGCAGCAAGGACTGTACTTTACTGATATTCTGCTTTCCTGGAGAAAACTTAAATTTCACGGCATGTGGTGGCACATCTTTGATGATAGTGCTGTAATTGAAAAATGTAGTACCAGGTGGTGACAAAAATCATTTGAATATTTGAGAGCATAACAGGTTGTTCTGCTGCCAATTTGTCAAGGAAAAGTTGTCTCTTTTCTGCTTTGGATGACATAACTCTTATTAGCTCAACTTCCTTCTCTGATATTTGGAAGGTGACATCAAAATAGGAATTCGAGGATGATTTGCTTTTTTGTGGTTGGCTTACAGCTTGTACATAGCCAATATAATCTGTTGAGAGAAAAAAAGATATGTTTAATGTTAGAGAGTGTTTGATATGTAAATAAGTTTGTTAAGAGATATTTTTATAATTGTTTGTCATTAATAGTTATGAGGACAAAAATAAAAGTGTTGCAAAACTCACCTGTTTTGGTTGAAGGTCGGGGTGGGGAATGGAACAATTTTGGTACCTTTGCTGGGCTACTCTCCATGTCTGAGTAACTTGATAACTGAAAAAAATAAGTTAGAGTATATAACAGTTTGCTGTGTAAGTTAGGTTACAGGTTTTTAGGTATGTTTTGTGCAGACATAGTAGTTTGAGCTAGAGTATTTAATCTTTCTTCTTCAATTAATCTGAACTTGCAGTTGGATGTTTTTTGTAATGAACGAAGTCTGTCAAATGTCAGGTTCAATTACAAGATCGGATAGTTTCCTTACTCGAGACAGAGCGACATAAGTCAATCCGGCAACTCTCTCTCAGAATGGCCTAAATCTATCCAAGCTTTTTTGAGTGTGAGACCTTGTGACTTGTGTATTGTTATTGACCATGATAATCTCAGTGGGAACTGCTGTCTTTGAAAATTACTTCCATACGAATCAGAATTGCTTACTATGGGATAGATAGGCACACAATTTGGAATGTGATCTAAGAAGGTTGGTCCTGTGTAATCTTTGGTATCAAACTGTACAAGAATTGCTATTGGTAATACAAGAGGGCAATGGTTCTCAGCATAAATAATGTCAATGACATTACCCATTGCACCATTACATAAGCCTACATCAACCCAGAGATTTCGTGTCAGCATCACACGTGCATTTTTTGATAGATATATCTTTGGTTCTAAGCCCCCCGTGTCTTCTGCAGGGAGATGTTTAGCTTTATTACAACTATGTTTTGCATCAACTTGTACTATAAGTTCATTGAGATTTCTCAATTTAGCATAGTTGTCCCTTGCAACGTTTTCATTTCCAAAAGATAGTCTGACAGATTCTTTTTCAAATTCAGTTCTGTTTGGAATATTGTCAGGTACTCTTGTTAGTAGTAATTTCCAGGCCTCTAGAGATGAATTATCATCTCTTGCTCTAATTTGAAGTTCCCTGAACAACTGCTGATCATTAGATGAACCTCTTGCCCGTTCCTTGACTTGTAATTTTACTACTGTGTCAAATTTGTGGTACATACAATATCCTTCTAGTGCCAAATCACTCTTTGCTTTGTTGTGATAAATTACTTGATCAGTGATTGGAGGTAATTGAGCAATGTCGCCTGCTAATATAATGGATATGCCACCGAATGGGATTGTATTTTGTCCAGTTCCTTCTTGGCATCTTCGATTTATCCAAGCAAACATTTTCTGGCCAGTGACTGAAAACTCGTCAATAATTAAACACTCTATTTTTTGAAAATCATTCTGTAGTTTTGCCAAAGCAACAGATTTCAAAGGTCCATTTTTTCTTCCTTTAATTGGAAGTTGCAAGAGTGAATGTAAAGTTGTTCCACTCACATTAAATGCTGCAATGCCAAAGTAAGAACAGACCTTGCATCTTTCCTTTAAGAGGTTTTTGATTGCATCTATTACATAGCTTTTCCCTGAACCACCCATACCAGTAAGTACCATCAAGAGTTGGCTTTTGTCAGGATTGTGAGTCTTACAGGAAAAGTGTTTTCTGACAATTTCATAAGCAGTTCTCTGAGCAGTATTTAATGTTTCAATATCAACTTCTGTACATTGCTGTGGGGCAGGACACTGTTTTCACTTTTCTGCATGTTAATCCAGTGTGGCATATCTCCAATTTGTTGCAAATTGTATTTTGAACGCTCCCTTTGCCAATATTCTTGTTGATAGTCTGCTGTCATGGAGACACTTTCAGTGCTTTTTGAGTTCAACTCTGCTATAAACATCCACTCTTCTCTTTGACCACGTTCACATTCAGATAAATCATCTTCCTCACTATCAGCCTGATTCAGATACACCTGTTCTGAAACAGAATTTATTTGATGTGTCCAATTAGGAACAAAATGTTTTGCTTCAGGTGTTTGAAGAAATGAATGCCATTCATGAATATAAACTGTCACAAGATTCCTGGTCACCCCATGCATTCTTAACAGAATTGGTCCAAGGTTTGTATTTCAGTAACTCATATTTACAAAACAAACCATAGGAAGGTCCTTTTGGATTGCACGAATATGTTGGATATGTCTTTACTACAACAGGCATTGCACGTTTCATTAATCCTTTTCTACCCTTGTAGTACATGGAGGCAAATTGAAGGAAATTAGCATTTGAAATTCCAGGATAATCTGTTTCAAGAGCAATTCTTTTGGCATAAAGATGAAGGAGAGAATCTTCTGTTTCTAATTGGTTGCCTTAAACACGTCTGATCTTTCGGCAACCATCAAGGGATGCTGTAATTACCTGAAATGATGAGCTTCACAGTTTGATTGAAAGCAACTGATGCATTACTTCCTGAATGCTCATATCTCTTTGGCCAATAGCTCTCATCATCACCTTCTTAACAGGTTCTGCATCATTTTGTAAGGTATTGGGTTCACAAAGTACTGAAATCATGGCACTTTTTGTGACAGAGGACATTCTTTCAGACTTAGAGGCATATTTTGCAATGTATTCAAGACAAGAGTGATAGTCAATTATGGGTTGAATATCACAGTTGGCTCTCCACGCTTGTAGTTGGAGACGCTGGTGATTATCGACACGATTGTCATTTCTTTTGGTAACAACTGTTACTTTGTAATGATTGTCACTACCTTTAGAGTGAATCTGTTCAAACTCAAGATGGGTTTTGTCACAATTGTCTTTTGGGTAGTTAAACCTGCCAGACAGATCTGCATTCTGGCTCTTGTGGCGTAAACAATATGCAGTAGAACACTGTGTGTGTCACTGTACCAAGTTAACAAGGTCTATATAGTCTGCTTCCCATTCGTCCTTTGATACCTCTTTAAAGTTTTTTTTGCATGGATGAATGGTGGGTTTAACCCAGTGACCATCATCAGGATTGCAAGGGTTCTCAGTTGACATTAAGAGATCTACATAGTTACAAATAGTTCTTTTTGCATTTTTTCCTTTGTTGATTTTTGATTGTACCTTCAACATAATGTCTGGGGAAATGTTATTGTGATTCATGTGAAGTGATTTTTCTGCTATGTGGCCTTCAAGTGCTTCTTGGGAGAGAAGACACAAGTCTGGATCAGATTCAAGTTTTGCCACTCCATGACAATGAATTGAACCCCTCTGCACAGCATACTCGTATCTAAACCAATACCAGGTAGCTCCAAGGGTTTCTTTAAGCCAGTACTTGACAAAGTTTTCTGTGCGTTCGGTGAATAGCCAATCAAGCAAATGTGGATTATCAATGACATTTTGTCTTCTTTCAGAGTCAGAGAGTTCAGGTTCGATTCTAAACAGATTGTGAAATTCTGGCCAATGAAAATCAGCACAAGACAAAGTCCAGAAAATTGTTGGTGGTCCAACTTGAGTAATTATTGCTTTCAGATCATCTTTTGCTTTACTCCATTAAGCATTTGTTCCAGTAATGTTTTTGGCATAATGCATAAGTTTTGACATGAAAGTTGTATATGAATTTGACTCTAACATTTGTTTCAAATCATCTATTGTCAGAGTGGCTTCTGATGGGTTTTGCTTTAGAAAAAAACTGCCTTGTCCTAAAATTCACCTACGATACAACATGTTATAAGCCCAGTAAGCAAACCGTGGATGAGATGCAAATCTGTACACCCATTTTCCGTTTATTCTTTCAGCAAACTTTATTAAGTGCTTCAATTTTTTTGCAAATGCCTCTGTTGGATTCTCTGCAGTGTCAGAACTATGGCACTGTTAGTTGGGTCACCCTTACCATCTGCAAAAAGTGTAGGAAATGCAATTGAAGCTAAGTTTTGGACAGTAAATTCACTGAGAGGTTTACCTGCCACATTCAATTCGTATGTTTCAGGCTGCTTAAAAATCTCATTATCAATGATGTCTCTCTCTTTTTTCTTGTCCACATTTGAAGGAATGAAGCTTGTCATTTCTGTTTCTGAATTGAAAACTTTCTCAGCATCATCAAAATTTACTGGACCAGAATCAAACGGTATCTCATCAGCATGGATATCTATGTCACTTTCACTGTCTTCACAATTGACTGTTGATACATGTGAGAGAACTCCATTCTCTGGTAAAGTGGCAAGAATTTGTTTGTCAATTTTGACATTCTGATACAGAGGATTATTTGGCTCTCCAAGATTGTTTACTCCTGTAAGCCAGTAAAGAGCATCAGCAATTTTTGGCCGTCTTACTACAAAATCTTTAGAGTAATTATCTCTTCCAACAATTTTGAAGACTATAACTGGTAAACCCTTGAGGCATCTTGGTAGTATATCGGCAAGCTGCTGAACGTCCTGTGGCAGAGTGATAACATGACCCTTGTAGGCCTCTCCTTGGCTTTGTATATACATGCATAATGGGAAATGCTCTAGCTATTAGCATTTCTTCAAACTGTGTTAAGCCTTGTAGTTGTGGAGGGACAGGTGATGGTATCATTAAGTTATCAGCTGAGAACTTTTTGGTAGTACTTTTGTCACGTGAGCAGCGATTACAAACATATTTTTTTAAGTCCTTGGGCTTTGTTTTCAAGGGCCATGCCTCATGACAAACAGAACATTGGTAAATTGTCATTTTCATTGATTTGTGAAATTTGTCCATATTTGTCTCAGCATTTTTAAACAGAGGAATATTGAGCTTACTATCATAATTTGCTTTATCTGAAAAAAGACATTTTTGAGAGTCTGTTGGCAAATCTTGTGTAGAATTGTAAGCAGTGTCCATATTATCCAGTTGCGGTGGAAGCAAAGTTACTGGAGTGCTAGAGTTAGCACGTTAATTTTTTTTCCCTTTTGGATATACACTGTTGCAGAGGAATGTGGATCATTGGTACTGGTACTGTTTTCCAGTTGAAGTGAATCATGCTCAGGAACATCTGTACAAGGATTATTGTATAACTTTTCCGAGTGAAGAAGTATATCATGTTTGCATGTGTTAAATGACATATCACTAGTTTGCTTCGTAAGAAATTGGACAGTGGAACTTGTATTGATTAGAGTTTCATTCCTTGTGCATTTTTGCTTCTGCAGTGGTGTAACATGGCAATCTGAGCCTTTTGCATCAGTACTACTACTGGCTCTGTTTTCTTGTTGAAATGAATCAATAGTATTAAAACCTGCACTAAGTTTACTCTGGGAGTTGTCAGACTGAAAATGCAAATCATTTTTGTACATGTTTTCAACAGAAGGCATGTCACTGTTTTGCTTTGCAAGAAATTGTGAAGTAGAAGTTGTTTTCATTTGTATTTTGCATTCAGTTCCACTCTTTTCATGTTCAAATGAATCAATACTATCAAAACCTGCACTAGCCTTGACCTGTGAGTTCTGAGACTGACGATGCATACTATTTTTGCATGTGTTGTCAACAGGAGGCATGTCAGTATTCTTCTCTGGAACAGAGTCTGTAGTGGAACTTGTTTTCATATGTATTTTGCAGTCAAAATGCCTCAAGGGTTGTTCTGCATTGTACTTAACGTTTTTAATGTTGAGCTTGTCATTCACCGCACTCTTTCTTTTAGTTAAATGAATACCAGAGGCAGTGTGCATGGTCTCATTTCTTTCAACTGCAGATTCAGTTGATGCACTCTGCTCATAAATAGTGAAAAACCAGCCAAATTGGTAAACATGCTGTAGCATTGTTAAACTTGGAAACTCTCTTACATTGGCACATAGGTCATCAAAGTATGTCCATTTACCATTTAGTTTAACAGCACAGGTAAAGTGATTGTTGTGGCAACGGACGACACCTTTCAATTTGTACTGAGCTCTGCCAATATCAACTGTCTCAAACATACTAAAATCTATCATCAAGTTTGGACTGAATTCAATGAAGAGGAATGTGGAGTGAGATACAGATCTTAAAATTGGTTCATCTGTAATAGTGTCACATTCAACACAGGTCAATCTTCCAGGACGTGTGTGTATCGCAGTAACATAGGTTGGCCACAAATCTTTGATTAAACCTGACTGGTTTAATCCATTTGCTGTTACCACTGTTAAAAAAATTCTGCTATTTAAAGAAACATTGTTTTCACAAGTGACACAGAAAGATTCAAAATTTCTTAAAGTTATAAAAAGTTTTTCCTCTTCATTCAGATAACCAAATGTTTGTTCTTCAAATATTTGACTAAAACAAGCATTGCAATCTCTAGGAACGAACGAAGCACAATGTTGTATAAGATAAGACCAAACAGGATCACGAATCTCTCTCAGGAAAGATGTGTTTTCTCTGGAACTGAGATAATCTGAGCAGCTATTAAAAAGCAGGGAAGTAAACTCGTTTTTCACTGGTAGATGTGATAAATGAGGCTGAAATAAGTATGCAGCGAGTTCCAAAAAACTATCAACTGCACACGAATAAGTTCGGGGATTATCGAAAACAGAATTGAAGAAGTGCTCTCTGCGGAAGGAAGTGGTCGCGTCAGATCTTGACGGCAGCATACTGTACTTCGCACAATCAATTGCAACAAATTTACGAAGTTACTGTCATATTTCTAGTTATTGGACACTTTTCGCTTTATCTGAGTTGAATACTTTATAAGGTTAAGTTACTTACCGATGGTGAATTGTTAAATGATCGTAAACCCGGGTCGTCAGTAAGACTTAAATGTGACCTCTCACGCGAAAACGTACACTAACGGCTTTCTGCCGAACGGGTAAAATGCACGGCTACCGAACGGGTAACGCACGGCTCACAAAGCCGTGTGGAACGGGTGAAACTGCACGG
>OMLO01005324.1_pt1 | contig 10805 bp, 10 predicted proteins | sample 1674811 | NCBI WGS metagenome assembly OMLO01 (sample SAMN06265003, study PRJEB25207) | coral metagenome | isolation source: Coral host | place: Mexico:La Bocana,Puerto Morelos, Mexico | collected 2008-11-13
AGCAAGTCATCAAACAGTTCCAAAGCAAAGACACCACAACTTACGGCGCCAGCTCAAGCGCCTAACGTGGAGGTCAGGCGGCGCGCACCTCCAGGCCAGCTGAGTCCTTATCCAACACCAACAGAACATCACACTGGCTTTCCTATCAAATTCCCAACCACAAGTTACAACACACCGTACTCAACAGGCAACCAACCCAGTCATTCACAACTCATTTCAGGTCCACCGACGCAATTCATTGGACCTCAGTCAGCCTTCAGAACACCGCTGCAACAAGTTCGTCCCAGCACAAAACACACACATGCACATACACTTCCACCGTCCATTCAGCCTACGCAGGCTCCACAACCTCAGTCACAACCACAGTCTCAGCCCGTTCCGGCGCCAGACATGACCCTTCAACAACCAATAGCACTACAGCAAACATCACCAGCACAGCCATCGCCACTCTTCAGACACCAATTGCAACATCACAAGCTCCAACAGCACCTCCACCACAAGCACAGCCACCACGGCCACCATCTACAACCCAGACATCGCCAAGCAGATTTTTACCCGAGTCAAAGCAGCCCACCACTTCCAGACAAGATGGCGGGGCGTATGGCACCAGGCAGATGGGGCGACGCACAACAGATAGTAGAAAATCTTGTTCAATCCACTGAACAAGTAGCAAAACAAACAGAACAAATCATACAGCAGCAAGAATCCAAGCAGACATCCACCGGATCCATTCAAGAAGCAACCAACATAGCAGACACAGCCACACAATCACCACAAGCAGCTCTTGACATTCTGAAGTCCCAACTTCTGAAGGATAAAACAAAAACTACATCAACAACGCAACCAGCTGCACCATCCACAGTACCGCCAGCAATTCTGACACCAGCACCGCCTCAAGACAAGCAAGCAGCGCCACAACACATCAGACAACCAATCTGCCAATGTACTTTCAACCAAGACAAGACCACGTACCAGTCTACTTGGTACCGAATACAGCAACGAAGCAGACACAACCACCACAGCCAGAACACACAGACATTAGAACAGATCTATCAGCGCACTCAGTACCATCAGCGCCCTCAACACTCACACTGCCAACAGACACACAACCAACTCCAGCTTCAGCTCAGATTTTCAATACACTACAAACAAAAGCCACGCAACATACACAGCAACCAGATCACATCATTACACATACAGTAGGTCCATCAGTACAAGGATGGCAATGGAAGAACAACTACCATCAAGCGATCAAGACAAGGAAGGATATGAAAGGAACAAATTTGAACTCAAGAGTTGGAAGGGAACGATTCGCTACCCGGCTCCACCACAGGAGTTGTGGAACAATGCAAAACGAGAATTACCTGACTTGTGTGGAGAAAACAACATTCCACAATGGCCAGACTTCGAGCACAAGTATTTAGCTGCTTTGCTTGCGGCTATGGGAGAACCAACCAACCAACAGGTAGAAGGGCTCAATTCTTTGTTTCAGACCAGCAAGCAATCTGGTTGTTACGGTTGAGACGGGAGAAACCACCCGTAACGCCAACTGCTTGGCACTTCTCATATCAGTTCTTCCATGGAACCGAAACAGGAACGTACCGACGGATTACCGACCAATCAATTGAAATTTCTGAATCCGTCCGTCACCTCAGCACTTGCTTGCAAGCTTCGATTGTTTTTTCAGGGTTTTCATGTTGATTGACATCATGTTGCTTGAAATGAAAAGATAAATATATATAGAGAGAGAGAGAGTGTCCAGTCTTGACACGTGTCAAAGATACTGACCTTTATGACAATAGACTGAATCAGTGCTTAGACAAGGAAGTAGGTACGAACTGACTCTGCGGAGCAGAACAAAGTAGTAGTACAGCTATGTCGAATCAATGGCAGTAGTACAACCATCCGCGCACAGGGTGGGATCCACACCAGATGACGATGAACCAACAAGCATTCAGCAATCCACAAACACAATCATATACAGCCACACAGTATGCACCAACCCCAACAAACTTTCAACACGCGCAACACTCCACAATGACACCAGCACCACAACCACCTCCACCACCTCCACCACCAGCAACCAACTACAACACGCAGTACACACAACAGCAATATGGCCCAGTCAGACCATCAACACGGAACGTCAAAGTTGCAACATTCAATCAAGCAAACGTACCAGCAAATACAGCAATAAACAGACCAGCGCAACCAACAACACAGCCAGTGACCAAAGCACCACCGAATCAGCACATTACACCGGTGACACCACCGACGCAAATTAAAGATCAACGTACACCACGAGCCACCGGGGCGCCAACGTCTACACAGACAACGCAGGACACAACACCACAACATGTGGTACCGCATTCAGTGGCCATTCCAGACAAGTGGAACCCAACGGATGAATGTCATGACTCGAGTACGAATACAGAGTTATTCAACCAACAGCATGGTCCAGGAGGCGAGGCCTCCAAAGCCAGGATCCACTCAGTGTACCAATGGCAGCACGTGCCAGATACGGCGTTGAGCCAGATCGCAAAGTCATTGCGTGATCAGAGTGTCGATCTTGGTATGGTCGCTGAGGCCTCACACAAAGGACAGATCCCGAGTAAAACCTCGGGACCAGTACGGTTCTTTCGACCGTTGATTCAATGTGTGGTAGATAAAATCAAGAACAAAGTACCGGTTGAAAACAAGAACAGATCCACAAGCTTGCAACCACAGAAGCCCAACTAGCAAAAGCACAACAGAAGGCACACCCAACACACCAGCGTTACCAACAGAATCAACAGAACAAGCTTCAGGCAGCCAACCAACAGAACCACAAGCAGAGACACCGGAAGATGATACACAACCAGACAAGCCAAAGCCAAGACCAAACGCGACAAACCGGACAACACAGACAAGATGGACATGGCCATGATTTTGATTCCAAACGCTATGGCATTGCAAGACAATTATCCATCCAGTCACACAGACACCAAAGTGACACAATGGCTGGACAATATCAAAGACAAGAAGCTTCACACATATGTGAAGAAGGTAGTTGCGATGTTGACAACAGTGAACAAGAAGACTCAACCTAATTTGAGACAGCAATTCGGTATGGAGTTCCAAGCCCAGCAAATGAGCTACAAGAGTTTGTCACACGGTGTAGCAGCTGGAGCGTACTTTGCTATCTGACTAGTGGGTCGTCTCCATTCCACAGACCGAGCAGTTTTTGATCCTGGCGAAAAGCGGACAATTTTTCAACAGTTGACAACATTGCTACATTTCAGTCAGTTTGAATTGACAGAAATACCCAGAGTCAGCAAACAACTATGGATATACACACAAGGACTCATTCATTTGGCCTTGTCGTTCTGTTTTGGAGCAGAAGATGAACGCACCCAGCAACGTATCAAGTGGTTTGAACGGATGGATACAACACCAAAGAAGTATCGATTGGAAGAGGTCAACCATCCCCTTTCGGTAAATATTAAGAGTCCAGCAGTGGTTTCAGAACAATCCCATCAATTTGTTCAACAACCTATGTTTTACGTTGGCTCAACCAAAGTGGGAGTACGTCGTCGAGAATACCATCGTCATACACAAGTCAACAGATACAAAGCAATACAGGTGGAACTGGCTATTCGATGGTGGGTCAGTCAAGATAACCATCCAACATTGAGTACAATTGCAGTTCGACATTTTGGCACTTATGCAGCAGCGTGGACGTATGAACACGCAATCATTGAGCAACTACAAGCACCTTTGAACCATCCACTGATAGCAAAACATCTTACACGGAATGCACTCAAATACTATTACAAACCAGACAAAGGAAGTTTTCAAGGCATCCATTCAAGGTATCGATTGTTCAGGAGGAAGAAGACTTTCAACATTGAGGGAATCCAACACTACCATTCCACAACTGAGACTTGACACTTCGAAGGTGACGTACAATTTGGCGTCGTACAACAAGCAACGTTTTCTTACTAGCAAACAAATACGTAGTGGACAATACACCAAAACAGTGGTCTACAGTCTTATTCGTTTATCAAGAAATGCGCAAGAACCAGAACGTTCAAGGATAAGCTCCGAACTCAAGAACATTGCAAAATTTCGAAATATGAATTGGCCATTGATGACAGACAAACCTTTACAGATTCCATTCCTAGCCCACTCGGACTTTTCCAAATCAATGGAGACAAAACATCAGCAAAATCAGTGCAGGCAAAACCAAACAAACATTAACAAAAAACAGAACAGAACAACGAAGCAACTAGAAGAATCGACTGAAATGCAGCAAGAAACTTCCCACCGAACCCTGGCCAAATCAGAGCGTGGCAAGTGGTCGTAGGGTCCATGCAGCGCTGCTCCAACCATGGTTGTGCGTTCAAGGCACAGATCTTTGTCTTTGGAGCCACATTGTAGCGGAAAATCTTGGCAATATCGCCCTGCATGTCATGACGGTAAGAAATGAATGCTTGACAAAGGCCAGTCCAATAATTGACATTGGCTGTAGCAAAACAATTTTTCCCGGAGTGACTTGTCATGAACACAGCAAAATGGTTCCCTCTGCAACACTAGGCATGATATACTGCTAAACGGTTTTCACATGTAAACTATACCTGAATTTCAGAAGCAACTTTCTTGTTGGGAAACCGTTGTTGCAGAACTATGTCCCAAATACAAATGAAAACTGAATGCATTAACTTTTTGAATTTACCTACTATACTTCCAACCCTGAAAATATCTTGGAACTAAGGACGGCATCAGATCATGGAAATTACTTAAAAAATGCATTGGCAGCTAGGGCTTGACTGACAAACCTGCAGGCTTCTGTAAATATATAAATTTTAAATATATCATGCGCCACCCCAAGTTGAAAATATTTCGAATTTTATATACATATACATATATATTTAAATATTTATTTCGTCTTTCAACTTCCCAAACTGGGGCCTCCATCATGACGTCCACTATCCCAAACAAAGCAGCCATGTTGTAGATCAAGGTGGCCATCCAATTGAAAAATCACCAGCTGGCTGTCAGATTTGAGATATCCTGAGAAACTTCCTATAGGCTGAAACCACAAATCCCTGCTGGTACCAGCTCGATATTCGCACCCGTGTCGTTGATCAGCCACATGTCATGGTCCTTCGTGACATGCAACTGGATGCTGCTATTGCAACTTGTGGTGGCAATGCCAGAAAATCTGCAGGTTTGTCAGTCAAGCCCTAGCTGCTAATGCATTTTTTTGAAATAATTTCCATGATCTGACGCCGCCCTTAATTCCAAGATATGTTAAAAACTTCTTCAAAAAAAAGACGGCTAGATTGGAAATTTGGGCCAACAATCAAAAGCAGACTACAGTTTTGTCCAAGTATCTGAAGCCTGTGTTCAGAAGGCAAAAGCAAGTCATCTGGCCAAACGTATCGCAAGGACACATCTATAGGTGCCTTTGTCTCCTCGAAAACTGGCCGACAAATCAAGCGACTGCTGCGACCAGGAGCGTTGCCTCCAGGAATGGCTCCAGCTGCGTCACTTCCCTTCGAGCAGGGGTCTCACCTTTCACGACCCGCCCCCACTTGAAATTCCACTGATTGATTTGAGCCTTGATTCTGGACAAGACAGTTGCGTGATCACCACCAGCAGTGATAAAGCTATCCTCCAAAGCTCTGGGCATCCTCAGCTGTTTCCCCCTTTTTAACAAGATCTTTGACAGTTGCAAACCTTGCCAATGAAGTGAAAGACAAGGTGGGTTGATACCTTCAAAAACCGTGCGCAAAACAAAATCAAAACAAGTCTCTTAAGCTCATTGTTGGACCATGCGAGTGTTTCCAACGTCGGATGCACTTCATCGAAAGCTTCAGCCTGCCTCTTTTTTGGAAAAGCTTCAAGGCTGTGATCCCACCACTCCTTACAGGGGTGCAGGGTGACCTTGCAAGAACATATATTAATCAGTTTAATAAAAACCATTCAATTTACTATAAAACAAAGACTTACTTGAAAAGTTGGCCCGAGGTCCTGCATCATTTTGCAACGCATGTTGGCCATCAGCTTGGGGCATCAAATCACGCGTGTCAGCATCCGGATTGCCCACTGCGACACCAAGCAGGTCCTGTACCTGTGCCATCCAAACGTCTCTTCTGGTGATTGCAGGCAGCCTGGCCCCATTCATTGAACTGCCATCAAACCTGCTAAATCTAGAGTTCCTTCTTTTTTGAAAAATTAAAGAAAACCAATGCCTTGACATCAAGAACTCAACAAAGAGGATGATGTCATTCTGGCTGTTGGCGATTCGAGCAACACCATCAAGGGCACCAAGCGCAATCTGTTGGCAACCCAAGCAGTCTTTCAGTGGCGCGCGTGTAGCTTGATTAGTGAAATGGTGAAAACAACAGAAAGTGTTCACCTGTTGGTGGATCGTATGAAACCAGACTACCAATCAATAGTGCCACGGATGCGCAAACTCTTTGGGAGCAGTCGAATTGAAACTTTTCTGACTGTGAAGTTCCAAATTTTCAATCTTAAATATAGATATCTCAGCGGTCAACACCGCTCATCCCAGGAAGTCTTGCAGCGCCTTTGCGCTGTCTTCCTTGCAGCGCTCAAGGCATTGAAAGGCAAGGCCCCAGAAAAAATTTACATTGCCGCGGAGCCAGGTCTGCGAAAGGCGTGTCTTGGCTGCAGTGTGTAAGACTTCTCCATTATAGCTGTGAGTGTCATGTAGAGTGGATGATTGGAACCCTCTCAATAAAGATATTTTTGATTACCACTTTCCAATGTGAGGTTCTGGCAGGGCACTTGGACAATGAAATGGAAGCCATGATCAACTCCACATTGCCCCCTATCCAGCTCAAAACCATGTCCAACTTCAGATCTGTCTTGTTGAAATTCAAACGACAGGCTGCCAACTGGGTGTTCACACGTTGTTGTTTTTTCACTTTTAATTTTTCACGACTCTCCTGGAATCGTGTAGGTTGAGCAGCAAAGTGAAAAGGAAGCAGAAAAGAACCTCGTCTTTCCACGGTTGGATTTCGTTTCTTTAAAAGTTGGTTTCTTGACAACTCCACACTTCAGGTGTTCTGTGATGATGTTGCTGAGTTGCGTGAAGTTTTTGGGTTTATTATGTGTTTGGTTTTGGTCGTGAGGTTGCATTTGGAGATGCCAACATTGACTTTGCAGCCCAAGCGTTAGAAAATTGACGGCGAAATTTCCAAGGTGTCCACCTAGGCCCAAAAAAAATGGATTTTGGGAACAGGCAAGGTAGCTAAACTACGAGAAACGCAAGAAGGAAGCGCGCGACTTCGCGGAAAAGACGCAAGATCACGGTGCTTGAGAATGAAGACTTTGGCGCGTGCCAAGCTGAGATCGTGAGATTTCATCAGACAGCTGATCCATCTGGCAATGGGTACCTTGGACGAAGAAAGACTTGAATGTGTTGGACGGTTCGCGCTGTTCTAATTCTGGTGATTTTCTTCACTTCTTTGGAATTTTTAAGCTTCAACTTTGCAGAGTAAGTGATGTTTCTGCGTTCATGATTTTGAGGCTCATTCTGATGATCCTTGATTTGGCAACTTTCCCTTCAAGACTCCTGGCTGTTACTGGTAAACAGTTTGTTTGAGCACCTGCTAGAGCTAAAGTCATGAGCTTTACATGATTCCAAACTGTGTGACTCACCATGAAATGTATATATAAATATGATCTCTTGCGCCAATGGCAACATTGTCTGGAGACTGCAAAGAGCATCTGCAACGGGAACTGCAACGCCGCCTTGTTGGTTGTGAGTGCAGGGCAAAGTGATCATGGCCAAGCGGCGAATCATCGAAGACAAAATCTGTGCGTTCCTCGCGCAAACGACTAATGATGTTTTTTGTCATTTGAGCGCTTCTCTGTCTGTCTTAGTCATTGCTGATGTTTTTGTTAAAATGAGGCCTTTCGAAGCCTTCGAAACCAACTTGAGTCTCAAAAGGACGCAGAGCACGGCAACGATAAGGCGATTTTGACATGACATGCATTGGCAAGATTTGATCCGGCCATCTAGATTTGCTTGTTGATTACTGGGGCCAGTTGAGATACCACGTGTGTCCGAACGACCTTGATTGAAGAGCCCTTGCGCCAGTGGCTCATGATTCAGCAGCTTGATCTGGGAGTATTGCCTCAGAAAAAAACAGGAAATGGCGGCTGACGTGATTCTTCAAAAGAATGAAAAACATCTTGCTGGCATTGACGCATGACATCTTAAAAAGTCAAGCTGCCTCACCAAATTTGTGAGGAGATCTGCAACTGCAGGGTCAACAAACATGAGTAGATTCCAGGTTGCCTTTGCTTCTTTCTCCCCCGACTAAAGGCTGGCTGGAATGATGCCGCAGTCTCCCAAGCCTGAAAACAGACGGTGAATCAGCCACGCGCAAGCCATGTCGAGAAAAACACATGTCACCGAGACACCTCCGTCAATCTTGCTTGCTCTTCGGGATTTTTCAAAAGCCGTAACTGATGTAAGAGGTGGAAGCAGTTTGGTCTCCTCGTGTCGCGATTGAGCTACAGGTCAGTCCTAGCCAACATGATTGGGTTCAATGAAAAATGAAATTAGTTTTTTCAGTGTGGTTCCGCCTCGACTGTATAGGCGCAAAGCCCACTGAAGCCCTTGTCTGCGTGAACCGTGCGGAACGTCCTGGAAACAAAACCAACAAACTACTATCTGGCATAATAGTGCGCAGACGCAAGAAAGCCTTGGGCTGTGACTCTTTCACATCAGCAGCCAAAGCCTGCGGAAGCTGCAAACAAAGTACTTGCAAGAACCCAAGACCAAATGCATCGGTGAAAAGCAGCAGCAGGCCTGCAGGTTCTCACCCGACTCCCAGGCACAACAGCACTAACACACCCAAAATTGGATGAAGTCAGCAGTCTTAAAAAAAACGCAAACATTAGTTAATATGAGGTACCTCTCGATCTGATTCCTGCTTGTAGGCAACTGTCTGATCAGCGATCGCTTCTGCAACACAGCTTCAAAAGACACCGCATCCTGTGCCAGAGACTGCCTGCAGAGTGGATCTTGGCACTTGGAAGTGCTGCTGACTATATGGCGAAGGCGCCAACGGTGCTCAGCAGCAAGTGCCACATCATCCTGGTATGACTGGTCCTCTCTCTTACGTCTGCGCCTCGCAGGCTGAGGCAGTTCTGGCACATCTTCTATTTTCTGCTCATCATCTTACAGAGCCTCTGTGCGAGGTGGAAGCGGCATCCCATGGCAACAGTAACATCCTGATCAGCACCAATTGATGTTGAACTGATCCAAGAACTCAACGACAAAGATATAAAGGATCTCATCACTCCATCATCTGTTTTCATCTCGTGAAATTTGTCTGAATGCGCAAGAGCACTAGTGCCCTTTTGATTGGAGACATGCAACTTGCGACAGCAGCAGCACGGTGCCAGCTATGGACTTCATAATTCGCGTCGTTCCTTGTTCTTCTGCAAATTCAAATCCCTCTCACTATAGGTCTGAAATCATCTTGGCATATACTATTGAATGTTCCATGCAAAGCCAACACCGGTACATAGAAGGTTTGCAGAACACACTCAAAACTTCAAAGAAACACTGGCAGCACATGAAAGCGGCTTACAACCGCTGATTTCTTCTGATTGCTAAATACATCTAAATACATGTAAATACTTCAGTGTGGTAGCACTAAAGCGGCCATTCGCGTGATAGAGCTCTATATTTTACCGGCATGCAATGTGACTCGAACAGAATCGTGTTTTTTTATGAAAGCGGACTTTTCCGCTGTATTGGTGGCTCCTACAGAATGAGACAGTCTTTTTACGAAAGCGGACTATTCCGTTGTATTTCCAGCTTTGAAGTGCAAAACCATGACAAGTTTGGATTTGAACTTGAAGTAATCAATTGATTGTTACTTGTCCTCATTGAACACGGAAAATCGCACCTCCCTGACTTTGTCACCCGGCTCAATACCATCTTGCTGCTACATACGCAGTCTGGCAGTGAGGCCACAAGCTCACCATCATTTCAAAATGGTTTCATTTGTCATAACCAAAACCTGTTCACTTCGATGCTACCCATGCTACCTCAACCGGTTTCTTGCCGCGCTGCAGCGCCGCCATACGCTGATCAGCTGGGCAAGAAAGCAAACCCTCCACGGTGAGGCCCTGGCAAACCTTCTTCAACTCAACGGCCTCGTAAAGGAAGGCCCCATTCATCACTTGAATCTGGTTAGGCAGGAAATGACTTTAAAAAAAAAGGTAATGGCATTTTGTGAACGTGTTGCAACACAAAATGGTTCAAACTAATTCAAATCCAGTGACACTAATGAACTTCTTGTAAACAAAGGCAGACAATCAAATTCAAGTCCAGTGACATTTGTGAACTTCTTGCACGCATTCAACTTCTTCTTGGCAGCTTCGCGAACATCAGACATGAAGTCTGACTTGCGGTGCCTGTGTTAGAATAATGCTCAAAAGGGAAGTTCATGAGCTGCATCAATATGATCCTCAAACCTACTTTGCATATAACTTTTGATGACTGCCACTGTACGAATTCGGAGTCTTTCACCCTTGAAACGCTGCCACTTCAACTTCAGAAAAAACTTCAAAAATATTAGCCGAGCTTCATGGTGGGCTTGCGCTGGATCTCCAGAGAGGCGGGTCACCACAACTTCCACACACAGTGGAAGAAATTCTTCAGTGATCTGCAAGATGAAGAGAGGGGATCGCAAATTTTGGCACAGAATGTGCTCCTCCGGCACAGTCTTTCCTGGTATCCGGCCATAAAGTGAACAACAGTACAATCCTGA
>OMLO01005325.1_pt1 | contig 10803 bp, 7 predicted proteins | sample 1674811 | NCBI WGS metagenome assembly OMLO01 (sample SAMN06265003, study PRJEB25207) | coral metagenome | isolation source: Coral host | place: Mexico:La Bocana,Puerto Morelos, Mexico | collected 2008-11-13
CCGCGAACCTCTAAGTCGTGCCGTCAGAATAGTAATTTCAGACTAATTCATTCATTCACACGTCAGAAATTACATTTGGAAATGGACCGCGAAAAGTCTATCTTTTGCTCAAGAATCACGTTCAGCTCCAATAGCTAGTATAAAGCAGCTATGTTCTAATTTGAAACTGTTCTGTGGCATTACCTAGGAAAATGACGAAGAGAACTTCGAAGGAAACGTGGGACAAGGAGATGAACTAGAAGACGACGACGATGATGACGATTCAGATGACGATGGAACTCTTCAAGGTAAGTTTATTTGTCCACAAGTGTTCCTGTAGGACGGCTATGGATTTAGAAACATAGGCCCTGTCCACACTGCACTGGAAAATAAAAATTGAAAATGCAGTTGTACGGTTAGGCCTATCTTCCACACTAATCCGCCACGAAAACGAAGCTTTTCGTAAACGCTCTTCAAACCGGAGGAATTCCAAAACGGCGGCTTTGCGTTTTAGTGTGGAAAGAGAACATTTTGAAATCAGAGCTATTCAAAACCGGTAGTGTGACGATAATCATGCGGTTTCCCTGCCCGAAACACAAATTGAAAATGACTGTTGATTGCGTTTTCAAATTTCTCTGGTGTATCAGGACGGGGCCATAATCACAGTGACATGCAGGGTATGCTGGAGGAGAGCGTTATTGAAATATTTTAGGCTTTAGGAACCTTGAAACAGCTAAAGACCTTGAATCTGGAATATTGTCAGGTTATGACTTATCGAGAATTTTGGTTGAATTCTGAATGAAGTTTGAATGGGCACACTGTGAACGAAAAAATATCTTCTAAGAAACTGCTTTATAAAAATGTATCTATATAGTGTAAATAAAGAATTGAAGCTAAAACTTCTGTGCCATGCAAGTCGGTTGGCATGTTGCCCCATCAAGGCTTACTTGAACCTGCTAACAGTTATTTGAAAAAATGCTGTAAACCAGTAAGTAAAAATATTACACAAATCTTAACCTCACTCTAGCGTTCATTCAAACACTCAATGTTATTTTGGTTAGTCTAACTTAGGCCCTGTTCACACTACGCCAGAGAAATTTTAAAACGGCGTTCTCACTCTGAAAACGCATCAAATGATTTCCGTCCTCAAGACGGCGGAAAAATTGGAAAACACAACTATAACCGGTCATTATAGATTTGTGTTTGAGGAAAACACAGAGAGGGAAGTCCACGATTGTCGTGACGCGATCATTTTCGACAAGCTCCTTTTTTTAATTTCTTTCTGTCCACACAAATAAATTCCTCCGGTTTGAAGAGCGGTTTCAAAAAGCTCCGTTTTCATGACGGATCAGTGTGAATGGCAACGCCTAGCCGTAGAAATAAACCTGCGTTTTCAAATTTCCTTGGCGTAGTGTGGAAGTGACCTTAGTTATGTTGCCAAGTTGTTCATTCAATTGGTCGCTATGACAACTGCCATTCCCGCTGCTCGAAGGTCTTAACACTGTTCTCTAATAAATCTGTTATTAGACTTGTCAGGGAGTTTGGCAGACCTATCCACCGAGATATCCATTAAAGAAAAGCTTATCGATGAGCTGGAAACAAGCCAGAAGAAAATCCAGACTCTGAAAACTCAGTACGAGGAGAAACTGTCCCTGCTGCACAACAAGATCAAGGAAACAGAGACAGAGAGAGACCATGTAGGTGCCATATGTTCATTGTCTTTTATCCAGCTTGGGAAGTGTTATTGTTTTGTGTGGCCGAGTACGGTTCTCGCTGGACACACACCTTTTTCCCAATTTGCCACACCAGAATTTGGCCTTCTCCTTCTTCTCTTTAGAGTACACCGTGTCAGAATACCACATTTTTGTGTCGGTGCTCCAGCACCAATTGTGCTCAGTTGATGTACAGCCTTAATTTTCTCCGCCATCTCAAGTTCGGTCTTTTTTTTTCGGGAGAAGAGACGTTCGAGGCAGGAGCTCGGTCTAGTTTCCGGACGGCAGCTTGCAATTGAGCTAAAAAATGTTGGCCCGCTGCTATTATTACCCGACTTTCAAAGCGAGTTACTCAGTTTCGCCTGTTCCCCGAGTCAATCTTACAAATTGTCTTATAAGGGAAGAAGGGTGATGCTGCAGGGCAAATTTTCTCCAGGCCGGGTTGTTCAGTGCCCAATTAAACTAACCCAAGATTAGCGAGAATTTTGATTTCAGTTTGGTAACTTCCGTGAGGTTTTCTGTTAAGACTGTTTGTTCTTCCGCTTTGAGCTTGAGTGATCTCAAACTACGCAAAACATAAGAAGTAAAGAGAACTTCAGTTAACAGCCCCTTAAGTTATTTCTGCTTTTCTTCTTGACGGAGATTAACTGGGCTAAACAAAGACTGGAACTCACTCAAGCTACTGAATTATCTTTTGAAGTCAAAATTTCGAGCACATGCATCATCTCTGACATGTAACTTACGCTCTTTTGGTTCGTTGCGCAGTCTTTGGGAAAATTAACGATTGCATGACAGGGAGTTTAAAATTGCAAAGTCACGTGACTCAGCAGTATTGTAACGTGGTCTGATTCTTGTTTTGCCTTTAAAGGTTTTAGAAAGCGTCAAAAAACAAGATTCTAAATCGGAGGAAAAGGTTCGACAAGTACGCGAGGAGTACGAGAAAAAAATAGGCCGCTTGCAAGGGGAGCTGAAAAAGATGCAAGCCGCCAAGAAAGAGCACGCAAGGCTGCTGAGACAAAAGGCGCAGAACGAGCAACAGCTGAGGACGTTTCAAGGAGAACTGAGCGAGTTAAAAAGAACCAAGGTCCGTCTCATGAAACAGATGAAGGAGGAAGCAGCCAAGAATAAACAACAGGAGGCGCAGAGGAATAAACAGATCGCACAGCTTAAGAAGGAGTCTCGTGTAAGGCAGATGACAATTAAGAACCTTGAGATGGAAAAACGACAGCGCGAGGTTGTACTCAAGAGGAAACAGGAGGAGGTACATGTCGCAGGATTTCTACTCCAACCACACACTCCACTCCACTCTTCTCCCGCTCTTTGTTTGACAAACTCAACCCCCCCCCCCCTTCCATACTATTAACACCAGTCTCCCTCGGGAGGGGTAGCCGCTATTTGAGTTTTTACGCAATACTTCTGGGAGAAGTGTGGCGTGACAACCCAGATAACGGCCGGTAGAGTCTAACGGAAGTGACATACAACTGAAGGAAAAAAAATGGCGACTAGTATATTCACCCTCAATTTCTATGCGCGTGAAAACTTGAGCAATTCTCTTAAAAACGCACAGAAAAGGTCTAAAATCTTCACACCTACTAATTACACAGTGTCCGGCGTTAGCACAGGGACAAGTATTGCATAAATATGGCTTTCCTTGTACTTTATAGGCTGTGTTAGGCTCGCGTGGTATTCCAAAAAATATGGAGCCGCCATCTTTTTTTCCTAGGGTGCAATGTCCGCAAAGCGTGTATGTGTCTAGAGCGTTATGCATTTTTTTGTATTGCGGAGTCGGGGCAGTGATTAAAGCGTGATTTTAAGAGGTGTAAATAAGGGACAGAAGAAAGAAATTTATTTTTGGAACAAAGCCAAAATATTTTCATCTTTTCTCAGCTTATACTGATGCATGTACTTCATCATGCAAAATAGTCGTAGCCTCAAAGAGGCCTTTGATTCTGTACATGCAGCTCTTAGTGAGTCAGCCTCGCTTTTCTCTCATATTTGCTTTCGATTTCAAGGTAGTTTTGTACATTGGGAAAATGAGTTAAAGTGTTGAAACCTTTACTGTTCCAATCGGCAGGTTAAGGCTCTCAGGCGGCAACAGAAACCCGTTTCTGGTCAGCTTGGGACACAACGAAACCAAACAACGATCTCGAGCGTCCGGGAGGTGAATGGCGTGGAGGCAAACTCACTATCATCATATGTCAGCAGTTCATACATGTCTTACTCGAGTTCATCAGTGTCTGCCAGTGCTTCGACGTCCAACTCAAGGTTTTCAGGAGTAGCTGGTAGATCGTCCGGGCTGCCAGTGAAATCGCCAAGAAGGAAGAGCTCCGTAGAACAGGCCTCGCGGAGTGCCAAGAAGAAATGGGATGTCATTGACAAAAAGGTATAAGTCTTGGAACGAATACGTACTTCAAAGTAAGCAATATAGAGTTCACGACGCAACGACGGTGACGCGAGCACAAACTCGCTTAGAACTTAATTGATATTATTCTTTATACAATTTCGAGAATCTTTAGATGAATTCAGTTGGTTTATCGTATCAAAACGGTCTTAAAAGCTTGTTGTTATTGTATAATTAGTCTCAATTTAATTGTGCTATATTTCAGGGCGACCCCATAGGTCACTGAGATTCAATTTTAATCGTTCTTAAGTAAGGGGCTGTCTGTCTGTTTGTCTGTCTGTCTGTCTATCTATCTGTCTATCCATGTGTCTCTCTATCTGTCCTTAACTGAATATGTTGAGAAATTGTTGAGTTCCCGCCACTGTTGACCAGAATTCTCACAAAAACGACAGGACTTCACGATTTCATGTACCATGCTGACAACGCACGTGCTAGCCATCGTAATGCCCCTTAAACATTTTGCTTCTGGAGGTTCGTGAGATCAGACGCCCACCTCTAAAGCTCTCTCTGGTTGTCGCTGTCTGATCCACCTCGCTCCCCCATACCGTATTTGTCCATTTAGTCCATTTAGCAAACAATGTTGTCACTTATTCTTCAGACCACGTCACTGATCATCAAGAGGCAGACGATTGCAAATATGGAATCGGACATGGATCGCTGGATTCAGGACCGGGATCGACTCAGTAAACAGTTAGAGAAGTGTCAGATGAAATACGACAATGCGATCGTGCTACAGAAGGTAAGGATTGTCTGAGCCAGTCAGATTCATCTGGGGAACTCCCCTTCAAGCATTCTTTATTGAGAGGATTTTAAAAAGATGATAAAATTTGTGGCAGAAAATGGAACTATCTTTTCTGCAATCAACAATGCCTTTCCCACAAAACAAAACAAAAGAATTGAGTTGGAGGTCTGGAATTGACAAAAGTGTGGTTTATCCCAGTTGTTCGAATTCACCTAGATGGGGGCGAAAACTTGTTCCGAACTCGTGGTTTGGGAAAAAGAATGATAATTTTTTGCTAACTGAGTAAAAAAAATTTTTTTTCAGTAATGGAAAGAGATTTGAAAAATCAGGATTGATTGTAAATCTTTTCTTTTTTAAATATTCACAGGATGAAGGGAATGTTCAAGAACTGAAGGAGCAACTGGAAGCACTGACGGCTCATGTGGATTATGTTCAGGAGAACATTACTGACTGTCAAACGAGTATCATGGAGATGGAGGTACGGCCTGCGCCACACAAGTCTGCTCGTTTTAGAGACTACAGTTAAAGTTTTGTTTCATTTTTAACCTTATTTTGTAGGAGCAAGGTGGCGACACGGCAGAGATTGGGGAATTTTTCGCCACCTGCACGCTGACAGAAGCCCGGATCCTACTGGAGCACTTCCTAACCAAAGTCATATCTTTGGTATGTTATGGAGATACCTGATACCTTCGTAACTCGTTTCCCGTTTAGGCTAGCTTTGCTTTAGTTGATCACATAAGTTTGAATAACGCACACATGCGCACTCGGTTTCAATTGACGGAATCATTATTTGGAACGATGGCTGATAGTCTAGGAGCAAGCAATCCCTTAAGAAGACGGAAGGAGTGGGGTGGTCCTTTTGGAGACCTGGCATCGTTAAAGACAGTTTCCTAAGGATAAATTCCGGATGGTAGAATGTGTAGGGAACTTACGCAAAAAAAAAACATCTCGAAGAGTGTCGAGTCGTACCCAAAGACGAAACTGTGAGGAGTTAATAAACAGGAGACCCACGGGGTCACTTAAGACAGCTTGCCAAGGGTAAATAAATGGCTTAGTGTGTTGGGAATTTACGATGACAACATCTTAGAGGGTTACAAAGAGTATTCCAAAGAAGCATGGGATGGGTTAATAAACAGGATACCCTGCTTGGTCAGTAAAGACAGCTTGCCAAGGGTAAATATATTGTGGATTGTTTAGGGAATTTACCATGGTAACATCCTTGTAGGGTCACGAAGCGTCCTCGAAAGAAGCGTCGGCCAAGGAAGTTGAAGCCAGATTGAATGCCATGAAACAGCACAACGAGCTTCAACAGGAACTTCTCCAGCACGTGTTACAGTACCATGACTCGTTCAGCAGTATTGAGAATCTAGCTGCAGCTGCTATGGCAACGGACTCTGAACTTAGTGAATCGGAGCTTAGAGATCGACTTAAAGGATCTTTGGTATGAAAACTGCGTTATTTTGTTTCTTTGTTTGATGTCATATATTTTTCCTATATATATTCCTTTTCCGTCTGCCTTGTTCCGTTTTGGTTTGGGGGCAATTTTTGCGTTGTCTAGTATTGATTCGTTTGGCCAAGTATGAAGAACCTTGTAAACGTTGCAGGTCGCCCCGAGATAATATCTTGGTCGAGAATTGCTTGACCTGATTTAACAGAATTTTCACATAAGATCAATACTCACTCATTCCGAATAAAGGCTTTATTTCAAGACTTCGTTAACTTTCCCTTGGTGCAACATGTATAAACTTTCCTGTCATAATTTTTGTAGAGGGTACAGAGGTGAAACTAAACTCTCTGCATTTGTTGCTTATTTAGACCAGTCTGGACTCATTAAAGGATGAAGTGGGATCGCTGTCAAGGTGATGTATCAGGCTGTATTGCCGTGCCTTTTGTGACAATAAATTACGGTTAAATTTTCCTCCAAATCACATAAGAGAAACAAGAGAATGTTGCTATTATTGGAACGACTTAAAGCCACTGCGTAAAAGAAATTCTTCTAAAAGCCGTTCTTCCATCCAGCGACCACTCTTTTGGGTTTAAAGATAATGAATGTTAGTATGTACCACACAAGTGAATAGTGCTTTTCGCGCACGCTGATTGGCTAGCTCGGAGGTGATTAAGTGCTATTCACCTCCGAGCAGCCGAAGAAAAACAAAATGGCTTCCCGTTTCAAATAAAGTAAAGTTACTCTTTGGTCCGCAAGTTTTTCAGCTTGTGTGGTATATACTAAAACAATTATTCACCTCAGTGTCGGTGAAAGTGATGGATATTTACCTCCACTTCGGTGAGTAATTGTTAATTATTAGGTTGGTTTTAGGGCATAGCGGCTTAGCCATTCTAAATCTTTATGCAAGTGGTGAGGATGGCTAAATTGTGTTTTGTATTGCAGAAGTTCCAGTGCCAGCACAATAAAAGATTCCGGTGGAGAAGGACAGGTACAACCACTACCAAAACCGAAAGACAAGGTAATCGATTTGTTGGTTTGTGTCGCCGAGAAATTCCAGATGTTAAGACTGTGAGGTGAAATCGTACCCGCCAGAGAGAGATCACAACCCTCAGCTTTTCAGCTGACCCTTAGCTCGGAAATTCGTATTTGCTTTGGCTGTCCGTTACTTCCCGTTAGCAACTGAAGCGTTAGCTCTTATTCAAACTTCTGACAAAAAGCTAAAGCTCAAAATGATTTAAACCAGGAAAAGTGCGTCGCCGTTTAAAAACAATTTCACATGTTTTTCACCAGGCGCGTCGAAGAACCGGGACCCAGGAAGAATTCTTGTACCCGGACAGAATCAAAACGAGGCGCGATCCCCGGCTTGACCCTGCCGAGGACGAAAAGGAGGCAACAGCCTTGGTACCGAGCCTCCCTCTTGTACCCGCACTTCCCTGTCCCACGGAACCAAAGGGAACTCGTCAGATATCCCCTGAGCTAATGCAGAAGCTACTCGAGTTGGAGAAATCACGCAAAGGACAGAATAGTGAAACTCTGATGCCTCCCCCTCCTGCCACGCAAGGTAATCAGAGCGAGAGTCAGGGGGGCCCTGTCAAGACATCTCGGTCCAACTCACTCAATGGCAATAGTACCGCGCCAGTTCCTGCCTCGTTAGTACGCGGTAATATAAAGTCTAAATCAGCCAGGAGTTTTCCTGTCAGCAAGTTTGGAAGCTCAGGGTCTGCTAACGCGATTCACCCTAGATCCCAACCTTCTTCTCCTGCTCTGCAGAGGAAATCGTTGCCGGATAGGCCTGGGGCTGGGTAAGTTCGACGTCTGCTTTGCACGAGGGAAATTTTTCTTTCTGTACTCGGCATTTTTTATCTGCACGTCACAGTAGTGGTTTTGCTTTTGTTGCAGAATTGATGACAGTGTCATCCAACAAAAGACTTCAGATGACGTGTTTGCTCGTTTAACAAGTAGCCTCGCTCAGGAGTCCGACCCTGATATGTAAGTCACGTCTACGTCACGTTACGACTTTCAGTTGCGAAATGTAACGCAACGCCTCTCATAAACAAGGGGAACCCATAACAAAAAATGTTTCTTCTTCTTCCCACAACAACACTATTAAGAAATAACGTCACTCTTTACTTGAGGTTTTGACCAACCTTTTTATTGTTTAATGTTAAGCATTACGGAAAAAGGGGGAAAAATTCGATAACCTGCACTGAAAGCTACGCGATAGATAAATTTTCTTCGAGCTGTATGTATCTATTAGATAAATATTTCGAAACATTCTTCTTCGCATTTGACCTCGTCAAATCATCTTTCTGGCGGTTCTGTCTGTCATTAGTAACTTACCTTGGGTTCATCTCTCTACAGTGGTCGAATGCTGCCTCTGCGTCCCCCTGCGGGGAAGCCTGCTCCATTGGTTTGTACATACGCGGCCACTGGACACAACAGTGCTGTGTTATCTCTTGACGTAACTGAAGACTTAATGTTCACCGGTTCTAAAGGTTGGTCACCGCGGTTATTTCCAATTTCTTTTCCTACCTGGTGAAGGAGCTCTTTAATTTCGGGATTTAGAAGTAACGTTGGTTATTCTATAGCGTAGCTCTGCTAGAATTCCATCACCAAAGAACGCCTGGAGAACGGCCATAGAACTTCAATATTCCATCACTGAAACAGACAAAGAACGCTACAGTTGTCAAGCCTTGCTAAAGGCTGATCATTACGTGATTGGAACTTGTTGAAAACAAAATGCAGACATTATTCCTCCACTGAGGCGTACTCCACTGACAAAAATTAATCAAGCTCGTGTAAAGGCGAATGGGCGCCCTAATTTTTGCTTAGATCTTAACAATTTCCTTGTTCACTTAGATCGACGTTTATTTTTTGTCCATTTTGTTTACAGACCGCACAGTTAAAGTATGGGACCTCAATACAGGCGAAGAGACGCTTTCTTGTGCTGGTCATAAGAGGGACGTGGTAGCTGTACAATACTGCCCCAAAACACAGCGGATCTTTAGCGCATCACAAAATGTCATCAAGGTAAAGACATACATTAAAGGTTTGCTTAGTAAGCAAAAGAGGTACTGACTTTGGTACCTCTCAAATAAGTGAATTTATAACTGGTCCCTTTTGTGCCCTTTAGGTCTGGGACATCAGAGATGGTAAATGCATAAGGAGCCTTACACCGCAGGGGACCTCATTGGGTTCATTTTTGTCCAGCATGACGTCAGAGACTCAAATTAACGACTTGAAACTTGCCGCCGATGGGTCTCTGCTTTTCGCTGCGATGGGTAACACGGTCAGGATTTGGGACTTAGATAGGTGAGTCATTCTAACTGCTTATGGTCAAACTAAGCGGGCTGATTAAATATGTAACATTGAATTTCTCTCGCGTTTTTTGGCTAAATTGCTTTCTTTTACGTTACTTTTTGCTCCCTCATATCTCAAAACTGCTGTGCTTGTGTCTCTTTCTACGAATGTGTTTCTTACATATATGTTTCTTGCCTTGTCTTTATATATTTTCAATTTTTGATATAAAAACATCTGAACTAAATTTTCTGATCTCAGCATTCATCTCAAAACTCCAAGAGCTATGCCATTTCTCACAAAATGTTAAACCTTCCTCGGAATAAATCCAAACAATTTGTTTTGGTTTTGATTTCGCAAAGTTTGTTGGTTGCTTTTTCTCTCTGTTGCTAAATCATGTGTAAAACGAATCGCAATGATTGTTGCTTGGGGATGGTTCTCCAAAAAGCCTATTTTCTGTTCGACTTTCAGCGGTTCCATGACCGGCAAGCTTGGCGGTCATGCCGGGCCTGTCATGACGGTGTTGCTCCGGGAAACCAACAAAGAATCCCTGGTGTTCACCGGGTCACGTGATCATTACGTCAAGGTAAGTTCGTATATCAAGTCTGGTTTAACGTACCACCATGGCGGCTGCCATGAATGAGGCGCACTGAGCTTCGGGATTTGGCGTTGTAATCAGCTTCTGGGTTCGCCGTTGTAATCAAAGCGGTTGCAAAGTAAGTTGAGGTTCGTGTACATGTAATAAAAAGCCCGTGGAAGCTACTCGTTGGGAACTCCACTCTGTATAACAGGTAAAAAAACTATATCTCCTATCAATTTGTCTCAACTCATTTCGCTGGTTTTCCTCGTTTTCTTAGTAACCGCTGTATAGTGTACATTTACTTTAATTAAAAAAGAAACATGAACGTGGCGTGTGTTTTCATTTTGATGTTATTTTTGTCTCTCGCAGATATTCGAATTGAATGGTTGTAATGTTGGTGTACAGGTAATTGATATTCAATTCTGGCAATTGCCATCGTTTTTTCAACTTGAAATAATGTTTTCAAGCTTTCATGGGCATACTTTCTTTTTTGTCTAAATGAATTAATAAATTAATTTTGCTAAGTATTTGATGCCAATCAACACTACAGTCACTCCAGTCAACACGCATATTAGCCTAACAAGACCTTAATCCTCAATGCTCAGTGAGTGCTTGGGGTTCTTTGATGTTGCAAGAAACTGTTTT
>OMLO01005326.1_pt1 | contig 10803 bp, 9 predicted proteins | sample 1674811 | NCBI WGS metagenome assembly OMLO01 (sample SAMN06265003, study PRJEB25207) | coral metagenome | isolation source: Coral host | place: Mexico:La Bocana,Puerto Morelos, Mexico | collected 2008-11-13
TTCGCGGATGTAATAGGTTTAGTCCGTCGCTCATATATTTGCTAAGATGATGTCATGTACATTTTTTTGTATCAACAACTATGGGTAATTATATAATTGAATCGATTACTTGAAAGTCACGAATGCTGTTATTTCCCTTGTTGGATATATTAAAGTGTTTTTTTCTTAAACAATCAGACACAACTCAATCCAAGGCAGTGAATAATTGCTACATTTTGTCATTTCCAGTGACTCTGGCCTAAAGGAAAGAACTACTGTTGATGGAAAAAATCCGAAACAACCACCTGGGATGTCTAAAACCCTGTCAGTAATAGGATAAACTACCGACATCAACTGGTGCAGGATTTCTTCCATCAACACTTATGATGTTGTTATATTCAAAGCTCGTTAAACGAAAAAATCATTTATCAAAAAATTGAGTAGCAACATCCATGGACACTTGAGCCCGTTGAGCCTGTCGGCCCCCCATTCCTTGTTTGAGGATAGTCAGCCAGTAAAGCATCAGTTAAAAGATGTGAAGGAGACAGCAATTCCCTTGGGTCAGTTGGACCCTTTGGCCCAGGGGTTGTTGGGAAGAGTTGGATCAACATGTTGAACAACATGGCAGCTTTTGAGTCAGTGATGGTTTGCTGTTGTTTCTGTTAAGCAAAGCTTTCTGAAGGATGATTATGTTAAAGTTGTACTTCAAAGAAATGTTGTCCACGTCAAATCAACGAAACGTTTCTCTGAAATTCAAAGACTATTGAAAAGACGGTCCCTCACACATAGGATCCATGTATGGTATATTTACCTACATTTAGTCGTTTTTGATGGTACATGTAGCTGAATATACCATACATGGATTTGATGGGTTATAAGTTATAGATATACATAATGTATATTGATGTGTTTCTAATTGTGTTGATTGTAATGCATTGCTAAAACGGACTAAAACGAGAGTCTTTACAGGACAATAGCATTATACTACCCATGAACATTCGATATAAGTTGTCTTGAAAAAGGCCCAACCTGTTCTTCAGTGGGCAATTTTGTTAAAGCTTAAATGTGATTGGTTTTAACTCATCCCAAACGGTACCACCTCAATTTGGGGAACATATAACATCGGTACATGATAGCTGTAAAATTAAAACACACCCCACCTTTCCAACAGTTTAACTTAACCCTTCAAAAAAACCGCTTCGACATCCCAAAATAAGGCGTTCCTTTTGTTGGGTGTTTACTTTTTAACCCAGGGATTTGTTTTTTGTGAAGTGAGTTGAAGTTTTTTTGTTCCCCCCAACAACTTGCCGGGTAGTGAATGTTCGGCAGGAAGTCTTCGGTACGGGTTTCGCCTTCGCTGCCTTGAAGAAAGATGGTTCAGTGGTCACATGGGGAGCCACCCGGCGGCCATGGCCTTAGTATGGAACGGAGGGTATATGGGTGTTTCCTTAAATGGTGGGTTTCCCCAAAACACGCCAAAATGATCAGTTTTAGTGGAAAATCAATGGTTGTTTGGTACGACCATTTTAGGAAACCCCTATATGGAGTGGGGCGAAGCATGTGGCCATGGTTTTTGCACAGCTATAACCCACTTGATACACCCTGTAGTGGTAGTTTCTAGCATGAAACGTATGAAACATATTGAAACATGATGAAACCTAAAACCCTCCTCCTTTGGTGGACCTTTTCTTTTGGGAGCAGCCCTTGGTTTTCTCCAGGGATGGGACAAGTGGTTGGTATGGCTTAGAATAAAAATTAATAAAAATTACAGCAAGTTAGTTTCTCAAGGGGCTCAAGCCCGCCATGACGCAGCTGTGGTAATGTTACTAGATGAAGAACCATTGCCATTTTGAAAAAAGCTCTTTTGTTGGGAATCCCTGGAGTTTTCTAACACCATGTGGAACACATCAACAATAGTAGATTATTCCAATTGTAAATGATTCAATTCAAACATCAAGATCACAGGTTTATGTGGGGCAGCACCATTTTGGACCCCGACTTTGGTGAGGAGCTGTTATAGAAGGTGTACGATTTAGATACCAATTCTGTTTTTGTTTCTTGTCTTGGATTTGCCAATTCTAGCCGGAAACAAAGGTAGATCAGACATGTTCATCAGATGTGTACATATTGAACATGAACTTCATATAACGATCTTCAAGACTGACTCGTTCCAGATGTTCAGGTGCAACCAGTCGCCGAAGAAATCATGCATAAAATCTGAGTTTGAAGAATCTGTTTGTTTTTCGTTGGTGGTTCAAAAAATACAATTGTTTTGATTTGAGTACTGGTTTCAATCAAAATGATAATCTTTAATCGGTACAATTTAGCAATATGCTAGATGGATAATTTTGTTTTGATTTGTCTCAGTTCTCAATTTGAAGGAAAGTGTATTTCTCTTGCGTGACCACACATCCTACATTGTGGTTTGAACATTTTGTTGAAAAACCTCAAACCAGCGAGATGATGAAACAATTCGACATATTTCTCGTAAAAACTACTGTAATTACCTGGGTGGTGGTTTCAAATATCTTTTATTTTCATCCCTACTTGGGGAAATGATCCAAATTGACTTATAATTTTCAGATGGGTTGAAACCACCAACTAGATAACTTCAAACCACCACTTTGTGACGTCAAAATTACAATATTGCATGACGTATTTTCAATTGTCACTTGTCAACCCATCTTTGCCATAGTATTCATGTATATTTACCTACACTTACCATACAAATCAAACCAAAAAGTAAGTAGATCTACCCATTCCCCTGGATATTCTCGGCTTGGCCCTAGTCCGCGCCCGAGGAAAACTACCCGGGCGGTGACAGTCGAGCAGTACAAGATCAACTTCACAACGTGAAGACGTACCTTGAAACGGAAGAGTTACGTGGGCGACGCCAACTGTACTGGATGGTGGGGATAGGCAGGGATGTACCATGATCCCAACGTAGTACCCTACCAGGGAAACCCCTATAGAACACTCAAAATATTATGTGGGTATTTATGGCTTGCTAGGTGGTGATTTCAATTGTTTTTTTTGTTTTCATCCCTACTTGGGGAAGATTGCCATTTTGACTAACATTTTTCCAATATGTAGTAAACCACCGCCTAGTTGATCACTATAGTAGGTGCGTGGAGGGGAGCAAAGGAGCTACCAACAGGTTTCGATCAGCAGATCTTAGTTGAGTATCAATCGCAACCATTTTGTGACGGGATCAAACAATGCAAAATTTATGGTAGATTTGGAGGATTTCTCTATTAGTGCATTGTTTGGGTTGCTGTCATGTTTGATGACCCCAAGTTTCAGCACGCAAGAAAACACATGTTTTGTTTTTTTGAGTAAAATGAGACATGTTTCCAATTTCCAAGGCTTTGACATTTGGGGGGTTATTTTTTTCTGAGTTTTCGAGATCACCGTCATGATGTACTATGTTTTGAGGTCTTTCTATATATTCGTTTCAAATATATCCTATAATACAACATTGTAGTTTCCCACTTTGATTCGGAGAGGTGTTGGGAGCCCTATCTTCAAAATTTTTGTTGGTAGATTTAGATGACCATGAAATTACAGTAGATGCTTCTTGGATCTTGTCGAGGTGATGTTTGTACTTCTTTACTATGATAGAGTCTGGTAAACCCTTAAACATGTGTGATTGGACATCAAAAAACAGCAGCAATGCAACCCTAAGTTGGATTTCCTATTGCAGAAACATGCTGTGTGTTTTTATGTGTTTTTGAAAGGGAGAGGATGTGTTGATTTATTACTCTCCCAAACTTAAACAGCGAGGGATAGATATTTAAAAGCTGCTATGACTTCTCCGGTGTAGTTGTATTTTTTCACTCTTTCATGTGAACTTTGTGAGTCGTGAGTCCTCCCTGTAACTGCATTGGAAGCTGGTATGAAAAGAGAATGGGTAACAGAAAAGCATGATCAAACAAGTAGCTACAACTCCCTGAAACTTACATAGCACCTGAAGGTAGACCCTTGGAAAAGGAGATTCCTATTGCAAACCATCATTTTTAGGCGCTATGTTAGTTTCAGGGAGGGTACCATTCAGAATTCATGCTCTCCTTGGCAGTGAAGGAGAAAAGGTCAGTATACACCACTCCACTTCAAACAACTCTTCGACACCGTCGGAAATCCTAGACCTGATAATGATCAGAAAGTCTGAGAAAAACACATTGCCAAACAACAAAACTGAAAACATCTATATAAACTATATTTGTTCAGATATATTATAAACAAGAATTATATGTGTGTATGTATGGTACGAAAAAAGGGGGTGGCAATTAATTCCCACAGCAAAAAAAAACATGTGGCTCCGGGATCCCCTGGTGTTTTTTTGTTCAAGGATCGCATCGTCGAGCCTTGCCTTTGCAGCCATCAAAAACGATGGAAGTGCACCTTGGACTACGCCGTTGAGACCGTTGAAACCCCGAATTCGTCCCCTAAAAAGGGACCATTTTTCAGACATTTCAACGAACCCAAGCATCAATCTTCAGAAAATGCTGTTGATGGAAGAAATCCGGCCAACTACCTGGGATGTATACAACCCTTGAAAATAATGGGATAAACTATTGGTACAGGATTTCTTCCATCAGCAGTATGTTAGTTTTCAGAGGGGTAAGCATTGAAGGGGTCCAGTTCAGATTCTCTCCGGTGTTTTTTTGCCATAGTGGTGACACGCATAACAAAAAAATGGCTCGGTGTTCTTGTTGAATATCCGGAAAAAATCTGTGTGTTTTTCAAAAAGCTTTGATTCAAACGTGTACGACTGGATTTGGCTAAAACCTCATTGAATTCCATGTTTGGCATGTTGTTCATGTTCGGCACACTTTCTCCCACAATCATGGAAGTCAAAAATGGGTCCCTCCAATAGTAGTTACCTTTCAAACATAGCCAGAGCCATTTTCGACTTTCATGATGGGAGAAAGAGTAGATTCTGATCACTGATCACATGCTTCAGACACAGTTGGGGCTCATATATTATACATATATTATATATCTATACACGCATTCCGCGACATGGGGAGTGTAAGTTTGGGGTTCAACTTGTAAATTCTCCAATGTCTTTGGTCGAAGGCTGGAAGTTCATACCCGCAGCCGGTGCAGGTGGTGACATGGGGATCCAAAAATCCAACTGTGGATCCGGAGGACCTTTGGTATATGAGCAGTGTTCAAGGGGCCCCCTGGTTGGTTGTTTTGTAGGATGTTACTACCCACTTAAAATGGGGATTGTAAGAATCCAATTTTTGTGGAGATTTGTCATGAACCAATCAGGATTTCCATGGAATGTCACTAAGGGTACCGTGAACGCTGCTCAACTGTAGCAATCTTTGGAGGACTTTGGAATGCAAAGGTGAATTCTCGAGGATCCCGAACTAAACCTTCATTTGTTACCGGGATGGGGAGAATCCCAAATTATAAATCCTTCATCCTTCACCCTGTATTTTGATGTTTGTATTCAAAAAACAGGAGTTGCAAGATGTGACGCATATCGCCGGCAGCCATGAAGCGTTTTGTGCACTTCGTGCTGATGGAAGTTGTTTTACTTGGGGTGGAGCCAAATTTGGTGGTGACAGCCAGAAGGTTCAGGCCTGAAGAGATGGGAGATTGAGAATTTTTCAGGTTGTAAAAGATTGGTAGCATGTTTTTCACCCAATTGGCAGTAGGTACAGTCATTGCCTTCGTTTGGGGATTGTATGATCCTTACCACCTATTATCAGAACCAGAATGATTCTATGAGATGGGAGGTTTTCGTTGAGAATGTCAAGGTTCATTGGGTCAAAATGCGAAATGCTCACAGTCTCCAAGAAGGGTAGGTAGTGGCCTTGTACAACCCAATAGATGGGGGTGGTGCCATCTACTTTTAATCTGGCGTACTGTTGGAGTTTGGAAGAATTAGTGTTTTTTTGTGCAATATGACTCTTTGAATCATGTTTTGATGAAAACCAAGTTAGTTTTTGTTCTTCACATAGACATGTGGGAGGCAGTCTTATTCGGATGATCTGTGAACTTCAAACCAACGGAGTCGTTTCGCTGGGCTTCGTTGTGAATGATATGTTTTGATATGTTTTGGAATACTACTGCTGTTGATGGAAGAAATCACCTTACTGCAATGAATTATATATGTAGTCGATATGAAGACTCTATTTACAATAAGTAATATCCCATGTTGATCAATTCTCTTGGTGATTATAGGATTTGCATGTTAATATTCTTATGGATTTTGTCCATAATGACTATGACCCATACCGTCGGGGAGTTATTCTTCTTTTGTTTTTTCAGATCAGAGACCAATTTAATGTGAGAATCTTTTGAGTTCATAGCCAACTCCAGTCAGAATGTTTGCATTATTTTACCTATTCCTATACTTGGTGGTTGGGATATTCTCAGACTTTACTGGAGTAAATGTTCTTGCTTCTACAGTTTGTGGTGTGAAGGTCCAACCCGCCAGCGCCAGGAGCGTTTGGTTGGTGTTCGACGTGTCGTTGGTTCCAACAAAGCTTTCTGCGCCCTGCGTGATGATGGTCAGTGCGTGTGTTGGGGTGATGAAACATGTGGTGGTTTAGTACCTCCACATGTTGAGGCTGAGCTACAGGGGATACGACAGAGACTTGGCGATCAACCTCAAGGTCCCCGAATCAACCTCAAGGTCCCCCAAGGATGCCAAGGACACTCAAAAAACACACCCAAAGTATCAAACCTCATAAGGTATTCCTAGATGTCGACAAGGGTCAAGTATTTTCTTCCTCCAAACAAGTGAAAGGTTCCTTAGCGGAAGAACACTGTCAGCGAAAGTACCATCCCAAGGGGATGAACGTCTCAATGGATTTGGTGGCTCAACAGAAAAAACGCTAATTTACCAGCAGCTGAATGATTGTATGGTGGTTTTGTGTTTCTTCTTTTGTTGGATGGAAATTCCAAGCAATTCGATTTGTGAATCTAGGAATAAATGTTTAAATTTGATAAATCAATAGAAAAATCATGTACGATGATATTTTATAATGACGACAATTTAGTGAATTGCTGTGTAATCATATTTTATCACATCAGATCAGACTACACATGTTTCATTTACTGTAATCCTTTCCGTCTGCACATGCTTGACGGGCTAGCAGTCAATAAACAGACCACATCGGTTTTCATCACTACCTGAAGTTCCAATATAAGTTACCTTGTTCTTGTAACATGTTCATCTCTTTTTTTGGAGGTCACCAACCATCACGGTTTGCTATATCGTTTCAAAAGAAATGAAAAATGGCAACCTTTTCACACTCAAAAGATTCAGGAGCTGCAACAAAAACATCGTTTTTTTTCGGTCACATTTCTCAGGCCAAAAATGGCATCATTCCATCAAAACTTCAATGGGAGCGAATCCCAACGAGACCCCTAAGTTGCTATAGATATATTAGATACTCAGGTTTTTTCGGGGTCTGTTCAGTGGGTCCTGTTGGAGATTTCTTGGAAGTTGGGGATACTTTCCAATGATTTTTTCCAATGATTTTTCATGTTTCCAATGATTTTCCAATGATTTCCATGCTTTTCTAGTGATTTTCCAAATCAACATCATCACTATTTTCCAATGATTTCATCCAGGATCTTTGCCTCTCACGGTGCTTTTGCAGCGGTACGCTGCGATGGAAAATGCATCACGTGGGGTGGGGAAGACTATGGCGGTGATAGCAGTGCAGTGCAGGAGCGGATGTTAACAGTTGCAATCCTCAGCCATGCAGGCCAACTTTGGCTAAAACTTTTGGAGATTCAAAATATTTGGTAGGACACAAAACACACGCAAACGTTTAAGTTACATTGTCCTTTCACATAGGATCCATGTATGGTTTATTTACCTACATTTGGTTGATGTTTATGGTATCGGTATATGTAGCTAAATATACGTACCTTTGGTGTCATGGATCCCATGGGTTTGACTCAATAAAGGAATCAGGGGCGTGTTTGCGGGGGTTGAAGCTTCAAACACCCAAATATGTAAGGTCGGGATTTGAAAAAACAAACATGTGCCTTAGATCTTCCAAATAGTGAAGTAATGGTAGGATAACATGGATGAACCAGCGACATGTTGGTCTGGTAGAAAATCGTAGCAGCAGTTGATACTGTTGATGGTTCAGAAATCCGGCGAACCAGTTGAGGTTGGTACTTTATCCCATTGTTTACAGGGTGTTACACATCTCAGGTGGTTGTTTGGGATTTCTTCCACCAACAGTATGATGATAGGTAAATGTATGTACATGTCGCAGATTATCAACTTTTGTTTGGCCAAAATGGGTGCAAGATTTCTTTCATCGACAATACCACCGGGTTACAAAAGCACATGGTAGGTTTCTTCAACGGTTTTTTGGAGGTTCCTTTTTCAGCTCCAAAATTTGTTTGTTTTCGTTTGGAATCTGGTTGGGGTCCAATATGAACCTGCTTCACTTGGAACCAATGCTTTTGAAATTGATAAAATCCCTGAGCACCAACAACGAATCACTTGTGTCCTTTATTCAACTGGTGAGTGCAGAATACCAGCCATCCGCAGTAGATATGAAATTAACTACTTTTTTGGGAATTGTGCTAGTGTTCTTTTAACTAGTAGCATGATTGTGAATTGGAAGTAGCATCTTGTTTTTTGTGTGAAACTACTTGTGCTGCTGGGTAATGTGTTCCCTTGAGCCAGCAAAAACATCCACCAAGGATTTTGCCTTTGTAGGCTATTCATTTCTTTCACATGAGATTTTTGTTGGCTTTGGATCCATAAACATATACACTCCCTAAAGCTAACATAGTAAACAGCCTTTAAAAATGGCCCATCCCAAAAGGAAACCATCGTATCCCAACCATCAGGGGAACTCTGAGAAAAGCCCGGGTAACTCTGAGAAAGTGAAGGATCGGTGAATCTCCGAATCACCTTGGCTCCAAGTTGACCACAATCCTATCCAAAACCATGTATATAGAAGTTGTTCACACCTCCAAAGTTTAACATAGCCTCTGAAAAGTGATGGCTGGAAATACTACTTTCCTTTTGGGGATGGTAACATTTTAGGGGCTTATGTTAAACTTCAGAGGTGTATGTTGGGTATCTATTGGTGATCTAAATAACTCCTCATGTCTTGATGATTTGTTTTTGGATGATGCCTACTTGGTGAGTCATAATCTCCAGCTGTGTGTTTCTACATGTCGACCTCGGTTGGTGAGTCGATATGGGAGCCTATGAAGTTGACTGTAATCACTTCGGCTTGGTGTATGAAGTGGAAAACACGAGACTACCTATGTGTCATGCATTCTTTTCAGATGTTTGAACTTGATTTGAACATCTCTGAAGAAGCTGTTGATGGAAGAAATCCAGAATCAGTTGATATGGTAAATTACTGGTAAATATCCTCTTATTTACATGGATTTATGCATCCCAGGTGGTGCAGGATTTCTTCCATCAACAGAACTATCCAAAAGCATCCTAAAGGTCTACATCTCGCACCTGCAAGAGGATGATTGTTGTTTTTTTGTTTGATTTTGAGCAACTTCTCCCTTTATTTCCTGGATCCCAACTGCTTGTACTTACACCCCCAAAAATTTAGATGGTTTACCTGAAAGTGATCGTTTCCAAGTTCGGACTCTCCTTTTCTTTAGGGGCTGATTTTCAGGTGAACCAGCCCGTTAAACTTCAGGCTTTGTAAGTGAAAAACAATAATTTTACTCTCCAGAAAGAATGTACCTTAAGGTCAAAATAGATGGCTAACCGTCCCCAAAAGGTTGGTGAATGCAGGGCTTATATACACCAATACATGGTAAGTGTGCCATCTACTTTTACCTTGGTGTACTGAATTGGACCAGGAGCAACTGGCAAATGTACAGTTCGTAACGCCATCGAAAAGAGCTTTCTGTGCTGTGTTGATGGATGGTAGTACCTTGGATTTTAAAGGTGAACCCTCGTGGAGCTGAGAGGCTGTGGATATCTTTATGATTCTCTAGGTGGTGGCAACTTAAATATCTTTTTTAATGTTCACCCCTATTTGGGAAAGATTCCGATTTTGCCTAATATTTTTCAAATGGGTTGAAACCACCAACTAGTGCAACCAACAAAAATCAACCTTGGACCAACGTTAGTTAGTTGCAGTATCCATTTTGTCAACATGTGCTTTCTCAACATGAGTTAGTTTGGGAAAGGGAATGTAGCTTGTTGACAAAGAAATGATTTGAAGCCTCCACCATAGAAATGACAGCAAATGTTCGTTGCTGTGAAAATCAAGGGTTCGGTGAGAGATTTGGTTCACAAAATATCCCGGAAGAGAAACACAATAAGAATGAAAATGGATTTTTTCTGGAAATTGGAATCCAGTTATTTCCTTTCTTTAAAACCGTTTTTTTAATATTTTTGTGGCTTGTATTTTATACGGTATACGAGCGTTGCGATCATACATGTCTACCGGGCAAAAGGTCCGTTGAAACCGTTGACGGCTTTGCAGATTTGCAAACGTGTTCTCTTATTGCTTGGTCGGATTCTGGAATCAACACATGAGCAAGAAGTCAATATATTCAAAAGCCAGATTAATATTAGTAGAGCATGAAATTATATTGCACCCTATATCCACCGTATATATTGAAGGGTATAGATACGTGGATATTTTTCGGCATATCTTGGTGATACTTCCTTATTCTAATAATGGGATTCCTATGGTTTCAGGTCACCAACGATTGACTGGATTGCTGTACACACAGTGCCCTGCTGGTTATTAGGTATACGGTACATATAGATGTATGTATGTATGTATGTATGTATGTATGTATGTATGTATGTATGTATGTATGTATGTATGTATGTATGTATGT
>OMLO01005327.1_pt1 | contig 10802 bp, 4 predicted proteins | sample 1674811 | NCBI WGS metagenome assembly OMLO01 (sample SAMN06265003, study PRJEB25207) | coral metagenome | isolation source: Coral host | place: Mexico:La Bocana,Puerto Morelos, Mexico | collected 2008-11-13
ACAACAACAACAACAACAACAACAACAACAACAACAACAACAACAACAACAACAACAACAACAACAACAACAACAGTGTGCTTGGAAGGAAAAACACCAATCCACGAAAATTCTTACACCCAACAAAAGGGAGATTTTCCCAACAAAACGTCCTAAGAAAACATCACAAGTCATGTGTTCCAGGTGTCTATCTTTCATGCTACTCAGCTGAGGTGACGTAGAGGGACTGTTTTTCCGCTTGGCATGAAACAAAAAAGTCACCCCTCCCCGTGTGAACCAACCCATCTGAAAACATATGCGCAAGTCAAATTGGATCATTTCCCCAAGGATTAGGGTGAAAATTCAAAAAAAAATCTTTGAAACCACCACCTATCACCAAGAATTTCAGGTACCTAAAATGGAGGGTTTCCTGAACCTTGTTTTTGGCTATTTTGGGGGTGGGGAAACTCCCTTAAGCAGCTTACATTGGTGACCTAGGACTGGTATACAAAATACCCATCGGCGAAATCACCAGAGGATTTGTTTAACTTGAGAAAGATCCCAAGTTAGGAATCCATCTTTGATTTGCTTGGACACGGTGGTTAGAAAGAAAATCAAAAAATATTCCTACCAAATGGTGGTTAGTCTAATGGTGATGAATCCCATGGGATCGAATCCAAAAAAACACCAACTACATTCCGGTAAACTGACATAGCAATGGAAAACCCACCAATTGAAGATGTATCTGCATTTCCTATTGGAAAAGGCGGATTTCAATTGTCACGTTAGTTTCCTGGAGGGTTTTCAGAAAACAAAGGCTGGTCGATTCCGATTTGAAAAATCCAATCCTGGATGCCTTGGAGGGTTTGAAAGTTATCCCAGAAATAAAAGGCAAAGTTGTTCAACCAGAATAGATTGCTATCTCATGTATTTGGATAGGTAGTTTTTATGTCAGACTATGCCCATGACTATGGCATTCTTTAAATCCATCCGACTTTCAAAATCCTCATTGGCTAGTCCTCACAGAAACACACAAAAAACCTGCAATCAACCCCCCACTCTGATGTGTTTTGTTTCTTGTGTGAGTTCTAGCTCCAAACAACATCCTTGGATGTGCCAGGAAGTTATGAAATGGTTAGAAAGTGGGTTACGGATATTATCCCAATATACCCCATTTATAACTAGCTTATAACTTATAACCCACTGATCCTAACCATTTACTCACATCCCTGGACATCCCAGTATGTTCAATCGAAGTCGACTCCTCGTTTTGCGCACATCTGTGACAACTGTAAGAGCTTTAGCTCCCTTTCCTCATCGTCATCTCCAAAGCTTTCGAGCAGTAGCTGCTGTTGTTCCTGTAATGTCAAGTGGTTTGAAAACACCGCCGGAAATATGCAACAAATCTTATAAGTCAACCTTGAAAACAATCTCTGAAACGGAAAAAATTGGTGTATTTTTGTCAAGTGAGCTGATGTTGTAAAAAACCCAGAAAGCACACAACCCTTTTCTAGTTGGTGGTTTCAACCCCTTTGAAAAATATTAGTCAAAATGGGAATCTTCCCCAGGTAGGGATGAAAATAAAAAATATTTGAGTTGCCACCACCCAGTTTTGAAAGGGTTTTTGCTGATACACCAGGCTGAGAAAGAACAATGAGTTTTAGAAAGACCTGATCAAATGGGAATCTAAGGGGACACTCCCAATCCCATAGGATCCATGTATGGCATATTTAGCTACATGTGGTTGATGTTTATGGTAAATGTGGGTAAATATACCATACATGGATCCTATGGGAATGGTTAAGGGAAACCAAATGGTTAATAGTTAATAGTCCCTTTTCATAAGGCCGGCTAATTTCTTGGGGTAAACGTGGCATTGGGGGGGGGGTCCCCTTAGGTTCCCCACTTTGGAGGATGGGCGTATTCAGCGGATTGATGTAAGGACGGTTAGGATTACCCCACCATCTACCAAGCCATTAATTTTAGGCCGCTTGTTTGGAAGTGGTCCTACAGCCTGATTCCTTAGGTGACGAAAGCTAACAAATCATGGGAGGTGTTCCCATCCCTTCGGGCTCACATCCAGAAAAATCACCCTTCCCAAAGAACAAAACATTTTGAGTTGCGTTGAAAACGACTTGTTTTCGTGTTTTCCATTGAGTTGTGTTCAAAACGACTGGGTTTCGTGTTTTTTCCAAAAAATTCAGGGGCTCAGAGTGTTTTTGGTCGTGCTTCAGTGCCGTTCATGTTTCAGGCGGCGAAAAAACACATCGCCCACCGGGTGTTTTCGTTCCAAGGCTTGGAAACCCGGACCTTGGGAGCAGCCAAAGTATTGATCAGCTTCTCTAACTCCTCGTGGCGAAAAGGAGCGAACTCTCGCGAATGCGGTGAATAAAATTGAGCAGTGCAAAAACCTTAAAACCCGGTTGGTTGGGTATAGGGGATGATGAACTACCCAGTTATATAGGGAGTATAATAAGGTTTGGCTCGAGAAAGCTAGACCTCAGTGGGAGGCACCCGCAAACTTGTGCTACCCACGGTCCCTTCACGGTTTGCGCTACGTGGGGGACTTCGTTTCTTGCTGGCACCGCTGTACTTAATTGTACCGTCTGCTTTGCTTGGTATCTGGTTTAGGGTGAACCACAAACCCTGTCTTTCCGGTCTTGCGCAGGCCGAGATTGGTTTAGCTGGCACCGCTGTACTTCACTGTACCGTTTGCCTTGCTTTGGTTGGGGGTCAACCTTAAACCCCGTCTTTCCGGTCCTGAGCAGGCCGAGGACTTCTACTGGCACCGCTGTACTTCACTGTACCGTCTGCTTTGTTTGTGGTTTAGGGTCAACCAGAAACCCTGTCCTCGGTCCAGTGCAGGCCGCAAGTTCTTCCCCCTTTGATGCGTCACGGCTTCGCTGACCAGGAGAAGGAGGGAGCGTCGGCAAAGATCGACGGCGAGAAGACATTTGTGGCTACATCGAACTGGGTTGAGGGTGCTCCCCACGCTTCAAGTGGCACAACTGGGACTACGTCTATCTCAACATCACAGCAGAGATCCTCGGTATTTACAACTGGTTGCAAGGATGGCGTCCACAGCTTCCAAGGTAGACAACCGATGGAGATGCGACTGCCAAAGGTTAAACGGACCTACGGCGGAATTCTGCGGGCAATGTGGGCTGCACTGGCAGTATGTTGGGTGGCAAACCTACGAGAAGCCCCAGAGAGAAAAGTCCAGGCCTCGTTCCCGAAAGCCCCGCACTGGCAAGGGCAAGGGAAAAGGGAAGGCCAAGGATGGCAAGAGCAAGGACAAGGGCAAAGATGGTGGCAGGAACGCAGAGAACCAGAACCCTGTGACGCCACGGTCGGTCAAGACCACGGAGCTCAGTTCACCAGACTTCAAAAAGCCAATGGTGACGGATCCCAAGGCGGAGATGGTGGATGGCAAGGACGAAAAGCCATACTCCCCAATGAAGGAGGAAGGCGAGAAGATCCCGATGCCTGCGAGCTCTGGTGCCCAAGCTCAGGTTCTGATGGCGCTCTTGAAGGATGTGGCGGACGGCAAGTCAAGTGCAGAAGAAGCTTTGAAGATGGCCGCGAAGTCCACCAACGAGTCGAATGCAGTTTTGACACCAACCACGGAGTCCAAGGATGTTCACAAGGTTGGGAGACAGTTGGCCAAGGCGCAGGCCAAGACGAAGAAAGCTTACGAGACTCTCAAGAAGATGAAGGAAGATTGGGCTACATGGACCGGACAGATCCAAGAGCTCTACAACCGGAAGGTCAAGCAGTACGAGGAAGCTCATCGTGCATGGACTTTGGCGCTGCAAGACGCAATCACAGCCGAGAAGAAAGCCAAAGACGAATTGCAAGCTTTGGGCAAGACTCACAAGGACTTCAAGTGGGACGAGGTCGAATTGGACGAGAAGGACTACCCAGAGATGTTCGAAATTGGAACAGCTGGCGGAAGTATGGATATCGAGCCTACTGTCAAGGACACCCCGGAGTTACCAGAGGAGTCACCGTCCAAGATGCCACCCCCCCAGGAACCCCCCAAAGACACCTTTGTGCAGAAGTTGGAGGCTGCGGCAATAGCAGCAAAGGAAAAAGAACGGCAGAGAGCCAGGCGAAACAAGAAGGACGACGACAAGTCAGAGCCGAGATCCAGGAGCACTTCAACGAGGAAGCCACCAAAGGGACAGCAGGGGAAAGGGAAGCAAGGCAAACTGGAGTTTACCCCAGCACCCAAAGGAAACTCCTTTGCAGCACTGGGGGATGGATTAGAAGACTGAATCTGGCGGTGAAGATCGACGAGTACTCCTACACGGACGTTTTTCGGGCACGTGTTGAGTCTCTACGTCAACAACGAAGTGCACAAGAAGAGTATGGAAGCGACCATGACGAGGAAGAAGAAGAATCTGAGGAGGACGATGATCATCCGGGGAGGACACCGGAGGAACAACGTGACTTGGAAACTTCAGCAGTTTACTTCAGTCAAGGCCTTCGAGTTTTACTACTGCGGCATCGAGTTCTTATGGACGACAGTTTGCATCATATCCTTCACATCCCTGCGCAATGGCCTGCATCCAGGACAGTCTCAGTCATTGAAGGCTTAAGGCGAGACCTTGCAACAAAACAGTGGCTCTTGATTTACGCACGGGATCCTACGAAGGACAGCATGGTTATCAGGCCCGGGGAAGTTGCGGCACTTGTGGTGGCTCGAGATGAACTACCTCCAAATGAGCTTCCTATTGCCCAAGAGATTGACCTCACGGCCCATACGTCAGCCTTCAGACAGCAGGAGATTAGCCAAGAGTTCCGAACACCTCTCAACAGTCGTGGACGCCTTCTGAAGAAGTCGGGATACTATGACTATTGTGACGCATCACGTTCTGAACGAAGGTGGCACTGCTACGTTTTCGTTGATGGAGTCCCTTGGTTGGACGAGATTGAGCGTTCTTTACGCCCAGGAAGTCACATCTTGATCAGGATCAACCCTAGACGTGACCTACCAGAGGACGAGTTCATCTTTGTTCAGGGCGAGACGACTTCCTTTGCAGTCACACACTACCCCATCCGCACCATCTACACGACTATCGCTTTCCATCCACCATGGACCATTCAGGCAGACAAGATTCTTGATGAATACAACGGCCAAACATGGTTCTTACATGATTTGGGGCGAAGTACAGTGGATTGGTGGACTATATGGAGGCATAAGAACGGTGCAGATACAGTTGTCACATGGATCCAAACGCCAACTCGACCAGAAGCTTGGAAAACACTGGACACGGTTATTCGAGAATGGCCAGATTTAGCCATTGCTTTATGGGAGCTTGTGGAGCCCAACAAGTACTGGAAACAGGCCCCAACCCTACGGGACAATGACTTCTTGGTGCTCATCTTGAATGACATTGACACAGCAAAGGATGATAGCCTCATTATCTGCGAGTTTCTGCCGACGTGGGTGGCATGGCTTAGGAATGTACCCAGAGTTCTCACCTATGACGAGGCGTGTCAACTCTTCTGGCAGGATGGCATGCAAAGGAGTCAATTTAACTTCGGTCAACTCTGGCTCAATGGTGTACTTCAGCGTCGAGAAGCAGGAGATCTACGAATGGACCATGGTGATATCCTTTCATTCTCTTGCCCATCCGAAGTTCACCTATGGCCCCAACAGGAAGTGTCAGTTGGAGAAGATCAAGAGTCACATGAGACGCCAGGTTCATCAGCCGGAGGGATTGTGAGCACCAGTCGCACTGTCTCGACAGGACCTATGTCAAACATTGTGACAATTCCAGATCCGCCTGATCATGCATTCCAAGCCGACTACCAGTTCACAGGTAGCCCAGCTGTTGCAACTTTCTCCTTCACGGAGGAATTTGCAGATGCCATTCGTCTTCGACGTGGAAGTGTAGCTCCCTTTCCAAATTTCTTTGGACGTCGTGGGGCTGACCTACCGGATGAAGATGAGGAGCCACCGAGACGGAGCGATGAAGACAACCGACGACTCAGAAGATCTACAGAAGTCATTCCGGTAGGAATCTCGGTACTTTGTGTACGTTATGCAGCGGAAGGTTTAGGCGATCTCTATGGCCACATCACCTTTCAACCCCATGATCCTCCGGAGGAGTGGATACGATCGGTTGAATTTGTCTGGCCGGCCTTACGCTACAGAGCTTGGCATTTTGTCACTATACATGATCCTGTCCGTGATTCCCATGTCATCCGCCCCTCAGTGGATGCTTTGCTCATTGCAGTTCAAACGGAAGGGAGATGGCCACGAGTAAGAGTCGCTTTTGAGGTGGACAAACTGGACAGAACCTACCGCAATCGAGTTCAAGAATTGACGCAACAACAGGTACCTACAGTTGTCAATCGTATTCAGCTCATTGCCTTCTCAGATTTTTCTTACCTCTGTGATCCAACCAGGAATGAACGATGTTTTCACTGTCACATGTATCTCAATGGTGTTGTGCTCCTTGATGAAGACATGCAAGCAGTTCGAGAAGGAGATCATTTACTTTTGAGGATCATTCCACGTATTGACTTGCCAGCGGCCTTTTTCGCAAACATCCCTGTGTCTGACACAGGTTTTGATGAACAAGGTGTCCCACGGAGGGTCGTGCGCAACTCCCTTGCTCCTCCAGCGCCTCCATGGAGCATACCTCCCAACGCGGCTTTGGACACTTACTGCATCTCGCTTTGGACAAATCACGGAGGGGCGGTTCTGACGCAACGATGGTTTACAATTTGGCGTGTACGATCTCTTGTATACCATCGAGTACCATCAATGCGTGTGAGAAGGGTGCATCCACAAGATGCTTGGGTTATGATCGACAAGATACATACCCAATGGCCGGACTTGCAGCCGCGGGAATGGAGTCTTATGCAGGTTCATGCAAGCTACCTCCTTTCTGTAGATCTTGCCAGACACGCCCAACTAGTCATCCTGCAAACACCTATTGATACCCCTCACAACCACGCAACAGTTGTCTTGAACAAGGAAGGTATTGATGCTTGGGCTAGTACCTTACCGCGTAGAGTCTCTTTGCTACAGCTGACCAGAGCCTTTGGATTCACAGATGCTATTCCACCTTGTCGCTTTCGACGCAATGGTGTCCCCTTGGTGCCAGATCAAGGTCTATATGATGCCTTCCACGGTGATGTCTTCACTTTGGTTCCGGAGAACCAGCTGGGTGTGACCACGATCACAGGAGTCAGTCCACAACAAGAAGATCAGGACCATGGTCATCCTGGTGATAGAGGGGGGCATCCATACCATCCCTATCGGAATCGTGGACCCACCAGAGACTATGGAGGCTACAGCAGATCAGGTGCCAGCTCCAGCTCTATGCGGCCTACCGATAGCGTCGCTACATCCAATGCATATCCTATTGAGCGGGACTCTTTGCCTCTCCGCACATTTCGACAACTTGATGCCCAACCTGTGACACATTCTTTTACGGATGAATTCCTACAAAGATGGAGAGAAGTTGTCACAGCTAGGCAGAATGGAGTACCCATTGCTCCTCATCAAGCCCCTTCAGATGTGACCAACGATCCTGAAACTGACCCTTGGGGAGCGGCAAGGAACACTATTTGGAGAAGGCGCCAACGCCAAGGAGCTGCTATCCATCGTCATGGTGATCCGCTTGACCATTTGGAATTACATTTGATCCCCCACTTGACCTTGGAAGATATCTTTGCCCTCATCTTGACTTATTGGCCTGACCTTCGCCCTGATGACCAATGGTTCCTTTCGACAGCAGATGAGTCCATTGAACATGCTCGCGGTACAATTCCATGGAGGGGACAGCTACTCTTTCTGAACTCAGTCCTGGATGGGAGACCAGGGCGCCAGCTGGTAGCCTTTGAGCTCCCTATTCCTGATCCTTTGGTCTTGCGTTACGTTCCTGCAGAAACGACCTACACGGAAGTGCGGCATCACCTTCAAGCACTTCCTGCAGATCACATCTTCCTTAATGGCATCCCATGGTCTGAGAGGGACGCCATTGAACTATCTAATGGAGACTACCTTTGCGCACGCTTACAGCAGGACGAGGAGACGCCCTTTGGAAATGATGTTGCTGTCAATTTCCGAATCTCACGGGCCTCTACTCCACAAGATTCGGCTCAGTTTCTCGGCACCCAACCACGGTTTGGTACAGGGGGTTTCTATCCCTCTGATCGACCCACACATCCGCCTACTCCGAACGGATCAGAGTCTGAACAAGACCATACAAGAGCAACAGATGGCAAGTCTGTCTTCCTTTGGCATGGATGGGAAGGCAACAAGACCGTCACGTTTGTCGAAGAGGTTGACTTGATTCTTTTCGAGGAGGGTACCGAGGATGCTGTGAGAGTCGCTTGGGACCCGGAAGTATTGCACCTTTGCAGTGACCCCTTTCCACTACCAGACGCTTTTGCCCTGATCCAAGAAGAGGACGTCACCACACTTGCTCAAGCAGCTCCACGCACGGTTGCCATCTTGGACATGGAAACGGATTTCTGGTCTGAATGGGCATGGGAAAAGGAATCAGCCTCATTCCAATGGCAGAGTGGAAATTTTCAGGGTGAAGCCACCAGGATCTCAGCCAAGATGCCAGCAGGGCACATCGCTGACCAGCTGGCAGGGAATTGAGATCGAAGTGTCATTTGACTGTACGTCAGCAGACTTTGTGGCCTCCTTTCCCAGTCGAGCGGCTACTCGGTTTCCAATCAACGTTCTACGAGGACTTAGCCAAGCGGTACGTCAGAGAGCAGTCATGCACACTCGACATGTTCCAGGACACAGAGGTGACCCAATGAATGAGCTAGCCAATACTTTTGCTAATGCAGCTCGGAGCCATGCCTTACAATGTCCAGAAGCTTTAGAGACGGTCTTCGACATGCTCCAGACGGACCCATGGGCGGTTCAATGGTTATGGACCGTAGCTGATCCTTCGAGAGCGGGCTTCACCACCAATCTGGTAGACGACACGTTTGACATAGTCACACCTGAGCACCCTACGAGGCGGACACAGAGCAACTTTGAACAAGGCCGAGGGCTCACTACTGATGCCGTGACAGAGCTGAGTGATCCTGGGGCTCCTATAGGTGGACTCTCATTGGGTGTTGCGACTCACAATGTGCTTACATTGAACGACTTCTCCAAGAACGGCAAGAGGCTTCCTCCCCAACCATCTGCACGGACACTCCAACTTGAAAAGCAATGGTATCAACAACATTGCCATCTGGTTGGTCTCCAAGAAACCAGAGCTTACAGAGAACAATGTGTTGACTGCAAGTGTGGCTTTCTTTTCCTGACCCCTTCTGATCGGGGTGTTGGTGGTTGTGGCCTTTACGTCAATACGCAACGCTGTTATGGTAACAACATTGACGGGGAACTTTATCTCAGCAAGAAGCACTTCACTGTCGTGGCCACGGAAGCAGAAACCTTGATTGTGAAGGTGAAAGCAGTTGACTTCTCAGCTATCATTGTGGTTGCCCATGCCCCTTCTGCTGACAAAGGAAGAGAGCCACGGGAACAATATTGGCAGCACGTCACTGACCTCCTACGGCCCCACAGGCAGCAGACCTTGCTGCTCTTTGCGGATGCAAATGACGAGCTTCAACACGATGCTCACTCCTCAGCCTTCGCAGAGTTCCTACAACGGCACCATCTATGGATACCGGCCCTGCATGCAACGTGTCACTCCGGGTCTTCGTGGACGCATACTTCCGCCAAAGGACAGTTGAAGAAAAGACTAGATTACATTGCTGTACCCCAGACCTGGGAAGAAACGGAATACCTTCAATCCCGACTAGCCTATGAAGCAGATGTCGCCATTACAAGGGATGATCATGAGCTGGTCACCTTGCATGCACAAAGACAAGGAGACGGTTCGCGTCCAGCAACTTTTCGCATTGTCTTGCCCTATGACAACCCGCAGAACCCAACAGCTGACACTCATTCCTTCTGGCGTCAACGGCTACGTGAGGGCCTTCAACGACTTGAGTTTATCCCAGACTTCCAGGCTCAGGCCTCCGTGGATCAACATGCAATGGCCCTACAGCATTCCCTCCTCTATGAGGCGAAGCAGGTTTATCCCAAGAAGGCGGTTCCTACCAAGAAACCGTATGTTTCCCATGATGCTATGATCCTCATTCATCAACGTGGAGTCTTACGACGGACCAGGAAGCAGCTCCAACTCGATCTGGATGGTCAGACGCTACGGTTCTTCTTCAGGGTTTGGAGCTCAAAAGGACGCAGGTTTCCTAGTTTTCCTTCCACCTCGGACCACAACATGGCCTCCATTGTTCGAGCCTTTGATACGGTCTGTTACCAACTGCGTGGACAATTGGCACAGGACAAACGGTGGTACTTCGAGACATTGGCCGGGGAAATACCGCGTGACACGCAAGAGATTGACCACAACATGACGAAGCTTTGGCCGAAGCTCAAGTACGCCTTGCCCAAGCAGGCATGCAAAGTGGCCAAGACGCTCCCAAGGGAGCAGATGACAAGCGATGCCCTTCAGCACTTTGCAGCCATTGAAGAGGGGCGAAGCTGCACTCGGCAATTGCTTTGGCAGTGGCATGTGGAGGGTCTACGGACCTGCGACTTTATTGACGTGCTACCACTGGACTTCCTTCCTACCCTTGCAGAAGTCGAAGGAGTTCTTGCAGGATTCAAGCACCACAAGCTTGCCGATGTTAATTAAGAGTGGAAGAGTGATTTTGGTGTTGAAAAAGCTGAAGGGAAAGGGGAAAAACAGAAACATGTAACAACAAGTGCAGGGCGGGCAGGTCGGTCATTAAATACAGCGCCACAATTAGTCAGTTCGTCAGTAATC
>OMLO01005328.1_pt1 | contig 10802 bp, 5 predicted proteins | sample 1674811 | NCBI WGS metagenome assembly OMLO01 (sample SAMN06265003, study PRJEB25207) | coral metagenome | isolation source: Coral host | place: Mexico:La Bocana,Puerto Morelos, Mexico | collected 2008-11-13
GGTTTCACCGTCTTTAAACCTTCAACCAATCTTTAGCAACCAAGCCACGGCTTCTGCGCACGCAAGACCTGCTGTGCCGCCGTCACACTCTTCGCAAGGAGCTCCGAAAGCTTGGAGAAAACTCCAGCGTCGACACCTCGGCGATGCCTACCATGCTGGTTCAGTAGGCATTTACCATAGAAACTGCCATGGGTTTTTGGGGAACTGGAAATGGGGGTACCTGGGGCTGTTTTCTTTTAAACTCTGCAAATATATATAAAAAAGCACCAAAGAATTTGGGGGAACTGAATTTTGTAAGATGTCATTCGCCTTGACAAAGAAGCCAAACAAATATTAACCTCATTTCACCTCCGCAAAACTGGGCCCACATCCGCGATCCAAGTTCATTTCGCTCCCTAAACCATAAGCTGGCAGTCGTCGGTTTGGTTGGAAGTTTTGGTGAAAAGAAATCCAGCCAACTAGTCTAATATCAGTTGATAGGAGAAAATCCCCTCATTTTTCCGTAGGTTTTAAAAACATCCTTTCAGAACCACCGTCCACTGAGTTCACCAAACCCAACTGTCCACGAGTGCTGGCCTGCAAGGAAAAAGTGTGTGAGAGCTTCGAAACGGTCAGTTGGTGGCAGTCAAAATGGTAGGAACTAGTTACAACCTGGAAATTCCAACATAGAAAAATGGTGATTTGGCAAACATTTGAGTGACAATTTTACCCTAGAAAGATTTTAAGTGTTAAAAAAAATATCCCAACCTGCTACTGACCATCTACCATATTCGCCAAGGCATTAGTAGAAACCCAGGTGTAACCATACTGAGGTCCTGGGATCGCAAGACCAACCGGCCAACCACCAATTCACTATCAATGGAACACGGCTCTCAACAATGAAATGGATGCTAGGATTCCGTTTTTTTTGGTTAAGCATTTGAAAATCCACAAGATTCACTGCAACCCCAGCATTGAAGGAATTTTGCATGGTTAGGTTTCAGCCGCCATTTTTCGGGACACAGTATGAATGGTCTCATTTGAGTACCCTTCAGTCTGCCAACCTTTTTGGAATAAAGCTTAGGCTTTTGGTTTACCCCTTCAAATGTTTCTTGAAACCGGTGTCTAATCGCGCACAAAACCTTGAGAAAGAAACTCCAGCTTCATGAACCAGGACCGCATCCTTTCTTCTCCAAAAATGAGCTCGCACATAAATAATTAGTTCATCCTCATTTAGTAGGAATTACATCATCCCTCCTTAGCTCCCCCATCACAGGTCTCTTCCTACCGGCACCTTCTTCAGCAACAGCTGCAAGAATCCCAGGGAGTTTGCGATGTGTCCATTTTCTAACTCTGTCCTCGTGTCGGCCAATTTTTGGACCAGGATAATGATCGTAATCCACTTACAGTTGGGCTATAATTGCTTGAGGTTATATAGATGAGGTTGGAGGATCTAATTGGAGTACAATCAGCTCATAATGCACTGATCCTAACCACTAACCATTAATCCTAAAGTTCCTTCCAGGGACATCCTGCACCCAAAAAACCAGTCTCTCAAACACTAGGGGTCTGGAAACCAATGAAAGACTGCAAAAAAAAATCACCTCTTTGAATAATGAAATCCTGGGAAGAAAATGCCCAAACATTTATGGTTTACTCAAAAAAGACAGGCTTGAAAAGAATTCTTCCATCTATTGGTAGGTCAAACTGTTGAGAGCAAGGCCAAGGGGGTTGGTTGCACTTTGAAAGGATTTTTGTTGACTCGTCTTGAATGGGATGAATGGGACCGAGGCGATTTAGGATGTTTCCTCTGCTGAACAGTTGTAAAATCCGAGCACAAGGTTGGAACAGCAAGCATGGATAGACATCATAAGGGATACATGATACAACTAAAGAAAGATTGGAAGACCTTCTAAAATTGACTCAAGACTCAAGAAAACCATCTAGATAATCAATTTCTTATGTAGCCGTTGAATGTCCTTCCCTTGCCACTCTTACCACCATCCCTGAGATGCCAGACCCGGCCACATAAGCATCACCAAAAAGACCAACATAACCTGAGTCAAAAGGACCTCCTTTCACTGGGTTTTTGTTTCATCCAAAGTTTGACTGGTGATGAATCGTTGGTAAACTATTTGGTAGGGAAAACCACCAAAACAACCACAAAATCAACCACCAAATTAAGTACTAAACTTCACTAAACCTGAAAAAAATCAACCACTAACTGTTTCAAGTTAGCATCATGGTTTGGTTGAAAAGAACCGTTCCGGTTCTTTTTCACCTGAAGGAAAAAAAATATTCCTTCCAACCGCAAGCTAGTTTGTCCAAAAGAAAATGGAGTTTCACAAAACAAACAGTCAAAACGTGAATAAATCTTGGGGAACAAAACTGGAATGTGCAACTTATGTAATTTTAAAAAAACGGAGGTCACACTTGTGAATTTTCAAAAACCACCTGCTTATCTGCAAAATGCTGATAGCCATGAAAAACAATAATGGTTTCCCCGACTCCGACGACATGCGGTTCGATGGCATTTTCGACGGCAAAAAAAAAAAGGTTTATTGATGTTACTCTTCATGGAAGAAGTCCTGCACAAGTTGATAGCTAATTTATCCCAGGGTTGCATCCCAAGTGCTGATTGCAGGATTTCAGCCATCAACACGAAAACCCCAATCTTCTTTCACCTAAACAGGCTCTAACCCTGACAATCGCAATGCTGTGCTGAGCAACCACAATGCTCCCAAATGGTTTCTGCCATGGTTTCACCATGCAGCCAAGAATAGAAATGAATTTGGATCGAATGTGAGAATTTTGTTCCCGAACGTACTTGAACACTATGCCACTATGTTTTTGTTGTAACATACCTTTTTCATCCCTCACAGGTCAAATTTCCATTTTGACCATGATCCATGATGCAAAACGCTTCAGAAAAGGCAAAATGTTTGCATGGCCAGCATAACGCTCAAAACCTTCACCAGCTATGGCCTTTGGTCATTTTTTGCCCTAAAAACGTCAAGGCAACAAATGAGTCTGATTCTTTACTTTAACAATGCATCAATTCATTTCAATCAACCAACTAGTTCATGTGATTTTTCTGGCATCGCAGGCACACACAAGTAACCACACAACAAATTCGAGAAAAAAATTCAAGGATTTTTTTGCTTGATAAAATGAAACTTATAGTTTGTAAAAAGTCTGGGAAAGATTCATTTTGATCACCTTAATTTTAGAACAGCAAGAGCTGCTACCCACAAAAATGCGAAACAATAACTCCCAGCATTTTTTGGATCCACTTCACATCGCAGAGTTTTTAATTCAAGCACATGTTTGCTTGCAAAATGGCACGAACTGTTCAATGAAGCAAAAGAATGGGAAAACAAACCCAAAGATTGCATGTTCAAAAGCAAGATTTGAACCAAATACTGTAAAATTGCAGCAAAAAAACAGACCATGAAAAACTCACTTGAACCACTCGCAACTGCTGACGCACTCTTTCTTTTTCTATGTGGGGTTTGACTCGGCCTGTACTTCTCCCGGGGGTTTTGACTCGGTCTGTACTTCAGGCTTGGGGTTTGGCCCCAACAGACTGTACATAGAGTGATGTGAAACTTATAGAATGCACTTACGGTACGAGGACACTTTTGCTGCGGCAATGGGCGGCTGTTGGGTGGGCCGCTGCAAAGTTTTCGAAAGAAGATTGATCACATCTTAAGAATTATTATGCCAAGTTTCATGCAAGATACATGTTGTTGTCACAACTCCTTAAGCCAATGCTTCGTTATTTCATCAAGATGAAATTTCACAGCTCGTCGTTTCAATGGTTATCCTAAGGACAACTTCATGAAAGACTCACTTTGAACCACTCGCAGCTGCTGCCGCACTCTCTCTTTTTCCATGTGGGGTTTGTCTCGGCCTGTACTTCTCCCCACTTTCTTTTAGGTCGAGACTGGCAAGAACTTCGTCTATGTTGATGTTATCTTCTTGGCACTGCAACGATTTCAAGAATTCACAGTCTTGTCTTGAAGGATCATCTGCTATGTTAGATGGCGACGGGACTCTAGTATACCACGCTAAAGCCTTGACATCATCTTCTTTATGTAGAATGGCCTTAAGAATGATTGCTGCAATTGAATTTGACGTGTCACAAGAAATCAAGCTATCACGAACAGCATTGTTGTCAATGAAAACAACGAGCTGAGATCCTGCCACTTCTCTAGCCCAAACCTTGTAAGCAAGTAATACTGCAAGAAATTCGCATTCAAAGATTATCGTCTTTGAACCTCTTGGATTCAGCAACATTACATGTCTTTCGTCCAACTTCCCCGAGAAAAACCTGACTGGCTTTCCTGCGGGAGACACAAGAACACCGCCATACCCTGACAGTGGGCTGTTGCCCTCCATCTCGAAGCTGGCATCAGTGAAAAAGTACCATGTGTGTGATGACCTGCACGATAAAGATCTAGGGCCTTGATGTACAAGCATGTCACGATACAGAGTCAACGCATTAACCGTGTTTAAACCTAGCATCGCGCCTTTTGTGGAATAGGCATGCATTGTCACATGACCCAAGCAAGTCTTCGCTACACGACCATAGACTTGGCCGGCTGTGAATTGCATTCTGCCACGAAGTTTCAAAGCATCATGTCTAGATAGCCTTTTGGTTTCGAGGCACAGATCTATAGTCTCACACAATTCCTTTTTTCGATTTTCAGTGTTATCAATCTTGACTTCACCAGCTGCCATATTTTTTACGTCAATGCTCACTCCCAAGGCACAGAAGGTGTTGGAAAAAGGTGGTGCCTTGGCGCCACCCTCGGCGAACTTCCAACCAAGCAAACGAAACAGGCAATGAATCGATTCTGTCATACTTGAAGCTTCTATCTCATCAGCAATGGTTACAAAATCATCAAAGAAATTCGTCCAAGGTATCTTGAACAGACAAGCTCCGATGAACCACAAGCTATGGGATATTCGAAGGAACGAATGGACAGATTTTATGTTTCCGAAAGGAAGTGCCAACATGCGAAATGCTTTGACTACTCCATCGCTCGGGTCATATACTCCAATGAAAGAATGTTTCAAAGAGTCTTCATGAATGTAGCACTGACGGTATGCACTTTTCAAGTCAAACACTCTGCCAACCCAAGCTTTGGTTTGCTTGCTCTTGCCCATCAACACTGACAGCAGCCCGGCTACGACGTCTAGTGTGTGTGGCCTAGGACTCTCACAAGATTGGACGGCCAGGTTTACTGACGATCCTGTAAAATCATCTACGCATCTGATTTTACTGCCTTGAACCACACCAAACCTTTTGCTGACTGGATGATCAGCTGGTATGGATTTCAGATCAAAAGGACCCTCTATGAAACCGTCTGTTACCTCCTGCAAGGTCTGTTGCCAAACTGCTTCGTTCACTTTGGCATTATCAGAAAGTATCGGATGACCAGCTACGGACGATCTATCACGACGACTTATCTCTGACAGTTCTTCAGTGCTGATGGCTGCTGGTGTGAATTTCTCTGGCCACAGTTGTGTTCTGAATGTCTCACCAGTAAGGTGAATGCCATTCTTCATTTCAGCTACTACTCCCATATCTTGGTACTTGCATGCTTCTAGCATTTCCTGCCACAGCAAGAACCTTTTGTCCTGCATGAGTTTCTTCGCGTGGACGGGCAACTGCTCATGTACTTTCTTTTCGTCACCTGCCAACGACTTACACCTATTGACCCAATATCTTATCTGTTCAGCACGAAACTTTATCCTATCATGCACTTTAGTTTTCTTATAAAACTCTGCGACATCATGAAGGACAGCTGGTGCAAGGGACCTGACACTCGATGGATGGCCAGCCTTTGACGCCTCTGTCACGAATTGCATTGGGCTCCATGGGATTCCCCATGTCTGGGAAACTGTTGACGGATCTGACTTGTTGATGATGCCTTTGTCGACACCCCCATTTACCGAGGCATCATTGTTTAACTGCTCACTCATCAGCTTAGAATATGCTGGGATTGTTATGTTTCTTCCAGAGGATATGCATTCAACAACTGCTGGTGACTTCAATCTGAAAGCTAACTGTGACGATGGCAGCTTGTTTCTGGTATTGGTCACTTGTATCATTGTGTGATACTCAGGGACGATTGGTGGTAGTTTGTGAGCTTTCGGCTGAAGGCCTGTTTGCCCTCGGATGGCTTGCAAAACTTGCGAAGAATCCGTGTGCAACTGATTGAAAACTTCGGGTTGAGCCTGTAGTTTCAAAGACAACAAAGCTTTAGCAAACGAATGTGCAATTGTTCGTGCCAAAGCGAACGGATATGCGGTTTCTTCACTGGTTGCAAAACCTGATTTTGTCACACCCCAGCCTTCATGACGATGTGTGGATGATACACCTGGGCATTTCATGTTGATGTTTGCAAAGGACGGGTGATTGTGAGCAAGCATCGTTCTCTTCAATCTCTTACTTCCGTATTGGCATGTGTGGAATGTGGAATACATGACCAAAGCTGCAACTTCCTGCCAAAAAGTTGTAGCCCAGAATAGGCTGTACTGGGGATTCTCTACACAAACTAGAAGACCATGTTTAACACAATGCTTCACTATTTGTGCTGTTAGGTGATACAGTTTATTGGCTCTAGAAATTTTTAGTTTGTTGAGCCAACTCAGTCCTGACACTCCATTTGGTTGCCTATTACTTCGTAAAGGCACCGGCTCATGGTGAAATTTTCGCTTAAGACTCTTATGTAGCTTTATGGAACGAGCTCTACTAGCTGTTCCGCACGGTGGTGCTAAAAAGATTCCAAGCACTGTACGACTGTTGATCCACTTCATCAAAAGCGCAACACCCTCAGGAGTTGTTAAGTCTGCGACTGACACTGGTCCTGAAAGGTTTTTCACTTTTACATGGTCTACACCGAAGGAACTACGAAGACCTATTTGTCTTAAACAAGCTGTCACTCTTGAAGTTCCGGCAAAAATCTCAATGATCACTGCATTTGAAATGTCTTCCCCTGACATCTGTGCAATTTTGGGGAATGCTTGACTATCTAGTCAAGAACCTTTCGACTGACGATCATGCTCACACTCGGCGTGTGGTGCCTGGCAGTTGCGACGGCAGCACAAATGCCACCCATGCTTGCATTCACCCCCTGCTGGGGCTGCATCACAGCGACCGAGGTTGTATGAGAAACACAGCCGACGATTGTGAGGATCAGTTGACACATTGTCACGGTTCTGCAATGGCTTTGGAAGCAAATTTGAACGATCCTTTCCTTTGAATCCTTTTCCTTTTCCTTTGTGCCCCTTATGTCCCTTGTATGGGCTCCAACGATTGTACTGGTTATATGGGCCTTGCCACTGGTTGTGCGGGCCCTGCCACTGATCATTCACTTTCGCGGGATCTGCTTTTGGGCCAGCTGTTGGTTGTACTGGCTTTGGTAATGGCATCAAATGAAAGCCTACTTCATAACTCGACAATGCATTCATGATTTCTTCGTCCATGGGCAACTCGCCTGTCGCGGCGTCTCTTCGTAACGAAACACCGTCCTGAATCAACTTGGTGAACACTGCCCTATCCGCACGAAGGATCTGCTGAAGCGTCGTCTTTTGGTATCCTTGTGGTGGGGGTCGCCTAGAATGACCAAACAACATCATCAGGTACCTCTCGTGCACTTGCCAACTCAGAACGTCTACGAAAGCGTAAGCAACGCCCCTTCTTCTCAGCGCTTCAAACGTCTCCATCTCGCCACTTGTTGTGCAGTCAGGCGTCTCTGCCTTTTCTTTAACAACCAACTTGTCAGCATCGATCTCAATCTGCTTGGCGCTCTTTGACATGGACACTTCCCACTCTCGAGACGTGCAACGATCAGGGCTAAGATACTTAAGTTGGCGTGACTCAAATTGTTGGGCACACAAATCAAGCAATGCATGAGATGGCGACATCTGACGTTCAATTAGGACACCTGGCAATCTTCGTTTCAATTCAATCATTCGGGCGTCACGTTCAACTTGTGGGATCTTGCGTGACTGGGCTGCCTCAGGATTCGTCACTTGCTCCTCTAGTTGGCTGATTACGAATGTGTGCCCTTCGAACAACAACCTCTTCAACACTGCTCGATCACCAATCGATGCCATGGCTCCTAAGACATCTTGTGAGAACGTGTCAAACTCCGTTGCGACTATGGGAACACCTGGCTGACCGTGGGAAAACGCCAGCTTTCCTAGGGTGGTGATCCCTTTGGCCAGAAGAGCTCTGATGCCCCGGTCTGACATTGCCATCTCCTCAGCCCTCTTCCTTAGATGGGCTTCGGAGTCTACCAGTGAAGTCATCACTTCAAACTAGTTTTGATACTGAGGAAACATGGGCTGCGGGCGAGATGAAAATTCATGATGAATTCAAGCCCAACCGAAAACCTTTCGGTTGAGGTTGAAATTGGGGATCTTCAAAAAAAAACAGTGTAGCATTCCGAGTTGAACTTCCACTGGATGTCTGATGATTTCTGCGACTGATTACTCAAGAGATCATCATGAGGATGTCTCAACAAAACTTAGGTGAAAAGGACTTGAAGCAAACTTCCAACTGAACTTATGCCATTCACTGCGAGTTGAACTAGCGACTAGTGGAATTTACCAAACTGAAGCAAAAGACAACGACTCACAAGTCAAAAGGAAAAACAAATCATCATCTCACATGTCCACAAGAAACCAACTTGAAGAGTATCTCACAACACTGAGTTCGACCGGAGAACTTCTCTCCAACTTTTCACCCTCACTTCGATGGTGCTTGTCTGTTACTCAGACTCTGCTCACTTCGAGCATGCCAACTTTTGGCTTAGCCAACTTCAGGCTGCCTTCTACCCCTAAAACAAACTCGGCACTTCGCCGTCCAGTTCTCCATGCTACTGAATTGAACTCCTTGTCAGCACGCCTACCACACTTGGTCACAGGAGGACCACTACACGGATGCATCCGTTTCGAAACTGCGTGAACGATCTTGGACGATGGATTTTGCAACCAGACTTCATCTAAGTCTGGTGACTCGGCAATTCTTATAAACTTTTGTGCTTTTGGTGCAGGTTCAACTACTTCATCTTCGGAGCTCTCCAGCTGGGTCTCAGCTTCGGACGAGGATGCAGATTCTGACTCGCTTGACACATCAATGGTTCCAATGACAGAAAAATCCAAACCGGATCCCGACGTTCTATCGGCATCCACGACCTCTTCCTTTACTTCGGTGAAAGTGGTCTCGACAGATGGCTTTGAATCACAGGCCTCTGCAGGAGGAGGCTGAGTTGCTGATGGCGTCCTTGGTGCACATGCTTGAAAAACTGGAGTTGGAGGAAATGCTGGTGCGGCTCCTGGTTCAGGAGTCATAGGAAAAAACTGTGATCTTGGTCCATCTCGTGCAAAAGTCTTTTCACGAATCATGACTAACACTCGTTCCAATGCTCTGACCGGACCAAAACTTAGGTCCCTTGCATATACTGAGTCTGACTCCTTAACGGCTGACGAATGTCTTCCTAATATACGTCGGTATTCACGTGGCATCTCGGCCTTGGAGGCCCACGAAAGCGTGGTGCTCTTCATAGAGTGACTGGTCAGGAGCATGTCATCTTCAGCATCAAGAAAGGATCTTAACATGCCACTCATTTCAACACATGTCATTGGACGCGATGTCCAGGAGATCTCAGATCTGATTCCTGCCATGCGAGGAGCAGGAAGCAACGGACCATTGATGTCGCCACTAACTTTCAGGCCGGCCTCCAACCTGCATTCCCACCAAGATTGGATCCAGGAAGGTTCGGCAATTCCGAAGCATGGGATAACGATTGGAAGCAACCACGACTTAGTGACTGCGGACTTGCTGGACTTGTGCAGTCTCGTGGCTAGTTCAACAAATCCTGCAACATGGTTATTGTCATGGGTGATGCTTTGCACTGCGCATGTATCACTGGCCCTACATCTTCCGTAGATCATTAGAAGGAAGTGAGTTGCGACAACACGATCAACCAACGACGTGTCACTTGAACTCGCCACCTGATGCAATTTAGACACCTCTGCCACTGTTAAGGGTCGAGCTTGCCGAGTTGACGGCTTCATTGATAGCTGGATGTCAGTCTACGAATGGGATTGGACATGTATCAAATCTAGTCGCATGCCACCGGTGATATGACAGCACTGAGTTTGCACGTTTCAACGAAGTACTAGGTGATTTTACTCCTAGCACTGCCAACACTATGTCCTCGGCTGCATCTGGCTCACTTTCGATCTGCAAACCAACCTGACTGGCGGAGAGATCACTATTGAGGAAAAGAATCCATTTGGCAATGGCATGCTTTGTATTCTTCTCACGTTGTTCCCAAAAGGTCTCTTCCTTGATCTGTCTAACATGTTTTGCAAACACTGTCTCTACTGGAACTGATGGAAGGTTTACCTCAGGTTTACTAGGATTTGCTGTGACTACTTCTGCATTCCACTGATTTGGCAATGAAAGTTTGGGATCCGGCATTGAGGCGTCACTGAAGATTTGCGACATGAAATCATTCTCCCAAGGCAACACCAGGCTAGACCAACTAACATTCCTGACGAAAGCATTTGTGGTCATTACTTCAGCTGCAGTCTGTGAGCAGGTGCTTCCTGGATCAGTTGCTGGGATTTCCTCAAAGTCATTTATGGATCCACTCTCACTACCATTGGGTGCATTAATGTTAAGTACATCGAGTATCTCTGCAGATGGAGAAGCAATTCGGTCATCGGGATTCAACGATTGATCGTCCCCAAAATCACTAGGTGCAATGACACTCTCACTACCGTCACGGGCTGCTCTG
>OMLO01005329.1_pt1 | contig 10799 bp, 3 predicted proteins | sample 1674811 | NCBI WGS metagenome assembly OMLO01 (sample SAMN06265003, study PRJEB25207) | coral metagenome | isolation source: Coral host | place: Mexico:La Bocana,Puerto Morelos, Mexico | collected 2008-11-13
AATACCATTATTTCTTGAGATTCTAGTACAAACATAAGATATATGATGTCTGAAGGATACTGTTTCATCAAGCAATATGCCTAAGTACTTTATTTGGTCTTTTCGTTCCAGAACAATAAATGTGCCGTTTTCGTTTTCAATTTTTATATTAACTTCAGAGTCTCTTTTCTGATGAGATTTAACAATCATGAAATTTGTTTTTGAGAAGTTAATTGATAGTTTATTATGTCGCACCAAACTTTTATTTTTGTCAATTCAGAGTTCATTAGTTGCTCAAGAGTCTTGAGGTCATGTGCATTGGCAAATACATTTGTGTCATCAGCAAATATCCGGAACTTCAGAACACCAGAACAGTTTGGCAGATCGTTGATGTAGATAAGGAATAGGACCGGACTGAGCGAACTGCCTTGTGGGATTCCACAAGTGATAGTTTATGCCTAGGAAACAGTATTCCCCAGCTGGATGAATTGGTGCCTGTTAACAAGAGAGCTCGTAAAAAATTGGAGAGCCACTCCTCTAATACCATAAAGTTGTAGTTTTTGCAGTAGAATTGCATGATTTACGGCATCAAAAGCCTTAGAAAAGTCTAAGAAAACTCCACAGGAATACTGATTATTGTCTATGGCTTTTCGTAAGTTATCTGTTATTTCAGCAATTGCTTGTGAAGTTGAATGTCTTTTTCTAAAACCAAACTGGAATTCATATAATATCTCATGCTTCTCCAGATAATTTACGATCTGTTTGCAAACGAGTTTTTCAAAAATTTGTGCTATTGCTGAGAGGGTAGAAATCGGACGGTAATTAAAGGGATCCATTTCATCTCCCCCTTTGTCTACTGGAGTTACTTTTGATGTTTTGAGATGATCTGGAAATATTCCTTGTTGTAGAGATTGATTAAATACTATTGCCCGTACCTCATGGATATGATTTGGGGCAAGCTTAATACATTTTCTAGGAATTCCTATTGTAGATTTGTCCACTTTTAAATTCATTATTTCATCATATACTTCATGCGGGAAGAGTTAATAAACAAAGTCATACCCCAAACCAGATTTTAGGGCGGGGTATTGAAATTGACACAACGCCAGACAAAAGCAAGATTGGAATTAAACCATCAATACTGAAGGTGGAAGAGGAACTTCATGAACCAAGTTGAGACTACAAGAATTCTCCAACCACATATAAATACGGCATGTATTGTTTAAATATTTGTATCACTCATTACAGTGTATATCACTGGACTCCTCATCAATATTGTCATACCAGGAAATAAAATGGGGTATTTGCTATTCCTTACAAAACTTCCTGAAAATGTTCTAACCTTTAAACTGCATTCTCTTTGATGTTCTGTTTCCAAAGTGAACTCCTTTATACCTCTGAACATTAGCAGTATTGCCCTACACAACATAGCAGATAATAAGCTTAGGATAAGAGACCTTGGAACTGTGTCAATTTTAAAGCATTTACATTAAAATACCAACATGATATACCAATATACCGGTAATCTGAATTCATATACACTAGTTCATTATGCAACACTATTGAATTCATATATATTAGTTAATTACGTAACACTTATAATCTGTTCAATTCATACATACTCATACTAGTTAATTATGCAATGCTTTTGAAATATATACCATGGAATATCCCATGAGCCACCTGTATTTCCTTGCTGTGCACACAAGCCCCTGGCGAGTGTATATGCCAAGATAATACAACTGACAAGTGGGATCAATATTTCATAGTATACTATGCGAAGCTATTGTATAACTTCTTTTTACCACTCCAGAGAAAATACAGTGGTCAACGCAATCAATGCAATGATACTTAATGGAAAGTTTGGGTGCAATACCATAGCAACAGCTTTCCTGTATTTGATTCAGTTTGTACTAAGGGCATGATAGTTATTTATGCATTTTAAGTAATAACCACTTTTACATCTATCTTTTTTAAACTTGCAAGATCACGCTTACATGATTAACACTGTAATACGCTGGTCCCATGGTACTGTCACGATTTGGCATATCCTGTGGCCTGAGGGTCCCATCTGGTCCTTCTTCATATCCATAGGCTTTACCAGGTGAAGGAATGGAAGGTGGATCAGCCTTCCTCTGAAATGTGATACGACTTGTCTTGTATATCTACAGATACAAGCAAATCTATCATGGCCAGGTTTTCAACTAAAATTATACTGCACTAAATAAAAATTCACAGTTTATGTACAGTTTTATATACTTTTATATACTTTAACATTTTGTTATTTTTAGCGATTACCAACTGAAGTACGTCTTTCATGTCTAAATACCTTAAGTTTTTAAATATAGAAACTTTCACTATATATATATATATATATATATGTTGTAGGTAAAAATGTCCTTTGTCTTCTAACCCTAATAATTCATAATCAATGAATAAGTAGGGTTAAGAGACAAAGGAATTTTATTTTCACCTAGCTACAACATATAAAAGCACCCTGAAGTGTCCTGTTAATGACATAACATCACTTACTGATCCATCTTTCATTCCCTCCTCGACTTGAAAGTCAGGTGGATGGGCTTTCTGTGCAAGGTTCTCTTTTAACCAATCACTACGTTTCTGTAAGTTGTAAGCCCCTGGCCCTGGAGTGTGAATTTCTTTACCATGAAATCTGGCAGCCTATATAATAATAAAGTTATTGAGAAAACAAATTAAGGACAGTGTCTACTAAATACGGATTAGAAGTTTTTTCGCCAGATTAGGACCATTTGGAAAAAGTAGATCTTAGCAACAGCTATCAGAATCCACAACAAAAACAGGCGGTATGCATTTTTCTGAGATATTTAGCCTCGAATATCAAATAAAAAATGCAGATATATCAGCAATCTTTTTTTTTTTAAAAAAAACGAATAGTCCTTCCTTCATAGATTCTCTTTGAATTTGCTTTTACAGACAAAAAAGCAAAGTCACACATTTATGGAGATCTTTAAACTGCATGGTAAAAGCCTGGGGGGGGGTACTCCCTAAAATGGCCTATACAGGGAGGCTCTGCCCCAAAAGGGGTACCTTTCTCAGGCTTCAGGTATATAAAAGGGTACGGATTTCACAAGTTTAGATATATGAAAGGGTGGGAATATATCAGTGCAGCAAAATAATTCAGTGTCAAAGTTAATCTGGCAATTACTTTGGTTTTGGTTTAACTATGGCTTGAACTGAAAATTGTAAAATTGCTCCAGTAACAAATGAACCAAGACCAAAACCAAGACCTGCTAACTAAAGATATCAAGACCCCTGACTTAATTAGACTAAAATGGTTTTGGACCCTCTCAGAGACTAAGGAAAGTGAAACATAGAAAATGAGATGTGACTCACATGTGACTCACTGAAAATGATCTGTTGTGATTTTGAAATTGTATCAAAAGATTCAGTGACCCAAGATTATAGTCATACCAACAATATTTCCCAGGGCCCTTTAGATTGGACTATGTGTACAAGATTGAGTATAATATGATTTTCTAATTTCAAACCAGTGGCATTTCTATCTAGCCCTTACACATAATTTTGGTTTAAGGTCGATAGAGTGGGTATGTTACAAGATAATGGAAAGACTACAAACTATGAGTAAAAACTCATTCTTGTACTTGATCTCGTACTCATATCTAAGTTCCCTACTTACTCTATTTGCCAATGTATGCCCTCCTTTTACTTTCTCTCCAGCAATACCAGGATCATACTGACCAGGTCCTGGAGCTGCCATGACACTGTCCCCAACATCAAGAAACGTCTCACGTGATGTCATGGATAAAAATGGTGCATAGCCATCTAAATAACATAATAATATTAAACACTGGAAACTGACCTTAAAAAAGATTCAAATAAAGATAAACCCTACAAACTGATTCCCAGAATGGCTCTTGCGCTGTACGTACACCTGTATGTAACACATTAGACTTGAAATGCAACTAAATGAGTAAGCCTATTGCATGCAATGTGTCAACTGCTAAATTGATAAGTTTTGCAATTCAGCTGTATAATATTGCATCTACAGACAAGTTAATTGTGTTCTTACACGTAAATCTCCTGATCCTATAGCTAACTAATCAAAGACGTATGATCCTGTTGTTCTTTTACCAAAGACAGTAAACAATGTGTTTGAGAGTTGTAGGGAAACGTTCTTTCTTTGCTTTTTGGAGTATAAAACTAGTCATATGTAAGATAAAAACTTTTTCGTTGGACAGCCTCACGAATCCATGAATACAGCCATCATACTGCTACACTAAACTTGCTCTTTCCTGGAGAAGGTATCAGATCTTAAGATTTTACTGAAGCTTTTAAGCTGTTCGTGAATTTTATTTATCACTACAAATGTTTCTGTAAGCGCATTTACCATATTTAATTTCTTTCTTCCTTGAAAACCACCTTATATCTTAAGGTTTTTCCACTCCTAGATGCGCATATCACACTACAAGGAAAGAAAACTTGATGGTTGATGAGAAAACTAAGTGGTAACTCATACCGTATTTTGAGTGGATATATTCAGGAGCTTCGTAAGAGCCAGGCCCAACACTGTGTCCTGTACTATCCGCCGGTCTAGTTAGCGTTCTTGGGGCTCGATCGTACATTTTCAGGAGCCAAAATACTTGCGTTCTGTTCTAAACCTTGTTCTTTTTAGTTCCTTCACAAAAACATGGAGGGGTGCATGTTGTTGTTATGGAAACACCTCTCCTCTACGGTTCGGTAGACTGGTACCTAATATAATTATTTTCCTTCGGGGTATGGGTGGAGATGAAGTGTTCAAACTCTTACCGAAAGTCTTAATCACCTATTTTTGTTCGATAAAGCTTTAAATCCTACAAATGAGGAAGCCGTGAACGTTTTTCTAATCAAAACCCCAGGCCCAAATAAATGATTTGTGAAAAATGTTGAACGGATGCGCGGGAAAATAAGTTAGGCAAGGTTACTAAGCAGTTGATTTTCCAGCAAGCATGTTTCGTCGACACTCATTTCTTCAGGTTCCTAAGTTATCTTTCTTGTATTTGGTTCTTTTGTCTTGTCCGGTGAGATTCTACGCTATGGTAACTAATGCCCTTTTTTTCAGCTTAAACGGATCGCTACGAGATGTGAATCAGAAATACCTCGGAGGAGTGGAAAGTGTATGTTGAGAAATATTAATATTTGGAGCACTGTCCATTCTTTAGCCGCACTGCTATTTTCTGAAAACATTAACTATTTTTGCTATGCAAACAAAGGAAGAACCACCAACCTGAACTGAACCTAGATGTTAAACATCAATAGTACAAAAGTCTAAGGAACTCAGCAACTATATGTTTTGGGGGGTTGATAACCTTCCTGGGGGCTAAACCCTATCCTTTAGACTGCACACCAAAAATTCCTACTTTTCTTAGACTTGCTATTTTCCTGAAAGCCTATCACTATGGCAGCATTTGCTGGTAAAGTAATTATGATGTTTTGCATATTTCATATTTTAGTAAAAGCAAGGGTCTTCCTGTTCAAATTGTCAATTTCATTCAAGTCTAAATTTACACAACTGTTCAGTTTCCCAGTAAATGATATCATATTACAGGCCAAAAGTCTCTTATTCTATACCCCATTCCTGCCTAAACTATTTGAAAACCCTACCCATAAAGACAGATACCCTCGTAGCTTATGTATAGGAGAAGCCTCCCCCCCACCCCAACAGGACCTAAAGTATACAGGTGTTCCCTGAATTTTAAGTTCAGACTGCCTTTTTAACAACAACTGTTGATTGCCTGCCTGTAGGTCTTAACAGTGTGCAGTTAATTGGTTATTCTGGGGGTGATCCTCTCAAAGGGAGCAGTGACCACCAGCCAACCAAGTTCAGCTTAGCAACAACACAATATTACCAATCAAAGCAAGGTAAGAAAAGTCTTGAATTTTATCTTCAAACTTATAAATTATCTTTTTAAACTAGCAGTTCCCATAGACTTTTTTGAAATAATTTTTAAGTAAATGAAATGACCTTTTAAAGTTCAGAAATACAATTGATTGTATAAAGTAACAATGCAATTACTTTGGTTTTGCTTTTCGTTTTGGTTTTACTACAGCATGAGATTGGCTGAGTAATCTAATTGGTTTGGTTTTGGATTTACAGCATTCACAATTGAAAACTGCTCTAAGCAATAATACTTAGTCTAAAACATATAAATACAATCATTTATTGTAAAGCATACCGGTATGTAGCATAAAAAAACAAAAGGCCAAATGGGATTCAAACCCATGACCTCCTTTACACGGGTGTCTGGAAAACCCGAATAGCGAATAGCGAATAGTCGCGAATAGCGAACAGCGAATAGCGAACAGCGAACAGCGAATAGTCGTGAATAGCGAACAGCGAATAGTGGCGAATAGCGAATAGCGAATAGTACGAATAGTGCGAATAATGGCGAATAGTGGCGAATAGTCGTCCCACTATTCGCTGTTCGCTATTCGCGACTATTCGTTATTCGCTATTCGGGTTTTCCAGACACCCCCATTACACTGGTATACATGTCTCTCTACCAACTTAGCTTTAAAAGCCTTGATAAACTAGTGGGAAAGTGTCAATATACTATGGTGGGTTCCAATTCACTCCAAATTTTTTTTTTTTTCTGGTTATGAAAGAGTTTACATTTATCAGACACTGGTCAATCACATAATGTACCTGTTATTAATCATTCAAATTGTATCACAATGTTACAACCAAATCAAGCTCAAAAATGTCTTGTCAAAATCTTATGAATTCATTATGAGGAAGGCTCTTTTTAATGTGGGTCCAGGGTTGTACTGTAGCTAAGAAAATAGTCTCCTGGCTAAGATGTTCATTGAACCTGTCACCGTTTTTCGTGACAGACTTGGATTGAAATTTTTTTCCCAATATTTTGCCATGCCTTGAATGCAGGGATACCAAGCATCACATTTAAAGATGGCGGATGTTCAGTTTAAGTCAACATGCTAAACAAGTGCTCAAAACAGAATTTTATTGAAATTACTCTACTTGTTATAGTGGCACCAATTACCAAGGTAGCCAGGATTTTTTTCCAAATTTAATTTAGTTGATTTAGATGGTTTGATATCAAATATCGAATCAATATATGTGTATAACCTAAAAACTGTTCATTGAGGGGCTGTTTATCCTGTTTGTGTAACTTTCACAAAGTTGTTTGTTGTCATTATGCAAGAAAGACTGAAGTAAACTTTTCCTGATTTTATTTTTCAGAAGATAGGTTAGAAAGCAAGACACAGTGGCACAATGTGGCAGTATTTAAACCTTGGTTACAAGATACAGTGAACTCTTATGTCAGGAAAGGGTAAGCCTGTTCAGATTTTATGGATTTGTACTTCAAATTGCTTCTTAATATTAGTATAGAACTTGAATCATCTCACCCAGGCATACAGTCATCAGTTAGTCAGAATCACATAATACAACTATCGTATTTTATTTTTTCCAAGCGGGCACGGTAACGAATCCTACAATCTGATTGGTTCCTAGCGCAGTCCGGATTTTCCTATCTCTAACCACGGTCTCAGTATCGCCAGCATTGGTTTTTTCCGTGAGTTTTTTTTGTTTGAGAGCTTGGAAAAAATAAATAAGTTATTTACTGGCTTAGGGTCAGCACGTATAGTGAAAAACTGTGACCTCGGACTTGAAAATGCTGCCCTCGGCCTGTGGTCTCGGGCAGCATTTTCAAGACGTCGGTCACAGTTTTTCACTATACGGACCTCCCAGCCGGCAAATAACATATATGTACTTGCACCACATGCAAGTACTGCTCAATGACTATCTTTCAATTGATCATATATTAGAGGACCATTTCATTCACAGACCAGGGATAGTTTCTTGGAGCAAAATTAGGTTAGAATATTTCTTCTACAATAACTTTATAATCTTAAGACATGAAAGAATGATGTTTACTTGGAATTAAGTTGACTTGGTAGCTACACATTGCTCCCCATATTGGAGGGTTTGATAACCTATTGTTTTGCTATTTGCTTATTTTTGGTTGTTGTTATTTTCCCTATAGAACACGACTGTTTATTCAAGGACATATAGACTACAACAACTATGTTGACCAAGAAGGCATCAAAAGGTTTAGCTCAAGTATCATTCCTGGTAAGAATTTTCTATCTTCTCTGCTTCTTATGACAGCTATTGTACTGTTTATTTTAAAATGATAATGCTTTATTCTCTGCTCAAGCCCAAGTGACACAGCTGTAGCCTGAAACTGTCAGTCATCTCCTGCCCTCAGCCTAATCCCAGGCTAGAAACGCCTAAAGTCCGAGTGTGATAATGATGAACCCAAAGGCCAATATGCTAACTATCAGACCAGCACACCCCCCACCAAACCAGAAAATTCAGTAATCTGTTTTTAATAATGATTTTATTAGACAATGTGTTCCACATTCCAAGCTGTGGTTTAACAAGCCTCATAAAAGGGCTCCTGACTTATGCACAAAAGGCTTGGAGTGCCCTATAGTAGTTACTGGTGTGTTTTCCAGTTCTTGAAGTCTGATGTTTGAACTTTGCCGGGGTTCTACTCAGTCTTGTGTTCTTTACATGGGTGCGGTCAGACGCTTAGCCAAGATTTCAAAAGTGCGCACCCAAGACACATGAAAGGTGGCTTGGGGGAAAGTGTTATTTTCTGGAATTGCACACTATGTATAATTATATATTTCTGTTATGTTTTTGCAGATAGTGTCATTATTCTCTCCCAACCTGTGTCAATGGAGGAAGAAACTGAATACTGATTTACTACCAATAAATCTTAAAATATTACTATAAATAGAAATGATGTAGTAATGGTAGGCTGTAACAAAAATCTAAGGTAAAGAACACTAAAAACGACTATTTGTGTTTTTATTGATAGTCATTTTTTGACCTCACAATTCCAAGTTTTAAAACTTGGTTGGCATGCCAAATAATGCGAGGACACCCATTCCTAATTCTGCGATATGTGCTAGTTTAATAAACATGTAGTCAGTGATATTTTATAAAGTGGGTAAAAACGTTCTACACTTAATTGTCAAGCTACTAGGCCAGGCCAAATTGTTTATAGCTTTTTCATGTGATAAAAAGCATATGATCAGGTGATTCCATGACCTTTTGCAGTGCATACCAGAGTTAGCAAAGCTTTGTCAGTTACTGCATATGACTGCCTATGTTGTATTTAATTTGATCACCTTTTCTGGTATTTTAAGGTTTATAGAAACTGTCTTTGGCTATATTTTATTATTACAGCAAAGGTGAATTTTGTGTAGTGTTAGTAAAGTACTGATTGTTTGTTTGGTTGTTTCTTGAAACTCTGTAACAACATTCTGTTTCTCATAGCTGACCTTCATACATTTCATACTAGCTAGGATAGTTTAATAGTACTACTGAAATTTTTGATCATAGGCCTGCAATGCATACAGAGACGTAAACCGTGAAGTTGGTCTTTATGATCTTCCAGCTTGTATTGAAATTTTGAGGAAAAACTACATGTTGGCTTTAGTTATAGTTAACACCTGTTGTTTAATTTAGTGAATGACGTTCATAATCTTCTGATTTGTTGTACTGACTGCTGGAATACTAATCTAAGTTTGCTAACTCCTAGTTGTCATCTAGTATCTGTATTTATTAATAAAGCTAATAAAAAGTGTTGAATGAATTGCCCACAGGGTAGACAAAACGTCGTCTCATGCGGATATATAACTTGACTACCTGTATTAATTCATTGTCGTTCCAGGAATGTAGATGAGATATGCAAGGACGAAGGTTCTTAAATATACTTATTTTCATAGAGTTGTGGGAACATGGAACTCCCTTCCCTTTCAATTTGAGGCAGCAAGTATAACTTATTTCAAAGCTTTAGTCAAAATTTTTTTTTTATGAATTAGTATTTTCTTGAATGTTTTTCTTGTTATAATATTTAATATTTATTACCACAATAGTTTTATGGTATCATTCTATTTCATTTCAGTACCTTTGGTGATTTGCTCTATTATTAATATTAATTATTAATTTGGGGTGTTGGACTTTTTTTGTATTTCATCCACTGGCTTCTGCATTGTATGCCATAAAATGAGATAAATAAAAAATTATCTTCCAGGTCGTTCGTAAGAAGGCACCTCGAGCGAGTGGTCATGGAGAAAAGACAAGAATCGGAAGTGCTAGGTCTATGTGTAATCGTGTTTCACTGTGTCCGATTGAGTCTGACCACCAAGATAACCTTTTGGTTTCCTCAACTGATCTCTCAGTGAAAATACACCTTGCCACTGCTATCGTTTGTTATGTGGTCGTCTAGCACAACGAATATTTACGTGCATCCCGCGTGTAGTCAGAAAAATGATTTACAGTGAAACTCACTCCCCAGTTTAAAAGTAAGGCGACACATTGCGTGGATTCTGGTGCCCCTCACTTTGTCCTGTTAGATTGCAGTACTTGCTGGCAATATGATGCTAAATACTTTTTAGTAAAGTTCTGTGAGTCTAAACTATTTTTGTGTTGGTAAACTAGAGATATAAGGCCAAAAAAATATTACTGAAGAAATGGCGGGAGGGATGTAGATGTATATCATCACTGATACTTCTGTTTTGGATACATCAAACTTTTGGGCCATGCTGGAGAATCCAAACATCTGAGGATTTCAAAGAAGGGGCGAGATCGACTTAGTTATATAGATTGCTGATCCCTGGCAAGCCCATCAGAAACTCCGTGAATTTACTGATTTTTTTATCGTCCTATCTCTCATGTGTACTACTGAATCTGCTCCCGGGGGGGGGGGGGGGGTTACTCCTTGGATTTTTTGGTGGGGGTGTGCCGC
>OMLO01005330.1_pt1 | contig 10797 bp, 6 predicted proteins | sample 1674811 | NCBI WGS metagenome assembly OMLO01 (sample SAMN06265003, study PRJEB25207) | coral metagenome | isolation source: Coral host | place: Mexico:La Bocana,Puerto Morelos, Mexico | collected 2008-11-13
GTGAGGTTGTAGTTTAAATGGAAATGCAGATATTTTTCCAAAAACGAGCCAGATAAGCAGCGGTGTACTTCCTTTGTCCTTCTTTGCTAATAATCTGCACGTCGAACTTGGGATCGCCGAAATCACAGCTACTATGGTCGATTATACGCCTATTGAGGCCACGCTGTAGAAACGAGAATATATTCCTTCAGACACTTTCTTCGCCATAATTTTTCGCGGACGTTTCTTCACTGATTATTATTACTGTTTGTTTTTTGAAGGAGAAGGAAGAACTAGATTTTTGGCCAAAAACTGGTTTCTTACGAGCAGCTATTTCAAGCGTGCTTCTCTCTTCAGTGCAGGAGGAGACATTCTATAAATTGTATGCACGACATCGGTGTGAAAATGTAAGGATCTCGTTCCCTTCAGTCGTTTTATTTCGTTCTGCAAAGATGCAGCACGTCGTTCGCAATTCCCACTGATATGCAGCCATTCCTCATTATTAAATTTGATTTATCCACTTCATAATAATCGAGAGGATGACTGAGATAACTAGCAATATAAATTGAACTATATTTGCGGACTACAGGGCTGGATAGAAAAATAACAATACTAAGAACACAAAACAAGACTTGATGAGCACGGAAGCCCATAATAGGAAGGGACGCCTCAACTTCGTCCGATTAGCGCTAAATTCTTACATATTTATTAAAGGTTTAATACGTTTGTAGGAGTTAAAAGTAGATATTAATAGTCAGCATCTTATGATTCCAGGACATGTTTTAAAGTACACTCCTAGATTTATGAGGGAGGTACATCACGCAGTCCTGCAATCTCAATGAGGCCCTGAACTTTCTTTCTCTCTGAAGGATATATTCATTTTTACTAGGGAGCATGCTTTGCATGGCTTGCTAAATTTACATAACTGAATACTTATAAATTCGATCTATCGTCGGCTATTGCTGGAGACCTTTAAGGTCACCTGATTGTTTTGCGCAAGTTGGTGTGATGAAGTTATAAGTTGTACAAATGCGTTATATATTATGTCCTTGTAAGGTGTTACTTTAAATGGGTTGTAGATAAATTTACACAAACGAGTCAAATAACCAGCGGAGTGCTTAATTTGTCCTTCTTTGCTAATAATCTGCACGGTGATCTTAGAGCCGCTGAAATCAGAGGTTCTATGTTCGATTATGCGCAAATTGACGCCATGTTGTAGAAATGAGGTCCAGCTCTTATCAAGTCAATTTTTAGCCGATGACTTCTCTTTCGGGGATAATTTTAAAGAGAAGAGAGAGCTAAATTTGTGGATGAAAACTCTTTTCTTACGATCAGCTATTTCAAGCATGCTTCTCTCTTCAGCGATGGAGGGTAAGTTCCAGAATTTTCACGTAGATGTATCATGTTTAATGTACTTGAAAGGTTGTAGTTTAAATAATTTGGGGATAATCACATAATCAGAAGAGATTTCTGGTTTTTCACACTTTGCTAAGATCTATATGATGAACTTGGAGTAGCCGAAATTAGAGGTTCTAGGTCGATTATGAGCAAATTGACGCAATGTTGTAGAAACGATGGTATTTTTCCTTTGAAGTTTCTGGACGAAAACTGCTATGTTACTAGCAGCAATTTGAATAATGCTTCTCATTTTAGCAAAGTCGTTCTGTAAATTCCATACGCGATGCCATGGCGAAACTTAAAGTACATGCTTATTTTAGTCTTTTAAAGATTTGCTTCGCAAAGGCCACTGGTATGTAATCACTGTGAATTCCTAGACTTCAAAATAAACGGTGGGGACTGAAACAACTAGCTCTACACATAGTAACATGGCAATACAAACAAAACCAACAAATACTTCTATATTTTGACGTTGATCTGAATTTCATTAAATAGAACAACTTTGATACTCTTTATGGCCACAATGTTATTTTAGGCCGATAAACAAACGCGAGATTTGGCAAAGCCTATTGTAACGAATACAGGTCTAAGAGAAATGATACAGCATGTGGAGATATTTCGAAATATTCAGGACTCAAACAAACTTAAAAGAGCGTACCATGTCCTAGCTTCGCACATTTAGTGATAAACTCGCGAAAAATATATTTTGAAACCTTGTTGCATCTGGAAAAATAAAAAGTAGGTCCTTAAGATGGTGTTTGTTTTAGACCCTATTCGGGACATGTTTCAAGGTACGGTCCTGAGGATTTTATGAGGCAGTTTTAAGGTGCAGATATATCGACGCAGTTTCAAGATTCTTTGCTTAATTAAATTTCAGAAATTACCACCAAGTATTCATCGTTTTATTTTTTGTCAGTACACAAAGCAGCACATGTTATTAATAATTTCTTCAAAAATGCCAATGGATTACCTTACCTTCAATACGCTATCTGTCTCTTCTTGGATTGTTTTGTGGACCTGTGAAACTTTGAAATCACCTAGCTACTCGCTAACATTATCAGTATCAGTCCCAACTATTGCGCTTAATCAGCTTAGGAGTGATAGGTCCAGGAGTGAGAGATTATTCTAAGGAGTGATAACTGGAAATTACGAAGGGAGTCGCTACGCATGGTTGAAATAATGGGTCTCGAAACCTTTAACAAAAGAGAGGCCTGTGCTCTTGATTTTCGAACCTTTGTTTGAATGCCTTTTAGGGACAGGATGTATTGATTTTCTAACACTTTTGAAGAGATGGTCCAAAGAAATTCTGTTTTTAACAGAATTTGAATTACAAAAACGCGCTTTTAATGATTGTTTATCACCGTGTGTGTGCAAGCGACTCTGCAAAATGACTGAACGCAAACAGTCTTTCAATAAAGGGTGATAAATTCACTGGCATAAATGCCGTTATATATGGCAATATAAATAAAGCCGTACCTGAAGTGTAGAAGCGTGCTCTGCCTTTAAGTGCACCGTGTCTTTGTTAGTTCAGTCTTCTTCGATGTGTTTTATCAATAGTTCTCGTTTTTCATTGGCTAGGAATAAGGGTGTCGTAGTAACGCACGTGAGGAACTATATATTTTAAGTCTTGGGAAATAGTTTCTTCTATTGTAAGGTAGTTATTGACAATTTAGGCTAAATAGGTTGTTATATTTTAGGGTAATTATTGGGGATTTAGGATAAATAGGTTCTCAATTGGGATCTTTATTTCTATTTAACACTGCTTAGCGGGGCATAGCTCATTACCGTCAGACTAGAGCTTCTGTATATATTACTCCTCTAACAGTTCATTTTCCCTTCTTTTAACTGATATACAATAATTTGCAAAATGACTGTTACACTCTACTCAAAACTGCACTTTTCTTCAAGAACTTCGCGGTCGGTGAAGAAATAATTTTCATTCTGTAACCTATCACCTCTGTCAACGCTGTTGGTTACAAATTTGATATGTCGGCTGTATCAACACCACGACAAATATGCCGACTTAACATCCATTAACATAACATAACGCTCGGTAGACTAATCAAGCTAATGATTCAGTGCAATAATGTCCCTCCCAGGGTCCTATCAAAAAGGCGAGGCAATTAGAGCTTGACAGTGCACGTGCGTAAACGTACATAGCAAAAAGACGAGACAGTACTCCCATTACACGTTTCCTGGCAGGGTTTGACACGTTGACACTGTTTACATTGTTTTTACTCGGAAACAATTCAGTAGATGAAATGATAAGGGCCTGACTGGTAAAACGTCACAGTCACTCACTGATGGTATCCTGCGAACAGAGCTTTTGATCCTTTTGACCCTCCTCTAAAATAAATTGAAAAAAATAATTATTCGCTACTCTTGTACATTGTTCCATTTTTACAAGACGAAATGAAAGGTCGCTGGCCAACCTTAAGTAATGAAATGCGATTTTAAGTTTAACGTTTGTAGAATTCCCATTTTGTGGCTATTCGGTTGAAAGCTTATGAGTAGTATTTTCATGTGGCATGGTTTGTGATACCGTTAAGCTAGTTGTTTTGGTGGCCTTATGTGACACCTAGTCTCGAAACGTCATGGATGTAGTCCCAGTGTGAGCTAAACGACAGATATTGAGAGTTACAGTGCTCTTTGACGTTGTTGGTTGTCTAAATTTTCCCATTCATTTTGGTGAATCTAAACTCTTTTGGCTCCTTTCCAGATGTGTATTTTCTGTTAAGGCAAAACAGAAATTACGAGGTAGAAAATTATTTGCAACTACAATATGAAGAATAAACTCGAACAAATCAAGTGAAAATATGAGAGAATCTATCGCGCTTCGGGATACAATCAGTGACGTCAGAAGGTCTTTAAACTCTTTTCCAGAGCCCGAACACAGTTTTGGTCCAAAAAGTGGATTTCGGCAGCTAAAAACAGCACTTTCTGAAACAAAGTCTACCATCATTATAAGCACGACTGAAACTATATCTTGAGCGACTTAAATAGCGTACGAAAATTTCGCTTTAGTATCACTTAAAGGAGATAAACATTCTAAAACTTAACTATCAGAAGTTACTCTTATGTTAATAGGCAACGCTGTTGCTTACAAATTTGAAAATCTTGAAACTCAGACAGCATTTATTTAGTGAATGGGATACACGAGGTATTTAATTATTCTAATATCTTTAATGAATGCCTATACTATTTTACGTGTGTCAAGAATCAACCTTTTACAGTCGCATTGGCTCACGATCCCGAGACATTACAACAACAACAAGCTCTATGACAAATTTAAAAAGTTAAACTTAAGTTATACAAGAAAGGTAACGTTTACTCAGAATAGCTAGAAATGCTAATCGAGCTGAGTAAAATTACTACCTACCTATAGTAGGTACCGTAGGTTGGCACTAAGGCTTGAGCAAAGGAATGAATTAGCCACAAAAAGAAGAAATAAATAAATAAAAAATGATAAATACCAGTTGAGAACCCATGAACTGTAAGACTGTAAGACATTCGACTTGACTTTTTTTAAAAAAAAACTTTTTAAGGGGAGGTTTTTATACCTTTCGTCAAGGGTGAGTCCAAACTTTTACAGCTGCAAAGTGAATGTTGCGTTTACCATAGTAATTTAGTTACGTCGTAACGACGTGAAAAGCTGACGTTTCGAGCGAATGGGCTAACGCTCGAAACGTCAGGAGTGCATTGTGAAGGGTAACAACATCAGTTAATCGAAGGATCTCTAATTCCTTGAAAAGAGGCATAGAGTATTAATCGGGCTTTAAGAAAGCTTTAGTACGTATAGCTCTTTTTTTGAAGAGTTATTAAGGGTTGTAGTTCTTAAACATTAAGGAGTCTCAGCAAACCACATCGGCGACAGCAACGAGAACGTCACCAAATAAAAGATTTAATGAGCAGAACAATGGTCTTGCACGTGCGTTTTGATTCTTTGCACATTTCTTTGTAGTCGTCTGCAAAACAACAACGTGAAATGACAAAGACGGACGTATTTTGAAGAACGTGTACCACAATGGCTAATCGCGTTTTCTTTTTGAATTGAACGCCTTCTTTACATATTTAGCCTTTGCAGGTCATTAAACCGATTAACATACCACAGCTGCGACATTCGAGGGTAGAATTCAAGAAATTTTTTTGCAAAGCCTTGGCCTCGGCGTCTCCGTCGTCATTGCTAAAACTCCCTATTGTAGCTAACAGGACTGCCAAAAATGTGATCATTACTCGTTTACCCCTCACCCATAGGGAATTTAAGAACTGCATGTCTAACACTGTTCCATTTGGGAAAAATTGAAAATCCATATCGCTCATTTGCATCGCCACTCCTGGGACTACATAAAGAGACGAAAATGTGGAACGATGCAATAATAATAATAATAATAATAATAATAATAATCATAATAATAATCAAGTCTATTTAAGTGTCAAACGTATCTAGCGTTCTCGCACTTATTGGGACACTTTCCAGACTAGCATTGGAATTTGGAAGTGTACAAATGGGTACCAGAGAATGATGCTTGGGGTAAAGCTAAGAATGTTTCTCACTCCTAATCTCTTCATGCTGCAGACACTGGTATAATGCCTGGCCTGATGGGCCACTTAACTCCATTAAATTCCATTTCACGAAAGTTTCTACAAGCATTTAATTGCTAGCGCTCTCTAACTGCTAAGTAATGTAATTACTAAGTAATATTAATAAAGTATACTGTAAATAGTTTTTTTTGTACTATATATTTTATGTATTTATAAGAGCCGACTAACAATAACTGTCACGATGTTCTAGGCCCCTTTGCGTTACGAGCTCAGTCAGGTGTAAATGAAGGGTGTGAATATCCTTAGGTGCGATTATCATTCCTCCATGGGAAACGTAAATTAGTTCAAAATATCAGGAAGGTTCGAAAAACTGCTACTACACTCCAAATAAGATGTGATGCAGTGAGCGATCAAATGTCACAGCTCAATATCGTTTTAATGTTCAGTGGCGAAATTTGGTTCTTTAAAAGTTCCATGGAAACGTTTTCATTGTGATTACTACGCGAAGAGCGCGCGCCCTGGCTGAACAGGCTGGGAGCCAGGAAAATTCTGCAGGACCTTGTGTACCAAAGGAAAGGCCTCCACCTCCTCCCCCCATCCAGCATTCTAGGAGACCCTTATTTCCTCTTTGTTGAAATCAATTAGGTCTTCCAGCAACGGGTCTCTGGCACATCCATTAAGCGCTATTCCACCCCAAGTAAGGCAAACGAGAGATCTCTTTCTTTTTGCGCTAGTGATTATAGCTTCAATTCCGAAGAAGAAACAATTGATGAGAACATGGTGCCGAGAGTAAAAATGGTGAAAGTCGTGAAAATCGAGAAGATCACGAAAATCGCGAAGATCACGAAACCGTGAAGATAGTATTGATTCAGAGAGTGAAGACAATTATGTTGAGCCTGTTTTTGCCACGATGGAAGACGAAGTTAGTCAGTTACGCGAAGCGGTTGAGCAAATGCGTACATCACTAAATTCACAGCCTAGCAGAACTTTCAATATATTAACTCGTCAGTTACTTTTCCAATTTTCCGAGGAACTGAGTGCGAGGACGTACATGAATTTTGTTAGCAATTATAAGACAGCTGCTCCATTAAATGGCTGGACTGAAGAGAATTTGGCGTTAGGGCTATCTCTTTATTTGGATCACACGAGTACATGGTTTAAGACTTTGCCTACGCTTCTAGACCTAGACCTACAATCCCCGACAAAAGTCTTGGTATGCTTGCGCAATTTTGGGAAATATATCAGTGATCATCCCCCACCCCCCCCCCCCCCAATGTTGTTTATGGTCTCATTCCTCGTTTCAAACATTGTCTGGTGGGGGGTGGGGGTTATATTCCAGTAATGTCATTAATGATTGTTTGCAAAATAGCTTGTCAACGTATTTTCATTCAGGCGTGCCAAGGACTTTTGGTTTGTAGTCAGCTTTTCGGTCAACGTTTTCCGACGAGAAGTTTCCGTACTCGTTCTGGAAATTCTGTCCGCTGTATATTGTGGTAAACAAGGCCACACATACTTATCTTAATTGTCGTGCAAACCTGAACCCAACGGTCCCGCATTTTAAGCCAAATTTATATGTAATATAAATTAAAGTTAATGTGACAACCATGAAAGATTGTACGAGCTCTCCAGCCAAATAAACAGATCTGTCACGCAATGCACATGTACTAGCGTGACTAACACTCGCGTTACATCGAATAACTTATACCAGTATGACGTGCTACTCCGGGCACATCAGTGGTTTAACATCACATTTCTGTGAACTCCCAAGAGGCCCGGCTTCCTCCTGATAAAGTGGAGCGCATTCGGACTTCCTTGAATGGTTTTAAATCTAGAAAGTCGTGTACTTAAAGGGAATTACAATCTCTCATTGGTACTCTGAAGCAGAAATCAACCACTACTTTAATCTCTCCATTGCTGCCTCCACCGAGCAAACTTACTCCTCTGCTAGCTTTTAAATTTACTGATTTCGGAATACATGTCAAATAATTCATGTTCTGATGTCAAAGCCAAGTTTTTCAATTATTTAGGGACGGTTTGTAATTTTCAGAAAGTTTTTCAAACGCATCGTTCTAGTTGGATGTGTCACGCGGCGTTTTTGGTATATTCAGGGCAATCTACAAATCAACAGGCAATAGGTGTGAGCATAATCACGTGCCTAATCTGAAGAAGATTCTCAAAACACTTTTTGCGCATCCAGTCTACATCCCAGCAGTTGATTCATGTGGTTAATGGAAAAGTTGTTTATTTATTTTAAGTGGCTGATCAACTCAATAGTAAATTTAGTCGTATTGAGCGGTGATTTGAAGAAGGTCGATGACACGTTTTCAAATTGGCAAAATCAACTTAAATGTTTTCTAATAAAGTTCAATGCCACGATGGTATGACAATGGAATTTCCGTCTAGATATACAGTGGAAATTAATAGAGCGTTTACCGCTTTTCTCAGGCTTTTTGAGGCACAAGATATTCTGAACCAGGTTTCGCGGCTGAATGGGAAAACGTTGGCTACTCTGATTTACCTAAAATCTGTCTCCGATCTCCCAAGTTGCAGACAGATTCGTCAAACATTACAATTAACGATTTCTGCATTAGAGGAAGGTTTTTCTGTACTTACTAGTCCCTTGGTTGATATGGAGCATGATGCTCGTGATTTGAACGTTAGTATGTTATTTTTGGTTCCGGAACATTTTTGTGTGATTGAGTTGACCCCTCTTAAGTTCAATTTATAAGGTAGTTGTTTTACCGGTCCTGCACAACAGAGAAATCTGGCTTTGATAACGTGTCAAAATTCAAGACACTGGTTATTTGGATATCACACCACTAGCCATCTGCAACTTCCCGTGCAACATTAGTTTTACTTGTCCAAAGGCTCTAAGCGTGGCGTTGCCGATGTTTTCAGCAGATTCAATTGTATACGTTAAATGGGATCCAGCCAAGAGTGACATGGGTACCCTGCAGCTCCATCATGAATCCTTTCAATTCCTCCACGTGTTGTCTTAAACCGTACTGTCATGAACGACTTTGATGAAATGTCTAACTATTACGACAGCCATCTTAGTTCAACCTTAAACAAGGCAGACTATATGATTAGCCAGATCAGTCGAGGTCACCACTACACCACGCAAACTGATTACATTATTTATGTGGCGCTTGGTCCATCAGCCATTAATTTCTTCATAATTATGTTGTATTGCCTGCCAGTGTGTCTATAAGATATTGAAGCCCGTCTTGAAAAGTTTCCAGATAGGCAAATACCTCTTCAAACTGTGGCCATTACTCCTCGCCAAAACAAAATCTGCAAACGTTGTGATAAACCCAAGCCCATCAGTCAGGAACATCAAAATCAGTCAGATCGTCAAAGCCATAACCGAGGGAAAAGAAGATCTAAAAGAAACTTTGTCAAACATTGTTGAACACTGACCTTTGTTGAACACTGATATGTAATTTGTATGATATCTTCTACGATATCTTAGATTATTTTTGTTTATATAACCTTTTTGATGTTTGTCATTTTCCATAATATCTTCATAGTATTTCATAATATTTCAAGTTATTTTTCATAATATTTTGCTTTTTTATCAATTTGTACCATTTTGTTATTTTGTTGCTTCCGTGCAACTCTTTTGATGTAAGGGCCTGATTACCCACACCGACTTCTTTAGTTATTTATCTTAGTTTATTAACAGCCCTTATCGCTAAACTGTAGTCTTCGTCAGTGAAAATGTTTGGGTTAGTGCCTCAAAGCTTTGGTTATTTTGTTATTCAAGTTTATAGTCCAAGGTTATTCAAGGTTCAGGCCATACTAGGAGTTTCTATGTTTAGGTAGTGTTGGTTATCTTATCTAGTGTTTGTATTTGAAGGTTCCTGTTTTAGTCTGGTTTTTGTTAGTGCTGATTTGGCTATTCTCGCTCTGCGTTGGTTCTTCGAGTAGGTCTGTTTATATTTGCCTTCTTAAGTAAATTTCGGAGATGTCTCTGGTTTTCCAAGGTTGCCGAGTTTTGTACCCTAAACTACAATAAAGATATATCACTGATAACCCATCACAGTGGTGGAGAGTGGCAGAGAGCGTTTAAAAGAAGCCTAATCAGAGAAACAGAGTCTTGGTAACTCCAATACGAGCTCAGCCCTTTCCCAAGAACAATCTAACAAATGTATAAATGCAAGAATTCTCTTAGGCAATTAAGTGTTAAATAGTAGCTAACTATCTCAGTTTATCACTTGAACGTGTACCTTTTTCGTGAAAATAAAGAATAAAAAATAGTGAGAAATGCCATCGTGAGCAAAAAAAAATTATTGTATAGTTTAGGAGGGCTATACTTCGACAGCTTGATAAAAGGCTCCCGCTATATGCTACTCTCATTAAATAGTGTCATTAATCTAGGTCGAATGTGTTATTCATGTCTTTATAGTAGTCACGCAACGTATTTAAAATAAAATAAGCAACATGAATGCACGTGCTGTTTCACACCACTGACATTTTCCTTGAAAGAACCAACATTACCTATCCCATTAAGATTTAAAGACAACATTTTGTTCATAATGCATTTTGCTTAATTTTTTTTCCCGATTGATTGCCATGAAACCGTGCGCTCTAGTCTGTTTCTGTCACGTGTCACCATCCCGTGTTTCGGCTATTCCACATCCGTAAACGTGAATGAAAGCTGTACAAACACTTACACGTGCACTCCCAAGCCTTCAAATTTGTCCTTAGCGTCGGGGAGAGAGGGGTACTACAGAAAACGTAGGTGGGGAGTGCAGCGAGCTTTTTGAAATCCTCACTCTATAGGGGGATCCTTGCAGACTCATTGTTTACATTTTTGCTCATTTGCATAGGGCTTTACGTACAGAAGGAAAAGTGTTAGATATAAATTGACTCCAG
>OMLO01005331.1_pt1 | contig 10796 bp, 6 predicted proteins | sample 1674811 | NCBI WGS metagenome assembly OMLO01 (sample SAMN06265003, study PRJEB25207) | coral metagenome | isolation source: Coral host | place: Mexico:La Bocana,Puerto Morelos, Mexico | collected 2008-11-13
GGCCCTTGGAGTTCGGTGGCCATCCAGCAGCCACCATGGAACCAACGACCTCCCAGTGCAGGCGGATGTTTTATTCCAGAAAGGTGAAGAGCATGCGGTTTTTGGTTTTAAGGGATGGGGGTGTTCATATCCAATACATTGACATATGAAAAAAACAAAAGGTTTCCTTTATCAAAAGGTTCTATTTGGTTTCCCTTTATTTTTCGGGGTGATATAAGTTATACCGTGGATGGTGAACTAACATAGCTGGCTCGAATAACACAACCTTCAATAGGAAATTGTCCATCTTCAATCCGGCTCCATCCAGCTATGGGCTGACTGTTCGTATCTGGATCTTCCCTTTGTGTGCAAAAGTTGTGCCTTTTTTACCGACAAAAACCTACCACTTTTGGCAGAAATTCTACAAATTTTGGAAGGTCCAGGTATCCAATAAACTGATATATGGAAGTCTAAAATATCCAAGAAAAATTAGAAGTTTCACCATTTTGAGTGGTGAGTTCCATGGTGTTTTTGTCGAATGATCGAAGCCTGAAGTTTTTGATACAGATTCTGGAATCACAAATACAGGACTTCCCTAATTAATCATAATATTGAGTTTCTGTGCAAACGCAAACTTCTTTAAATGATGTTTTGCCATAGTTTTACGGTGATCTCGCTCACGACTTCTCACAGTTCTTCAGATATTTGTGGAATCTCCAAAGTGAAAGCTTCATTTCCCCCATATACATATATATATAGATAGAGATTATAGAGAGTTTTCCAAATCCCCTAGCGACCAAACTGCAGACAGAAAACCGGAATAAGAAATCCTTCTTAAGTATCCTAAAATGACCTGAGGATTGCCCTTTGATGAAAAAACATGGCTCAGTATAGTTTTAAAAAACAATTCATCTTTTTTGGAGTGAAGATAAATCCTAAACCATCCACGGATCATCCCAATTGATTTTGAGTCAGATTGTCTAAAGTTGGAAGACGCCAATGCCGATAGTCTACAATATTCCAATGGTTTGAAATATTTTCGGTTCTCATCTTCCAGCCATTTGAAGGTATTTAGTTATACTTTCCTGTTGAGAGGAATTGTATGTTTGAATAAGATTTTGTATATTCTTGGAGATTTTCCTCCACAACATAACAAGTTTTCATGCATCTCCGCTCCCAAAAAATTGATATCAAGATTTCTCCACTCCTTCGAACTTTCAAAAAATTGAAATAAAACAAACGAACAGAGAACGAGAAACGCCGTCATGTTTATTCCAAACGGAATGGATGGTTGATTCGAGGTCGCCCAAAAAGAGACCTAGAAGAGACCATTTCACCGCCTGTGGCCGAAGCAGCAGCTGTGGCAAGAGAAAGGCACCGAAGCATTAGCGGGGTAAGTTTACGGGTAAGCGTGTTGTGGTCTCTGATGGAAGGATTTTTGTGGATGACGGGGTGTATATATATATATATATTTAGTTTTTCTAACATTTGTATATCATAATGATATATGTATTTATTATGCAGTTTTACATGTGATAGTTACATAAAGGTATGTACTGTAAAAATAGATGCTTTTTTGTCAGTGCAAATTAGGAGGGAAATGCAAAACAGGAATGCCCAGACAGGGTTAATAACCCACCATTCAAGCATGTAATTGTTGCTGCGAACGGGATTTTGTGAGTAGGGATTGCAAAGGCATCTTAAGTGTCAATTTCGATGTCCGTTCTCGCGTTCCATACACCTCAAATTCCTTCGCTTTCAATTTACATTTCAATCAACATATATACGGCTGGTGACTCTGCTGGAAAGTCACAAGCTGAACTTTCATCTTTCGATCGACCCAAGCTTCGTCTACTACCCCTTTGTTATAATCCTTTTTGAGGGGTTCTTCGGACTACCCCCTTTACCAAACTTATTTTTGATTTGGATAGACAACGCAACTATATAAGGATTTGACTAGATGTGTGAAAGCTTTGACTGTCAAACCAACTGTCCATACCAACACTGAGATTCAGGAGTCTTACAAAAGAGTCGTGTTCTACGTTACATCATGTTTCTTTCAAACAAAAATGCATTCGCATAATATTGAATCAAAAAAGCATTGGCAGGTTTCAATGGTATTACGACTCCACCAAGTCATCAAAAATATGAATTGGTAAAGGTTGCGTCTCCCCTTTTGGGGAGTTTTTTGTTCCACCTGTTTTCTTTTCTTTTGCGAATTTGCTGAGTATCTCGAGCTGGACCACATGCTGGTTCGTTGACGAGCACATGATCCCTACCACTATACTGACACAGAAAAGGAACAGCGATTCCCCCAAGCGAGGAAGCATGGCCTGCCAGCAGGCAGCTCTTGAAGAGGAGGTCTCGGAATTGAGATCGAAACAGATGGAGGAGGTGAAGCTTCAGCAGGTCGACTCATGCTGTAAGCTAGACGACTGTCGACAAAATTGATCAGCCAATTGCATCATGGATGCTTCAGGGAAAGCTTCTCCAAAGGCGAGCCACGCCAATAAGCAACTGTTTGTTTTTCGAGGGAAAAAAAAGATGTTGGCCCCGAGCACCGGCCCCAGAAGTTGTTTTCCACCAAAAAAAATACAACGAATCCCACCTTTTTGAGGAGTCAAAATATCAAAATCCACCATGTTTGACCTCAAATAGTCCTTTCAGATAATTTAAGCAGTTGATTGCTGGCCCCGCTTCACCTCAAAAAGTTTGGGATTTCATCATCTATGGCGGATGATAGAGATTGCTGGGAGGTGCTTTTTCAAATATGTTTGGAATGTTCACCCCGAAACTTGGGGAAGAGAGATTCCCATGTTGACGATATAATATTTTTTCAAAGGGTCATTGAAATCACCAACCCAGTTTGATAGTAATACCTGGGAACCTGTTAGGTCCTCTTTTTTGGGGGTTTGAAGCCTCTAAAAGAAGGCCAAATTTCCATTCAAAACAAGGGTCATTTGGGTTCCAGGTATATAATATAGTGTTTTTTTTTAAACTGGTTGGTTGTGTTAAGAACTCCACTTGTTTGTGGGTAAAATCGTCCAGTAAAAAAATCCACATAAAAGCTGTGCTTGCGCAACGATGACGCAACATCAGTTTTTGGCCAAACATAAACTTAAGGTAAAACCTTCACTTAAGGGTGATTTTCTCTGAGTTTCATAGTAATCCAATCGTAGGTTTATCACTAAAAATTTTAGGTATCAAACATTTGTGACGTCACAAATCCTACTGGGATGTCCTGCCGGTACTTAGTAAATAGATTATAAGCCCTATATAAGTAGGTTGGATACGTCCCCTAAGTAGGTGGAACAACCCAACATACTAAGGATCGTCACTAAGTTCCATGGACATCCTAGTAGATTTTTGATGCTCCGGCCTCAACCTTTTATGAAAGGTCCCTGGCAATTACCGTATAGGATCCGTTTCTATGTCCTAAGAAAGGGATAATCCCCGGATCCAATCCTGGTCTGGAGATGGGATTAAGGTCTATCAATCCTACTCTAGTAGGGAGGGGTCTGGATTCTTAATTGTTGGTGAATCTTCTTTTGGGTTTGAGGTTCGTAAATAAGTTAGCTTCCAGATGTTAAACCGTCTTCCTGCTGTACTTCAAGTTGAGATTCATACCGTTATCCATACGCAGGCTTGCTAAAGTCTTTAACTAGGTGGTGTTTTGTCCTATACCCTAAGGATCCATGTGTCCATGTGTGGTATATTCACCTACATTTGGTTGATTTTTATGGGAAACGTAGGTAAATAGACCATACATGGATGATATATTCAACCTTATTTCGAAAATAACATGTCCTTTGACCTAGTCAAATGTTTGAAAGGGGTGGCTCAACCACCAGCCAATGATACACATGTATTCTTCGATGCACAGCACCCCCTACCACTTGGATGGCACTGTTTTGATTCCCCAATTTCAAAGCCTTGGGGGAATTTGGTTGCTTGAAGGTGTACTTTTCTTGTACAAAACCTACGCCCCGGTTTCGGTCACAAAAAAATGTGACAGTTCTGATATGGTTTCTAAACCATTCATTTGGTCAAATTTCATCGCGACCTCACCCCAAAAGGTAGCTTAGTACGGGAAATTCCCTTATTTCAGGAAATCGCGGTTGGTGAAATACTATAATTTCGCTAGTCAATCGTACTTCAAGATCATTTTGCACAACCTCCAAATGTTACCAGCAGGTAACGAGAACAATGGTATCTCGTAAGCGGCGAGTAAAGCCAATACTTAGGCACACTGAAAACCAGCAAGGATAACGATAAGATGGCTAGGTTGCTGGTTTCAAACATTTTCTATGTTCACCTCGAAAATTTGGGGCAGATTCCCATTTTGACTTTCATATGATTTCAAATGGGGTTGAAACCAACAACTAGATGGTAACTCTGAAGCAGTTGATCTGGGGATTGCCTTTTTTTGTTGGGCTGATTCTAAAGGACATGAACCCTTTTGACTCAAAGGTTGCATATATCATACATGCAAAAAACAACAACAATGAAAACCACGGTTCAGGATTTTGTGGATACACCTCACATCTTACCATTCATGTTGATTCTTTGACATATCTTCCCTGAAACTAACAGCTTGTCCCTGAGAATGGATGGTTGGCAGACTAGCAGCTCATTTTTTCAGGTTTTCTGCTTGCATTGTTTTAAGGGTGTTTCTTTTACTTTCTACCATGGTAAATCACGTTTATATAAACTACCAGCATTTCGGGAAAAGACAACATGTCATTTTCCAATCATTTTAAGCAAATGCCAATGTATTCCCGAGGGATCCAATCACCTTTTGAGAATGGCAATGGAACCTAAATACCTTTCTAAGGAGGTGATTATACACCCCAATCACCATCTGAGAAGGTGATTGGATCCTTAGGGACTTGGAAAACAAAGCACCCAAAATCAGACATAAAAATTACAAGTTGCGAAACATTTCTATGAGTTTCATCAACTTGAAGCACCTTCTTTTAAGGGAGATATGGGTGTTTCCCAAATAGGAGATTTTCCCCCCAAATCATCCATTTCAATCCGGGTTTTCCATTATAAACCATCCATTTTGGGGTACCTCTATTTTTGGAAACACCCATCTATACACAAAACACTTCTTCCAAAATTGCTATTGGTTCCATAAATCAAAGCACCCAACTGCTTTTTTTCCCCACGGAGCCCTCTCCTCTGAAGCTCTTCGGATAAGCTTGACATATTTGACATGACTACGCAGCTTCAAAGAAACACTGCCACTGTCGGACTCGAACGAAAAAAATGGGCAAATCTTAAGTTACCGTAGCTTGTCATTTTGTTTCCGGATATACCCTCCCTGAAACTAACATAGTCCCTGAAAATCGGCCGAAACAAAAAGAAAGGAAATGAAGCGAATCTTCCAACCATCCATTTTCAGGTGCTTTTGCTGTTGGTTTCAGGGAGGGTATGTGTAACTTACCTTAAATGGCACAATATATCGGCCCTATGTTTACCGCCTCAAGCGTACAAAACCTTCACAACAAAAAGCACACAAAGTTCTGGATTTGACATCTTTTTGTCCTAAGTGTTGCAATGAAGATGACCAAGCATCTTGGCTATCTATAACTAGCTGCAAATTCAAACCCTTTGAAAAAGAATCGCACAACTCATAGAATCTCCTATTTGATGTATGACCAGTCTACAAAGATCTAACACACGTCACATCCATGAGTTTCTGATGCAAATCAATGGTGACACCGTTTCGGCTTCAACTCTTTGTCAATTGAATCACAAAACGTTTCTGCTAAGCCAAGATCTTCTGCGGACTGGGAAAAAACGATGTGGAGAAGCAGGGGGCACAACATGTATAGTTGACCGGTCTCTTGGAACGAAAACATACATGTGGGAAAACATCAAGTACTCATACACCCCTGAAGATTAACATGGAACATAATTCCCTGGAGGTTTGGTTCAGATCATTTTCCTTTTCTTTCGTTGGTGATTTGAAGGTGAACCAGCCGTTAGTCTTCCAGGGTGTAAACTCATAGACCTGCACTTTTTAACTTGCAACATTTACTATTACCGTATCCAAGTTCGGAAACCTCCTAACCACTGTCAATGGTTGTTTCTGGTTCCCTTAGTAGGTGGGATCGGTAGCATATTACCCCCCATAAGGCAATATATAAATGGTATATTAAGTGGTATGTATATACTGCCAATTGGGGGATTATACGCCACCGATCACACCTATTAAGGGAACCAGAAACAGCTATTGATACCCTGACAGCGAGCTAATCAAGTTTACAAAACCACTATTGACAGTCAGCTTTTTCACCCACCATGACACACTCACAACCCCTCAGAAGGTAGGCTGATTCTAAGCTGAAACGCAAGCCCATAACAGTATCCATGCATGCTATATTATCTTGGCAACCCTTAGGGAAAACCCTGCTAAGTTTGTGAAACTTTTAGTGGGTTACAGATATATTCGTCTTGTGTGCTGTTGTAGCACTGCAGTGGGTTACAGGTAAAATCCCACGATCAACTCTAAGGGGCTAAGGGAATATGGCGATCACCTAAGATGTGCCAAGATTATGTTTACCTACATAAAATGGTTGATATTTGCGTGGCCTTCCAAGTGACCTAATCCACAGGGATAAAATCGTGACCGAAACATTTGGGGGAATCACCTGATCCAGGGTCACTTCTAAGAACAGCTGAATCTTTTGTGTCTCAAATTCAGGGATTTGTTTGTTGTTGTTGCTTAGTATACCCTAAGGATCCAATCACCTTCTCAGATAATAATTGGGGTGTATAATCACCCCCTTAACGAAAGGTATTTAGGTTCCATTACCATTCTCAGTTTCGTGATTGGATCCCTAGGGATAGCTTTTCTCAAACAAAAATCCAACCCCCAAATCTTCAATGTGCAAAATGAAGCCAGGGACCCAACTCAAACAAACATCCACTGACAGTAGGCCAATTAAAATAATAGCCCCCTGGAATTGATTTTAAATCCATACTAAAAAAAAACATGTCTTTTCCACAAACCTATTGAATTAATGGCCTTGGGACTTCCAGGGTATGGGTTTTGACGTGTTTTCAGGTAGAACGTGTCATGCATGAACTTTGGAGCATTCAAGGACGTTTCAATGCTTCAATCCACTCAATCATCGTAAAGTAACAAAGAGCTGGGCCCCAGAACTTTAAGTAAACAGATTCACGAAAGTACTTTCGGTGGGCCCCTACCAACCCAGGAATTGGAGGCCCCTTAATAGTCAACCCCAGGAATACACCAAACATATTCCTTGAAAAATTGTTGGGTATATCACCTTTTAAAGGGCTCCAACAAGGGGGGTGGGTTAAACGACATCTAGGGGCTCTCCAACCCCAGGGGCCCCCACCATTTTCCCTATGACTGTTGAATGGAGTTAAGAAAAAATATAGCTTATATATCTGTAGGAAGCATGGGATGATTGTAAATTTACCTAGTTTATTTTTGTGGTAAATTAGAAGGTCAATAAAAAAAGTCCCATGGATCCCCAAAGATCCTTTGGCAAATGTAACTATATTTGTATATATATATATATTGCATTCTACTGGCTGGTTAGTATACCTTAGAATGGTTGATAATGGTTGCTTAGGAATCGTCAATGGATGTTTCAGGTTCTTGTAAAGGGTGGTAGGTAGTATATAATCATCCAATTGGCAGTATATGCCGCTTATATACCAGGTATATATTGGCTTCTGCGGGGTTATATAATCTTTACCACGTATCATCAACAGTAATAATCCTTATTATGGGAATCCCGGCGCCTAAAGATGTGATCCTTGTCCTCCAATTAATTGGGAAGTGAGATCACCCATGATCCAATCTATATCTACTCTGTGAATCCAGGGTGAGTGGTATCCTAAGACATCATCTCCTTATATAACTGAAAATTCTTTGTTCATCCACAAGAACCCCCTGGTGATTCGATTCACCTTTTGATCCCCTAGTTGGAGGTCACCAACAACCTTTCAACGGGGCACTGAAATTAATCATCCCAAAAAGGTCACCAACAGAATTGCCAGGCAGCAATAGTTGAAGTAACTACTTTTAGGTTGGGTTACAATTATCCCCAAGAATCCAGGTATGTCCTAAGAAAGGGATTACCCCTACTTTCCTATTCTAAGGAAGAGATGTTTGGGCCCTCAATCCTATTCTCTCTCGGGAGGGGTCTGGATTCTTAGGGTATAATTAACCATTGCAAGTTGGTTTACAAGCCCCCCAAGCGCAGTTGAAATCTGCCAACGTATGAAATATCGCCTCAGGGACAAAGGTCGCGGCTATGTACAGCTTCGCTCTGAGGTGAGTTGGGTTGACAACTGGATGAATCTTTCGTTGGCATCTCCGCTGGAAATGTCTCCGAGTTTGGCCATGTCCATCGTTACCTCGTTTATGGAGGGTAATGTGGGAAACATCTCAGAGTTCAAGACCGCATAGTTAAACACATATTCTTTTCCCGATGGCGATTCCCGGCCTTGGGGTCTCCTGCGTCTGGAAACGAAGAGCTCATTTCATAGCCCACGCGCACAGCATTCCGCTGTGCGCACAGCATGAAAAACAAAATCAGAAACAACACACGAAGCATGCTATTATTGTAGCCATCCCGATCCTCTGCACAACGTCGGTCAAGCAAGGGAGCGTACGCACAGGAAGTACTGTAAGCAGATTCCCCCCGACTCATGGCAGTGCGGCAAATGGAGAATGGTGGTTAATGGCCCTCGTGACAGCTCGAGACATACGCCTCTCAGGCAAACCATCGACACATTCTCAGTCGGAGCTACCTTCCCCGCAAGGAAGATGTGTTCGAGCACAACGTCCAAGGGGACTCCAAATACCCCATGAGCCACCAACCTATGCATTTCATACATGAGGCAACTGGCACAGTTGGTCGTGGACATACTTTGCCCAGATCGGATATTTGATCTTGATGAAAAAAAATTATTCAACAAAAAGATGGGTCAATTAAAACTTCGTAGTAAAAAAAATATAATATTCAAGTTGGGCCCCTAGCAGTTATAAACGGATTTATAACTTAACCCCTATAAACGACCTTATATTGAAATGGGTAGGTGGGGTTATAACCCTGCTTAAGGAGTAGTTATAACTCCATTTAGAACTAGTAGGGCCCACTTTGCACATGGTTCTTAAGCATCTATGGCCTAAACTCCTTATATTGGGGATGGTAATCGCACCTTTTATAGGAAACTCCTTATTATGGGCATATAAACCCCTACTACTATTGGGTTGAAACCAATATAACTATACAAAGGATTTTGGTGAAACTGCAGACCCCCCCCAAAACAAAAAACTATCCTGGAAGGTGGGCCACAAGCCGATCGTTATAAATGGAGTTAGTTCACCCCCCATAAATGACCTTTGGGTAACTGGGTTTATGGGGACCCTATTTAAGCCTATATATACATGGAGTTATAGAACTTTTCAACCCAACTTAAAACTAGTAGGGCCCCACCTTGTAGGGAGCTTTTCGGAATATGATTTTCCTTGAGGATTCTCAGCTGCCAGCCGCTTGTATTGGTGATGCTCCAACAATCCAAGAAAAAGTGTTGTCAGTGAACCCCCAGCCCTTCACAGAACCAACGAAAAAGGCCAGAATTTGAACAGAAGAAGTATTTTTCTGGATACCTCAAGGGAGTATACCCACATCGAAAAAAACTGCCAGATTTCAGATACTTCCCACTGTCCCCCGTACCTTTCCCTCTTAAAACTTGCCATTTTCGTGGTATGTCAATTTTGCCGCTTGGATCCTCGCCCGTGCAATTTTAAAACTATATATTATAAACATATCTTAAATTTAAATATATCTCTGAATTAAAATATAAAAATAAAATAAAAATCAATATATTATCAAATATAAATTTTATTTAATTTTCTCTTTCGCCTTTTACTTTTCCCCCATCTACGTTGGGACCCAGGTTACACGTAGGCACCAACACCACCAATGAAGAGCATCATGAAAAGAAAGATCGCAATGGTCGTACCATCCATACCTGGCTTTTCCATGAACTTGACTTAAACAACATTTGTCCAGCTAAAACAGACCAAGGTTTTAATCTTACTATTTCCATGTCAGTGATCTTAGGGTGAATCCTCATGTTGAACGTGTTTCTTCCAGATGCCAACCACTGTTTTGGCAACCTCAGGTGCAACCTCTTCCCAACTCTTCCAACAACAAATTCACACACACACACACCTTGGCTATGGTTCAAAATCATTATAAGTCCCACCCAAAATCAATTACAGTATTGGAAGGGTTGGCATGAAGATAAACTTACAAGAAAATATTTGAATTCTCCCAACATCTCTTGAGAAATCTGGAAACCTTTCAGTTCCCCAAACTTCTTCACCATCCATTCCGCACACCTGGCGTTTTTGGGTCTTTGTTAACCCAGCCGCCGATCCGGCTCCGCGCCCTTCCTGTTGTCTCCCGGCGCTAAAGGCCGTCGCGTCTTCAAAATTACAGGGGGCTCAAGAGCCGAAAGAATCAGCCGAAACAGGCAATCAGTGAAAAGTTCCAGGTCAATTTTCAGGGGATAGTTGGATGTAACCCCCCTCCCAACGTACCGCTATGGATATTTATGGTTTTTTCATTCCCAAGGATGATGTGTATAGAGAACGCAATGAATACCATGGGTAACACCCAATTGTCCCTTGAAATTTTCCTGGAGACCTAAACAAGTTATACAAAGTGGACCTCTAACCAGGTGCAGGTGGAGTTAAATCACCCCTGAAAAATCGCCTTATAAATGACCTTATACATGGATAATGTGTCTTTTTTTCA
>OMLO01005333.1_pt1 | contig 10794 bp, 7 predicted proteins | sample 1674811 | NCBI WGS metagenome assembly OMLO01 (sample SAMN06265003, study PRJEB25207) | coral metagenome | isolation source: Coral host | place: Mexico:La Bocana,Puerto Morelos, Mexico | collected 2008-11-13
TTTTATTCCCCCGCATGGCAAGCATTGATTAATCCGATGAATGCTTACTTCCTTCTACAATATTGAAATTATGAAAATAAAAACACGATATTGATGTTTGTTTCCGATATGCTTGGCAATTGTGATGAAACCGAGCTGGCGAAAATTTAGAGCTTTGCGCACTATTAGTGAGAAAATTCAATTCAAGATTTTATCTTTTTTTTTGACAGTTTGGCTATATTAACCTTCTATGATCTGTTATTAACCTGTTTATTTCTATGCCAACAGACACCTCCCGATCAAGAACTTTCCACTAATGGCTCTCTTGATTGCCTCGTGCACCGCAACAATAGCCACCCTTAGTGTTATTATGCGTCGGCTTTGAGGCCATAATACTATTAAACGAATCACAAGCTCGATATTAGCACTGTGCTATTAAAAGTCTCTCCTATGGCACCGGTTAGGGCGGTGCGTAAATGACTCAAAAACAGTCCACAGAAAGTAGATACGGAGGGTAGTTACTTACCATGGGCAATGTGAAAAAAAATTAATACTTAGGCAAGGGAAAATTACAGACGCCAAACATAATAAGTGCTACAAACATCATGCTATTCTCTGAATTAGCAAAGGACCACTTAGAATACCAATTTACTTCTCCATCGCAACCTACTATCCATGGTAATGCGTTCTGTACATTTGAATATTTATACATCCTGTCTGTTTAAGCTAGGATGGCAGATAAGATTGATGTATATACACACTCATCGAGGCCATAACAGCTGACCTCAACATGGCCCTACCGACTGGAGAAAACATGAATATCACGTCCGTTTTTAACGAGAACGTTTCAAGTTCCGATGCCACGCAAAACCTTCAGAGGTCTATGTGCGACGGCAGTTTTTCCTGGTTTGTCCACGGCCCATTAATCGTATTTTGCGCTCTTATCATCGCTTCTAACAGTGTCGTGATAGCGTTAACGTGCTGGAAAGAGACCTTACGCACGCTCAGCAACATCATCCTTGTTTCCCTGGCCGTGTCAGACTTGTTGTCAGGATTTGTGGGTATTCCCCTGCTTTTTGCTTGTGCCATTGTCAGACCGATATCATTAATCACATGTATCTCGTCTACCCTGTTTATGCGTTTTACAGCCGTTTCAACAATGCTTCATTTCGCCCTGGTCGCATGTGATCGTTATGCCATGATAACTCATCCCATGCGCTACAACACAATTGTAACAAGAGTGCGAGTCGGGTGTGCACTTACTGCTGTTTGGATTATCTCCCCTATAGTGTCAGCGGTGCAAATGGCTTGGTATAACGACCTTAAAGAAGACTTGCGAAAAATAAAACGTGAAGACGAGGTATACATAGTATTTTTAGTGGTAGCTTTCTTCGCCTTGCCCCTGCTTTGCATGCTGTGTAGTTACAGCCGCATTCTAATCATGTCTCTCCGCCTTGTTTTCGCGTCGCGAGCTCGTCGTGCGAACTTGGGCAACGGATCTGTTAATTCGATCGCGCGCGACTTACGTGGAACAGTGATAGTAATTTCAATGCTAGTGGTGTTCGCTGGCTGTTGGTTCCCTTCCTATCTTATGATACTTCAAGATCACATCAGCGTGAAAATTATTCCAATTCGTTCTTGGGAATTGTGTGTGTTCCCGTTCTTGCGCTTTATTCCACCTATGTCTAATCCAGTCTTCTGCGCGTTCTGCAAACGTGATTTCAGGCATGCTCTACGCTTGTGGATCAGGGCTCGCGGACTTTGCAAAGCGCAGTGGTATAGCCACAGAAAGACAACTCGAAAAGAAAATAAAGATCTACGCATCACGTTCACTCGAAGTCAAGATGATACAAGACCCGCTTCAGACAGGAACGGGACAGCAATAACTGCTGAAATATCACCACCATGTACGCCATCGCCACAAACTTTTAGAGCATATGTAAACCGATAACGTTGCTCTAACAAAGGGAAATTTGAAAACTGCCTTGTTTTGCTGAAGATATTTCCGCTGAGAAAGTATCTTTTTCCCATCAAAATCTTACCCGAACCGAATCCCAGTTTCAGTCTGTAAATTTGCCGTTAATAACCGTTTATAGAGTGAAGTTGTACTTGACCCAAGTTGTCTTTACTTGAACTTTATTTTTTTCACTTTATTAGGCGCAGTTGATTCTGTGTTTCGTTTTTCTCGTGCGCCTTCTTACTATAACAAGGCATGGCGAATGAATATTACAGAACTTTACACACTTAACACGGGGTAACGTCAAATACGTGACGAATAACATTTGATACTACGACAGAAACTGAGAAAGGAAATATTAACTGTGTGATTTGTAATAGAAAAGTGTTAAAACTACAAAGAAACGGCCAAAGGAGATCAACTAATGCACTTAATTTAACCCGGGGGCAAATCCTCCTGTCGAGTCGAAATTTTGCATTTTGTCAATTTCTCTGCCTTTTTCCGCCCACAAAATGTTGCCATATCAATATGAATTTCAGTATGACATAGATCATGAAACCTACAAATACAATCCATTTTAAAAAGAAAATGTTTCTTTGTTTTGATTTGCTTTCACTCGCTTATAAATAACACGAAACAAAATTAAATTGCGTAGTTGCTAAATCGGAAAAAAACAACTCGCCACAAAACATTTTTAATTTACATGTGCCTTGGGCGACGACGTCCACATAAGTTTATTCAGTTTAAACAAAGAAAAGTTCTTGTTTAATCCGTGTAAATGTCGCTAGGATCCCTTCCTCTGGATTGGACGTTTGTAGGAAATCGGGTTTGTAGGAAATCCTTAAATGTAGGGCAATACAAACAGCTAAATTTCCGTGTAATTTACTAAGTGTCAACATAATAACCCATTTTTTTCAGAAAATTAAATTATATTTGGTTACACGGGATTCTTCAGAATACTCTGTTTATACAAGATTTGAATAAAATTTGCAACAAATAAAAAAATGTCGAAGATTGACTTTGAGTTGTTAATTAAAACTTCCTTCAACCAGAAATGATAGAAAATATTTTCTCGGTTCGAACATTTTTTTTTGTAGTAAAACGGCAATATTGAAGTTCCGATGACGGTAGGAATAAACTGAAAAAAAAAAACGTTTCCAGCATATTTTTATGATGGTGCTTAACGATAGCGATAAAGCCTTTGTCCACCTTTCCATTTCTGGTCGTAATTAAGAACTTTCGTAATGGTATAACTCAGGAAATCCTGATTGAATCAAATCAAGCACTTTACCAAAATCAGATAACTCCCTCTGAAAAGTATTTGCGTATAAAGGACCAAACATTCACGAGCCGAAAAAAGATTGGTTGTTATTCCTGTCAACAGGTTAAGATTCTTCTGGTAAAAAAAAATAGAAAATTTGAACTACTACAAAACCCCGAGTACAAAACATTAGCGCGAAAACTCAAAAAACTAACTGTCAACCAGAATGCGGACATGTTAATGGCACACAACCCATTACGTGTCGTTGTTAATAAAGGGAGATTCAAATGTTTACAGTAATACCGCGAAAACAATATAAGTGCCATTACAATCGATCCCTTTTATCACAAATCAAACTTAAATCCTACTTTAAAAAAAGTTACAAAGATCTTGCACACTCAAATCCGCCCCCTGCTTCCTCTGTTAGGAACAAACGTTCAGCACTAAAAATATGACAACTTCTTTCTACCGCAATTTCTTTGGGGTTATTTATAGTTATACAGATCTTTTTTTTCCTAAAATAAACTAAAAAAAAAACGATACGAGATAAAAATATGTGCTAGCAATATGAAATCCGGTAAAACGAAACGGCAATTAAATATTGACTCGATATTCGGAAAAGGTCCGAAATGTCTGTGTGCGTCTGTTTGTGTAGGGAGACAAAAAAATCTCTTGGATTTTAGTTCTCAAGCCTAACTGGTAGCATTGAGGTAACCTTTCTGCAAATATTGAATACAACAACAACACATTGTAACAACAAATCTGTGATTAGGACTTTCGTGGCGAACCAGTCGGATTTGTTCGATTCAGTCATCTGTGCGGATTGTGTAATCAGCCAGGCAAACTGTTTTACTGAATACTATATTCGTACTTTCAAGGCTCGGGTAAATCCTGCAAAATGACCAGGAGCCCCATTCTCGAACGTCCCTGCAGCTATACGGACCCGAAGCCATATGTAATATTAAGGAATACTAGTTAGCTCTTAGCTCAAAAAACAGTCCGTTCTGTTTTGTTTTTCTGATATTTTTTATCGTTTGAATTTCAAAACTATGGATATCTAGATCTGGAACATAAACACGGCAAAGAAAAAACAGCATTTCAGGATCGGTGACTTCTGGGACTTCCGCGAAAGGGGGCCCTGGTCCTAAGACTTGCTCCAAGCCGAGCTGCTAAACCCCGGCGAGCTGGCAGCAAGAAACACGTCCATGAAATTAGAAACAAAGAGAGTCAGGAAGCGCCACAAAAGGTAGTCAAGTTGTCCATGTTGACGCACCATCTGTACCAAAAGCCGCAAAGGATTTTAGATCAACTGGGACGAATGACACCTACCACTTTTGAAAAACTACCGGCAGGGGTGGGGAGATCGGAACACGAGTCACAAATCAACAGATCACTCTCGTGGAATATTGAAATTACTGAGTGAGAAACACAAATACACCAATAGTCACTCTACTCGCGTCTTTGGATATGACTTTATATCTGGGTCTCCAGTTTCCAAGGAATAGCGTGCGAGATAACCAAGCAAGTATCGGCAGAACGCCGACTGTCACACCCTGGAGTCGCGGACTCACTGACGCAAGTTACAGAATAATTTTTTTTTTGAGGTGGGAAGAGAACCAATTGTTTTGAGAAGCTAATGAATTGAAAGTGATATTCTTTTTTTATTTTTCTAAGTGTGTCTTATTATAATTAGCACCTCTTTTGATAAATTCATATTTGCAAGTTTCAGCGTTCCATTTAGTGAGATATGTAACTTTCTCAAAAACCACACCTTTCAAACACAGCATTGTACAATTTCAGTTCTTGTTGAGTGGCTCGGTTGGGAGAGCTTATCCATCACAATCTCTCCCAATCCTTACTATCCTTGTTCATCAATATCTCTTTAGTGTTTTCCATCTTATTTATGTTCAATGAAGACATCTATTATTTCGGTGTGGCGTCCATTTACACAGCAAAATTCGCTTTCGTGGGATTTTTCAGGTGTGGGCGGTTCCACCCTAGAACAGTAAATTACCCAGCCCGACTGACTGTAATCTCATGACGTTAATAATTGTGATGAGCATGATGTCGAATGGAAACCTTTTCCTGAACATTTCAAGTAAGAAGGAGATTTACCAAGCCTGACGCTGAGATACAAAAGTTCACTTAATGTTTATTTTTCAGAGAGGAGCATCTAACACGTGACAAATGAAAATCATTATAACAGAGAACTAACAAATTCATAACAATTTTCTACAGCTCTTTGCTTTTTCGCTACGCTTTATCTATGTTACAATAAATTAAAATACATTTAAATACTACAAACGTAAAAACAATGTTTCAATGCTAGTCTCTAACACAAGAAGTTGTCTATTTTTATCCGAGCTGAAAAAAACCTCCTACAATAAAGTTAAATTATATAACGGCTGAATATGATTTTTTAAGAGGTTAAGAAACGATTGAGGTCATTAAATGACAGGATAAGCGCTAGAACGAGTAATAATGTACCTGCCGTCGCTGTCCGAAAATAACATCCCCTCCTCTAGAATAGCCTAGGTCACGCCACAGTGCAGGTAAAAGCTCTTGATGGAGTTTTGTTAAGGTTTTCTTCCATTATAAAACCCAGCTCTATACATAATTTCGTACAGTTTCATCGGTAGTTTAGAGTTTTGTTTTAAATTTGAGGACTTGTTGTTTTTTCGGTTTGTTGTTTTACGTATTTGTCTGTTTTCGACCGGTCGGTCCAGAGAACTGTTCGTATTGCACAGCACACCTTACTTCTACCTTAACTTCTTTCAACTAAGTTGCTTTTCGACAAAGTTGTTTTAGAAACTGGACGTCAAAAACTAAAGGCTGAGATGGTTTATAAGTCCTTAAATGGCCTCGCACCCAATTATTTGTCCTCGAAATTCATTCTTAGGAGTGATGTGATTACTTCTTACAATTTACGCGATTCTGATAACAAATAGCTTTGTCTATAGTGGTACAGTCCTCTGGAACAGTCTACCCTCAGCTGCTAGTCAAGCAACATCCCTGACTAATTTCTGACGATTGTTAATTAATTCCGACACGGCATTCATGTAAAACAGGCTTTAAATTAGTTTATTTTCTTTAATAGCTGGTAATATTTAAAATTACAAAAGATTTTTATATATAGTTTTTAGTACTAAGTTGAACCTTGTATTAAATTGTTAATGCCTGATGTATTTTACCGTGTTTTTAAATAAAGATGAAGACGATGATAATGATGAAGATTGTAGAGTCGTTTCATCAAATAAACCCCCCTGCCCTCCCCCTCTTACCAGAAACAGTGCCACAGAAGACCGAGCCCCCCCCCCGCCTACTTTACGGACAATGTCATAGCTTCGTTTAGGTTAATTTTACTATCTCCACAACACTGCTATCTCTTGGTATTTGAGTTTAGGAACGACGAAAATAAATCGTGCAAGCTAAGGGATGAAAATCTAACGATGAGGCGGGGGGGGGGGGGGGCAGGGGGTGACATTTCTTACGATTTGAACTCCCCTTTTCAAGAATATAGTCCGAGGCAGCGGTTTTCGTCCCAGAGATTAAAATTAATCGCGTTTCGATCTCCTCGTGTATCAACTGACAAAATAACCGGACATTAGTATATCCCACACAAATGAATACTGCTTTTTGCGCACGCTGATTGGCTAGCTCGGAGGTGATTAGCCAAGTACTATTCACCTCTGAGCAGCCGAACAAAAACAAAACAGCTTCCCGCTTCAAATAAAGTTACTCTTAAACAGTAAAGTTATTCTTTGGTCCGCTAGTTATTCAGCTTGTTTGGTATATACTAAAACAAATCTCCACCACTATTGAATAAATATCCACCACTATTCACCTCCACTTCGGTGAATAATTGTTAATTATGCTGACAGATCGTGTCTGGAAATCAATATCCTTTCTGACAACTAACAAATGACTTAAGCCCTAAATCAATAACAACTGAATCAATATTTTACGGATTGTCTCCTCATCTGCTCCATCAGGGATCGTTATTGCATCGACAAACCAGAGTAACATTTTTGGTTTGCGTCAAGTACTTGTATTGTTTTCAGACCGGTTAACACCAAGCATAACCTCCCCGAGTTAAATTAAAAAAAAAAAACTATTTAAAACACGATTTGTTTTCGGATCACACTGACGAACATTATAAAAACGCGTAGAGCATTTAGATAACTACACAGTAGTGCTTCGCATTCAGTTATACTGGTGTTTATTACGCCACAGAATCAATAAAGGAAAGCACAACATTCCTTTGTGTACCCAAGACATCAGAGTTCCCATCACTTGGGAGTTCAGTATCATTTCCTTGTGTCGAAAAAAAAAGACATGAACATTAAAAAACCCAATGAACAAAAATCATCGATCGTTTGACAAACGGACGCGTCTTTGTTTCTTTAGGTACCTTTATATTTTTCCGTCCTTAGCTTTGACCCATCCATCTACTTGTTACTTTTTTCGTCTTTTTTTCTGTTTTCAAAAATATTTTGCGTCTTTTTCCTGTACTCCCTTTTTACTAAAAGCTACACGGAAAATCCTTTTTAAACTGCATGGAAGTTTATCTAAACCAAACTATTTGTCGGTAAAATATCATTGAATTGGCGTGTGATTTAAACTTTGAGGTCATCATCTTTGATCAAGCCTATCTGTTTGTAAAATCTTATAACTATTGGCGTCCTTGTTTTTTTAGCCTATATGAAAATTTCAGGCAGCTAGTGATGGCAATCGGTATTTTCTATTTGTAACAAAGTAGCAGCCAGCACGAAAGCTTTGCTGCTATACTTTGGTTGTTGCACACTGACTCAAACTGAACGTTTAGTTATATAATCTCCAGCATTTTGTTTTCTATAGTTTGTTTTTGTTTTACCTTTCTTTTTTACCTGAATAGTGTGAATAAAGATTGTTGTTGATGTTGTTTACCATTTTTTACGTAAAAACGTAGCTTAACTTAGCTTATCTTTGTTTATTTCTATTATTTAGTGTCTCTATGCTTACTTTGTTGTTGTTGTTTGTCTGTGTCCTTGACCTAACATGAAAATTTTCTTTTCTTTTAACTGACTGCCATGCATTTTTGAACTCTTACGTTATTTCGGGCAGCAAGTATCCCTGTCATTTTCGGTTTCACTCTGACTAGCAGAACATTGTATTTTTCTAACTCTAAGGTGAATTTTTTTTTTTGTTATTGTGGTGTGGTTGCAAGTGCAGAGTGTGTTAAAAATACTAGGGCTAACTATAGAGTGGTGTCTAAAACTACAGCAATTCATTCATAGCTACAGCTATTTATCTTCCCAGTACAGCTAAGTAAGGGGTGATGCATTTCTACGACAGGTCGGCCAGCGTCTGATGCGCCCGTCATACAGAGTAAAGGGAAGAGATGGGCTTTTGAAATACCCAGATTTCTTTTATAAACCTAGACATTAGTGTCAAACGTTTCAGGTTGAGGCCTAGAATACTCCATAAATGATAAATTAGACCTCTACCCAATTTGTTCAAGTTACCTTCGAAAGATAACTCAAACTTGTATATGCCCTTTAGGGTATTTCTGCGTAGTTAACGGACTTCATTTTAATGATTGGCCCGAATTTGCGCCGCAAATATCTTTAAAACTATACAACAGCTGCAGCCAGAAGTACCCTCCAAGTGGACTTTGCATTCAAGGATCACTTCCGGTCACTACATATGAGCCAACATTAACCTAAATACTATAATTGTCAATAAATCGCTTTGCCTTTAACTTATTTGGCGGTATTGCTGTCACCATGTATCCGTGACATGACACACTACTGCTTAACAACACTGACATCAAAACTCATCACCAGTTCCCCCTCGAACACCACAGGAACTTTGACGGTGTGAAGAACCATCTGAAGAGACCGGATAAGAGCTGTGGGAAGATCACTGGGGCCTACAGACCATTTCTGTATTGGGTTAAGAAAACACTTGCTGAGTCATACAGCATACGAGGGAGATAGTTTGGAAGCCCGGTAAACACGGTGATCAAAGAAGCAATCAAAGAGGCGAAGATTTATGTTAGAAGGCCCTTGACCCTGCACATCTTTTGTTTTATGTTGAAAGTTACATCATCGCAATCCTTCTATAGGTTAGTTGTACGAGCACGCATAACCACCTATCTGTTGTAAAACACTCTTAATGGCCAATTCCTTCTACGAGACGTGCATGCAAGGAATCATAGTAGTTGTATTCATCATCCTGGACTGTGAATTTTTTTTTGGATGAACACAACTTCTTTAATTACCTGCAGGCAGGTAGAGGGAATTGGATATTCAAGTTTGCGTGTTTGAGTTTGGGCAAATGTGAGCACCTTTCACCACATTTGTCTTACCTTGTAACTCGACCTCAGGACAACACGAAGCTGTAACTCCTGATTCTCACCGGGCTTCATCTTGTTAGCGTGTTTCATGAGAGGATCAGTGCACGCTTTCCGAATGTTACTTTCCAGGGTTTGCAGGATCCTGCCAGTGTCACCAAACACTTCCCTCAGTTGTTCAACCTCGTTCCCATACCCCGAGTACCGAATGTCAATGGTCGCAGTACCTGGGTAAGAATCGCCTCCAGTTTCTTTTGCTGTTGTATGGGCAGTGGTAGTTTCATCTAACTGGCTGTCTGTCGTTTCTGGAAAATCATCTTTCTTTGTTTTTGGTATTTCATGATAATTTACATCTGGCACCCAACGTAGCTCGAAGTGTGCGATATTAAATTTATCGCCCAAGAAGAAATAACAGTTGCCTTTGGTTGCCAAGCTTTCGCGGAGCTTTAGTGTATGGCTCTTAGAGAAGAAAAGCAACACGCCATCTGCCGGTGAAAGAAATTTTAAAAACTTAAAAACATTCTTTTAAAAACCAAACCACATACTCGACTCAAAATTACCATCGAATTTCAAAAGCGAATGATTCACTGGAACAGTATTTACCGTATGTTTGATATGACTGCATTTCAGATGAAGTGGAAATGGCAAACTACAGAGGTGTAGTTTCAAATTTTAAGAAAATATTTTTATACACTGGCGTAAAGGTCGCTGCGTACTGCTAGATTGCGGTCGACTGCAGCATTAATCTGTGCTTCTTGTTGGTTTCATCCTTATTTGATACATGTCTTGTTTTCTGTTCAGTAGGCCTGTAAGGTGTAAGATGTAGTTCGGGTATTTCCTACAGACAGACATTTCCTGACAGGTTATTATGGCCAACAACTCCTGACCCAGAGTGTATGTTCTCCCAAGAAGACAAACATTAGCGTATGAATGTAGTATGCTGGGTAGGAGAATCACCAGGATCACAATTTGATGTCTGCTTACGGAAGGTATCCTCTAGCAGAGGTTCAACTATTTTAATTCAAATTTTTAAGGCCTACCATCTAGAAGCTCTCCTCCAAAGCTGAGAGGCGAAGACGCATCCACTCCAAGATGAAGCAACAGAAAACTAAGACCTACAACTGATCAACAAATTCAGTGTTAGAGCATTTGGTTCAGAGCGAAAGGCTAACGCTCGAAACGTCAGCTTTATAACTCGTTACGATGGCCAATTTACATTTTCAACTTAGTTGATATAACCAAATTACCTTGTTACCCCCACCG
>OMLO01005334.1_pt1 | contig 10793 bp, 7 predicted proteins | sample 1674811 | NCBI WGS metagenome assembly OMLO01 (sample SAMN06265003, study PRJEB25207) | coral metagenome | isolation source: Coral host | place: Mexico:La Bocana,Puerto Morelos, Mexico | collected 2008-11-13
AAATACCCTGCCCAGACTGTTTTTCTTTACTCGTAGTCCGCCAGGCAATAAGATGAAACAATACTCTCATGATTAGTTAACTGAATGTTCCTTAATCACATAAACCAAGCGTATAATTTGTAGCTTAAAAAAAAAAAAACATTTTCCACCAAAGCTCGTTGATATGAGATGAAAGATAATTCATTCGTGGTACCCTTTGCCCTTAAACAAGTTAACTATTTAGCCATTATTTCAAAGGTGCGAAACGCCCAGTTCTCAACATCACTTACATGATTGAAAGAGTATAAAATTCAGGACAACCTCTCATGCCAACAGAAAAAAATTAAAAATCATTTTGGTTGGTTTTCACAAATCGTCTTTTTATAATTGGATTTAAAGAAGGCGCGGAAATTCCGACTAAAGGGCAATTAACTTTTCCTTGATAAATTTCGTTTTAGATAGTGAGATTCCAAATAATCCTTTACGAAGAAAACTATGCTTTTCAGAATTCATGGTTTGTTTTTCTTATTGCCATATGGCTTTTGCGGTTTTCATTATCTCCGTTTGTCAACTTTTCCTTCGTACTTCGCTCAGTGCTTAACGTTCTTAAAAGATATCAAATTAAAGTTTAATTGATTATTTGCTAAATTTTTTGAACAGATATTTTAGTGCGTGTTTTTTTTGTTTTTGTTTTTCGTTGTTACCCTTATCTAGTTAACTCAAATCGAGTTAAATCTGTATTTCCCAATGTCTTAACCTTCCATCACCAACAATGTAACCGTCAGATCTGTAAAAAAATTACCGCACTGCAATTTATCTCAGTGAGAATATGAAAATGATGTTTTAAATGTCGGGTGTCTGGCGCAACATTAAAATGAACTTCCCAGACAGTTCTGATGAAAAGTGCAGATCGCGCACTCTTCAACAGGAGACGACATTTCCGCTTTCGCTTCGCTTCCGAAAATGTCTTTCACAAGTCATGAATTATGCAAATACATGTCCAAAGCTGATGGCAAACATATTTGACGATATTAGCGTACACCGCCCTTAGCAGTAAGAAAAATAACCATTCAAAAGCAAAAGTACTTTTGACACTTTTACGAAAAAGATTTCAACAAGCGCAAAGTGGAGTGATATGAATCCAAAGGTTTTGTTCAATATTGTGCGCGAATCTTCGAGAGATTCGCTCGTTAATATGCATATCTGATTTGCATTAGATTCAAAACAGAGTTTCTTTGATGTGTGTTAATTTATCTTTTACCTTTCTCTAGCATATCTTTTCAAAAACCATATTGTCGGTAACCAATGGATTTTCCGCATAAATCTCCCCCTGATTTCTGAGATATTCTAACAGTACCCCTAGGTAAGTCTAGTCCGTCGAAAAGCCTCGTAATTTTGCTTAATTCCTCTTCCTTCGTGGTTTTTGTTTGCTGCGCTCATTACACCTGTTTTGCACGTCCAGACGTAAATTTGAATATTATCGGCCGGTGCGCACAAAGCCCTTTGTGCGCATGCGTTGAGCTCGTAGATAATAATAAAGGCCGGTCCTCATTCAATGCGAATGTTATTTTGATCTTGCGGGCAACGAACATGGCAGGCACTAAAGGTTGTATGCTTGAATTTAAAGGCGATACGAAACTTACGTCAGAAGAATTCGTCAAAGTCTTCAAGGAATTTGATAAAGACGGTAAGAATATGGGCATTTTAAACACCATACTTTATCGTTATTGCGGTAGCTTGAATCGTGTTTTGATCACTTCTCGTTTCAAATAAAAGCAAACCATTCGACTCTTCTTCCTGTTGTCAGGCAATGGCTACATTGAGGCGGACGAGCTCGACCAGTTTCTCCAAACCCTCCTGCAGGAAACAGGCAACGAGGTAAGATGGGCTGTAAACAATAAAAAATAAAGCTTCTAAATTTTATTTGCTAAATCAAAGCGAGTCATTTTTGCTCGCAAAAAAATTAAATTTTCGCGCGAAGCTAATTCCCTGGAAATCCTGTAAGCGCGTTCAGATTTTTTTACCGTAATCGATCGACGTACTCAAGTTTACCTTTAAGAGTTGGCAACAGAGAGGAAGTTTATTTATTCAGTTCGCCAGGCGATCAAACAACGCATATTATGTGTTACTTGAGGTCCCATGGCCCATGTTCGGGATCACACGCACACGAGTCATTTTAAAATTTTGAATTAGTTCTAATGTGCCTTCGATAGCATTTTTTGGGAGACATTCTACCGAACCAAAAGGCTCTCTCTCGAAACGCTCTTGCATCGATCTACTTTTGCGTAGTATTAATATTTTTCGTTTTACTAATTCAGCAATCACAAAAGGAGTATTGTGTTGTTTAGAAAATGCTAAATGATTTCAGGGCGAAAATCCTGATCATAAATTTATAACCGGCATCTAATGCCATTATTTTACCCCCCAGTATTTCCTTTTCATTTGCTTTCCAAGATATACAACAGTTTACTGTTTGCGAACATAGCTGGAATCTGTCGATTATTTTAAGTCATTTATTTATTAATTTTTTTTTGAGAAAGAGATAGCAGCTCTGCTTTTGGACAATTCTTAATTTTTCTCAAGTAATAATTATTTAATGAAATCATGAAGCTGCTTGCCGTGAGGTAATTTTCGCAAGGCTCAAAGAGAGCTAAAACCGGTAATTTTTAACACGGATATCTCATTAAGAAGCACTCAATAAAGTGAATTTCTAGAGGAGCTGAAATATGGCTAATATTTACCCCGTGGAGGCGTATTGCAATTCAATGTCTTCAAGCCGTTCTTCCCTAATTACATAAACGCATACCCTTTCATTGGTTGACGAGCTTTTCCATTCGATGCGCATAATTTATTTATGGCAACGCTCATGACCAATGTTTATATTGCCGCCTTTGAAATTTTCCCGTTCTTCTGTTTTTTTTTTTAAAGATAAAGTTGCGAAAAACCAATTGTACTCTCTCAGAAGCTCTTTGCTCTGCAGATGTTATTTCTGCGTTAAGCGGATTGTATCGGTTGTGAGTAGGGTCGAAGTAATGAAGTCATACCGTAATCCATCGTTGCTCAACTTCCTCGTTGCAGCTTGAGCCGATTCCTACGTTGATAAATGGTCATAACAAAATGTAGAAGACCAATACGTCTTCATTTAAAATACAAGTGTACGACAATTAAAAACCTACTGAATAAGAACCCCGACATAGTAAAAAAAACAAGGCAAAAAACTGAAAAATTCTCAGATCGGTTGAACAGCAATGATTTCGTTTAAAAATTTAAAGGAAGCTATCAAATGCAACCTACCTTCCTGTGGAGATAATTATCATATTTTGAAATTATCATTTTGACAGAAATGTTCACGTTTGTTATAAATATTTCACGCAAGCCACACAATGGATTGTTTTGAGTTCCTATAAAAAAGGGTTTTATTATTCTTGATCTGTAATCCACTATGTCTTTGCTGAAGTAGAGTATTCTTTTTATGGAATCCACAACGCGTCCAAGATTTTCAACAAACTCCACTATTTTCCTAATATTAATCATCGTACAATTTCTTCTAAAAAAGGAAAACTTATTTTTTAAGTAGAAAGCTAAAGAAAATATTAAAAATTATCAATATGGCAGACTAACATGATAATATAAACATAGACGAAAATAACTTTGCATGATCTTTGTGCGCAAATGAATCACCTTGCAATTTTTGCGATTTTCCGATATTTGGATCACCAAATAGCATTCCTCGGTAAATCGCGCTTTTGTTTGGAGTGGAAGGGGGGTCCAGTGAGGTTATAATTGAAAAAAAAAAGCTTTAGATATCGGAAAGAAACAAGTTTGAAAAATGTAATGCGGCTCTTTGAGATTGCTTTTGTCAAAATTTTAGCACAATACCAAACACTGCCAAATGCCGTTTTCTTTTCTTAACCGTTTTCTTCCGTTGCCAGTTCATACATAGCCTTTCTTGGCACTACAGATTGCTGTACGCGTCGTTTCCAAGCAGTGATTTCTATTCCAGCTCATTTTCAATAATTGGTCAAACCGCATTTATTTGAAAGTTAAATTAGTCAATTATTTATGAACATATTTCCTTAAACTCTCGTTATTAAAATAAGTGAAAAAATAAATATGATCGCACCACGCTGTGTTAAGCCGAGTGAAACTCTTTTTTCACTGGATGGTCAGATATTTCATGCGCTTTCGCCTCAATCTCAGTTGCATGTTGACAATGTCTCGCACCTGTTGTACTGTCCTTGCCTATATTCGGTGCTTGTGGACAAAGACGCTTTAAGAAATGGAAAGAGGTTTTTTCTTAATAGAACTCACGTCGGTAACGAAATTCAGCAATTCCGCCCTTATAAAACAAAAAAATGTAAGTCATGGGTATCTGTTTTTTTATATATATATATACATATTTGAAGCAGTTGCTAAGCATTTGCATTCGAGGTTTCAATGGCCCAAAATTAAAAGTGTCTTTTTGAAATAGAGTCATGAAATGTAATTTCTGGCGGTCGAGAAACAACAAATTGGAATAACATCCTGGCAACACGATGGATAAGCTTGCATGGTGTCACAGGTGTCTTGCGCACTTTTTAGCATTTGGCGGGAAATTTAAGGTCAGTCTTCGAGTTCGCGCATTTTTGGAATACCTTTGCAGAAGATGACTAACTGACGCATCTTAGAAAACTTTTGACAATGAATGTGCTAGTGTACTCTGAATGCAAGGCTAATGCGCGTGTATCGTCAGATTTGGCGCTAATTTAGAATCCAAAGTTACTAGTGCCCTTTTAAATGTGAAAAATACTTCTCTCCATTATGCCAAAGATACTTTTTTATTCGTAAATGCGTAGAAAACACTCTGTGGATAATACCAATGATGTTTCCCTCTCGTTGTACACTAGACGTTTCAAATATCTAGCCATAGATGCTTCTTGTCGAGGCAAAACGTTGTGCGAATGTTTTTCGTCCCTTCAAAAGATACTAAAAATGCATTTTATATTCAATAGGAATAATAATTTATTGAGGACTGTTTGTTATTTTCTCTTGCGGACTTGACTAAGTCCAGCATCTATCACTAAATCGAGGCTAATACCCAGTTATCCTGACCTGATCCTTGGCGATAACCCATGTATATTTCACCAGTCGAGAGTTTCTGCTCAATCTAGAACAAGTTGTTCAATCACTTTATTAAGTTTCTGATTATTTAGATAGAACATGTCTTAGAATGGAGAAGATTGACCGTTTTCCTGTTTTCATTAGCTCTGCTGTTACCTGTACCAAGCGCACAGGGTAATTCACAGTGTTCAATTATGCAGAATCTGTGCGTCATTTATATTTTAAGATACGGGCGAAATGTTAATGCAAAAAATTGGATTGTTTACTTAGCTGAAGATCTTTGTCTCCATTTTGCTCATAGAAACCTTCTCCAGAGGAAATGGCGAAGTTCAAGGAATATATTCTAGAACAATATGATGACAACTGTGACGGTAAAATTAGTATGACAGAGGTAGGCAAGATATTATTAACAGACAGACTAGTGTAAGGTATCTTTTTCTGTTCAGCAGCTACAATATATGCCCTATGTACAAATTCTAAAACATATTCACCATCTGCGAGTATACTATGTTACCAACTCGTCACCAGTTCCCAGTTGACTTGATAACTCAGTTGGTGGAGCACTGCACCGGTGTCGCTGAGGTCACGGGCTCAAAACGCCAGCGTTCAAGTCTGAATTTTCAGCCTAAAGTTTCGCAACTGCTAAAGTTGTGTACTGTTGCAGTTCCAACTCTATAAAACTTGTCGGCAAGTGACGTTTCTATACAAGGATTCTGTAATTAGTGCCCATTACCCAAATGGACAAACAGTCAAGTAATCACTCAGTCTGGTTAAGAGGTCAGTCGCAATCATAGCGTAATAAACAGATTAGAATACGAAAAATGCCTTTAATAAAACTGCTGGATCTACGGTTACTCGACAGCAATATTTGAAGAGGAAACTCTTTGAACTTCATCCACACCCTCACTTGTTTTTCACGTAGTAGTAGAAACGTCTCTAGTCTGTCGAGGCTTTAAGAATCCCCCCTATGAAATATCATGGCTGCTGTACACTTGAACACAATTCCATATGAGCCTTGCAAAACCCATAAGTACAAAGAAAACCATATTTTCGCAATTTGTGTCCCTGTGCTAACGGAATTGTGTATGCTAGGTTTAAGTCACTGCGCTGTTTAAATCAGTATGTGCGCTAAGAATTATGGGTATGATTGAGTTGCCATCTTTGTTCCTATGGAGGACGCATCACATGTAATAATTGTTTAAGTAAATTTTTAATGATTCCGCTGTCATGTTCGAAAACTTATAGGGTTTTTTTAGTGCAATGATGTTCGATATTCTTTCATCAAATGTCAAAAGTTAAAGGACATTTAATTTCAATAACATTCATGTGAAACTTGAAGAACTCCTAGGAAACTACTTATTAAATCCTGGGCAACAAAGAACTATGTTCATTGAAATTGTCGCCTTACCACTGTCGACAAGGTGTTTACTTATGATATCAGTATATTTAAAAGATGTCACTGATCTGTACATGTCCTAGGTAATTTTAGCTTTCCTCGGTTCCTCATAAAATGAAATTGAATCAGTGGAAACAGGTGATATCACAAAAACATCCCTATAAAACATCTATTATTTAAAGTATATAGAGAAGGGCAGCCATGCTGTTGTTCCCAAATGATGGAGTATGTTTACTTTTGAAAACGAGTCTTATTTTTCTGCAACACTAAGGTGCCACCTGCTCAGTACATGAATATGCCATGAATATGTCTGTGAATCCATCACCGATACACTCAGAAATCACTTACAGGGCAACCCTTCCTGTTAATACTGTATCACATTTGTATTCTAAATAGTCCGTGTGCGATTCTGGACCGTCGTATCCTCTTTGTAAGCCTCGAATCCTTATGAAATCTACAGCCTTTTTTGTTTTCTTTAATCACTTTTATAGCTTGAGAATATTCTTCCTACTGAGGAAAACTACTTGAATCAGTTCCGAAAAGAGTTCCAGGCTGAAAAATTGGACAGTATTCAATTTATCAAGGTAAGAAAAACAAGACGACTTCAAACATGACTATCAGAGCGAATGCTTCGATGAAAGACATTAAATTTGTTACGACGAAAGGAAAAATCATACTTGAGTAGTAAAACAATGACAGTTAACACCAATTATGTTGTCTCAGTTTATGATGAGAAGCTTTATTTTTGTAAAAATGCTTAAGCAACACTTACATGCTGTGTTAGAACACTCGTTTCCCCACTAACGATCTCCGGTGATCTCAGCGAAGTGGACCTCAACAATTTCGTATCATCGCTCACCCGACGAGTGATCAGTTGAAAGCTCTCTCTGGTACTCCCTCCTGTACTCAGAGTAGAACCAGTGGGAGCAGTCTAGTCTTTCCAGTTCGGGCAATCTTCCTGCTAGCCGTAAATAACTGTAGCTGAGCTCCTTTCAAATAACAGCACAAAAGTTCGCATTTTCGTTCGCAAGCATTGCCTTGTTTCGCAATTTCTTTTGGTTAAGTGCACGTTTTTATGATCAACAATGCGACCAAATTCCACTAGACTACAAACTTTTAATTCGAATCCTTATTTTTAAATTATACGTGAACTAAAAACCGAAATTTGAAGGCATTGTTCTTCTCTCAAAAGCCGCTCGAAACTGAAAGCTTAACTTAAGTCCAGTTTGTGATTGACAGCTGTCGCTCCGTTAGCCAAACAAATTATTTGAACAATTCAAACAAGGATTATGATTGGCTTATTTTTAGCGTGCTTTGTCAGAGAGCAGAGCACGCCGATGCTACTTTTACTCGTTTGGAAAATAAAGTTTGATTTGACGTGGGAAAATTAATACATTTTTTATCATATATGGAAGCGGTAGAGCACTCAAGAAGCAGAGAAAAACACTCGACAACGTCTCGTGTTTTCCCTGACACTTCTTTCGTGCTCTACTGCTCCCTACGTGCTTCAAAACAGAACAGAGCACAGTCGAGGCTTATATATGCATGTGTTGATTATACCATGCTTCACAATATATAGTAGACGTACGCGCGACCTTTGGGGGCGTTTTTATTTCAGTTTTATATTATAAAACAGTCATTGTACTCGCGATTGTTGAATATATATGAGATGGTTATAGCCAACTCACTTTAAACCGGGGATTAAAAGTCAATCAAAGTATAAAGGTCGGCAAACACGAGGGGACTTGTCCCTGCTAGCTGGGATTAGTTCTTGCAACAAGTCCCATCGTGTGAACTAGCCATTTCTGTCACAAAATCAACTCGCAGGGACCAAACTTTAGTTCTTGCGACTAGTCCCACTTATTTAGAATTACCGGTATTTGACTTGTTCCACATAACGCTTCGTGAGACAAGTCTCTGTGACCAGTCCTTTCGTGTAAACGCTTCAGGGGACTAGTCGCAGGGACTAATCCAGTCGTCTGTGGCGACCTTAAGCTTTTCTTGTATAAAAAGGTTTTTCTCGGCTTTGTTGTTGTATATTTTGAGATTATTCTAAACATAAGGCCAAAAAACATACAGAAAACCTCACCGCAAATTTACAAAATTGAAATATTTTGGAGAACGCAAACTACGACAGCTAATTTTTCGTATTTCCCTTCGTAGATAAACGGTTTCATTGCATATTTAGCCCAAATGCGCTTCTAGAGCGATTGTAATGCGCCATCCTTGAGTAGCTCTCAATATATACGTTAAATATTCTTTTCTTTTTATACAGATTTGGAATCATTACGACAGTGACAGGAGTGGTTACCTAGAAGGAGAGGAGATAGAAGCGTTTCTTAAAGACATGCTAGACCAACAAGGCAGTTCCCCTAGTCCGCAGCGAATTTCCGACTACAAAGATTTTATAGTAAGAAGATGCAGTCTTAGCACATCAAAAATATCGCGGTGCAAGGCTATTTTCCCCTCACTGAGAGGATGTGGGATTGCAAACTGTTCTTTTGGATCTGCTATTTTTAACTGATTGCCAATTCCAACTCTAACGGTGTTTCTTTGTGTTCTGGTTCTCTTTCTTTTAGATGGACCGCTATGATGAGAACAAAGATGGCAAAATAGGATTGAAAGAACTCTCTAGGTAAGCTGTTTTTCAATTTCTCTTAAAGCATTCGTTATTTTGTTGTTGTTGTTGTTGTTGTTGTTGTTGCTGCTGCTGCTGCTGGTGCTGCTACTGTTATTGTGTAATGAAAGTAAATGTGTTGTCCCAGATCCCCATCCACCACCGTAGCTCAGAATCATTCAGACCGAGTGCATACAGGGTTGGGAGAGGTAAATTACATGCATGGGCCCAGCTATCTTGGGAAACATGACAACGTTATAAGTTTGGCTTACTGACTAGCTTAGCTTGTTATCTACTTGAAGTTATTAAGATACAATTGACCACCTTAGCCAGTTATTGATACGTTAGGAGTGGGAGCCCTTCGTCAACGGCCAGGCGTTCCTACAGGAAGTGGCGGATGATGCAATTTGGAGCAAGCCGGCGTACAGCGTAGCCATCAAATAAGAGCCCACTTCATCCACTTTTGTCTTATGCTCTGGCGAAGAGCTATCTTTTGAAACGTCTGCCTCGCTGCATAGGTTTAAAATTCACCTTCGTTAACTTCCCCGATCAGATTAGGGCAAATCAACAATGTACCTTACAACGTCTTAGGTAAAAACGAACGAAAAAAAAAAAGAAATGTTGCATCGACATAATAAAGGGATGACAAAGAATTTTTAAAAAATTGTAATAATATGCCCTACTAATTTTTTTTTTCTGGCATTTAGGATCCTGCCTGAAAATGATAACTTCTTTGCAAAGTTTCAGGTATGACACTAGTTTGTCACTGTACGGACTATTTCAAGGAATTTGCTATGTTACTGATTTACGAAAGAAGAGAGAAACCACCCGAGAAACACTCAAGAATTATTCCAATCTCACCAGCGAACAGATGGTTTGGATTAACACTGGCGTCACTTTTGTCGCTATTCTATTGTCAGTGGTTGAGGCAATGTTTGCATTGTTCCATTATTTTTTTTAGACTAATTTAAATTAACTCGCGCTTAATTATCTCTCCTGCCTCCACAAGAGAGACCTTTGAGGCAATGTTCACACCTGGTGCCCGTGCATGGTGCCTTTTTTCCAGGTGTTCACGCAAGAACTAGGACACAGTGCCCGTGCCAGGGTACAAGGTCTTGAGGTTGTACTCGGGCACTAAATGGTACTTGGGTACTTGTAGTACCCAGCGTATAAACACAACACCATTTTGTACCGGTGCATTCCCAGTTACCAGTGCTTGGGTACCAGATGTGAAAACAGCCTGGAATAAACAAATAAACATCTTAACGACATGGCGTACAGATATCGGGCACGAATGTATCAGTACATCTGACGAGTTGCTATAGAAGGTTATGGAAAAAAAACACAAAAACCGAGCAGCCACAATATATATTAGTTGCTTTCACTTTAATGCTGGACAAATTATACACGCCTTTTAATTGTTCTCCGTCCGATGAAAACTACCTACAACTGTTACTACAGTCATCAGCGTACATTCAAAACGGAACCGTCAGTTCTCCTTTATACTGACCCTTTCGCCTCGTGACTGTGACAGTGGATTCAACTACAATACAGCTCTCGTTCATACAGATATGTCCAGGATTGAACGCTAATTAGATTCAAATTCCTTATGATAAGCATCACCAAGTGTCCTCATTGGTAAAAAGGCACCAAAACACACACAATTCTGTCAAATATGAAGTAATATGAAAATGTCAGATA
>OMLO01005335.1_pt1 | contig 10793 bp, 5 predicted proteins | sample 1674811 | NCBI WGS metagenome assembly OMLO01 (sample SAMN06265003, study PRJEB25207) | coral metagenome | isolation source: Coral host | place: Mexico:La Bocana,Puerto Morelos, Mexico | collected 2008-11-13
TATACTTTAATGCCTAGACAGTGACACAGCCGTAAAAGAAAATGTGCTATAGTTAGTGACTTTATGGGCCTGACACAATTACTGCGTATATCACATTAGACACAGATATATATTTTAGAGGGAGAAATATGTAACCAGTCTATAACCTTGGTTGTAGACTGCTAAGTCTATAACCAAGGTTATAGACTGTAATTCGATCCTAACAGACTGGGTGAGCTAACGATCTAACGTCTAGCTTAACCCACTGTCATTAAAAAATAATCACATCGCATCTCTAAGAGCAAGTGTATCTTTACCATCTTGACCTTACCCCCTTTTGAACCACGAGAAGCTGTTGAAAGCTCAAAGCCGATGAGAATATTCCACACAAAAATAAAATGGTTCACATTCATTCCTGTAGGGAAAAATATAATAATTAATACCTGTAACGTCAAAACAAATCGCGCAATACAACTGAGCGCACTCGTAACTGTTAATATAGCTGAGATTTGCCCTTGAGCTAATATTATTATATGACAATTATTTGACCGGTACCCCTTACTTGAACTCAAGGTAAGTTCACGTCGATAAGGTTCCTCCTTTGTTTGTCCAAACGGGATTCATTTACATCATGATGAAGATTTCTTTTTGCTCCGTGCTTTGTCTTCAGAAGCTTAAATTATAACAAAGCTTTGAACAACAATGCATATTTGATCGCGACGTTGTTTCAGAAGGCGACGCTGGCGCCTCGCTGAGAACAAACTTATTGGTTTAGTTAAAGGACTCAGCGACTGAGTGGTCTTGCAGGTTGGTGAATGTAACTCAATCTTGTATTGGCATGGTGGTCTTTTATTGGCGCTGAAGCGTATTGACATTGCACGGGTGGTTAACTTTTCAAACCTGCAGTAATTACTCCAAAAACTTTAATCACTAAGAGGAAAGAATCAAGCAGTTAAAGTAGGATTAGTGCAATTGGGATCCTTAATACGTAATTACAGAAAGTGACTATATTCGTTTTATGCCGGTGTATGTGAGTTGTTTTAGCTATCAAGGGAAGGAAGTCAGGCTGTACCCCTCGGTGATGTCATCGCTTTTCACAGCTTCTTAACAGGACTTGTGAGAGCAGCGGAAATAGGGCCGACACTAAAGTAAATAGGTCTTCATCATTTTTACCTTCAAAATTTGGTTCTGATTGATCTTTTTTTTTTGTATGCTGGATGACGTAATGGTAAGATCGACAGATATGTATCACGTTTCTCCTTGGAAAACATTGCCCCGTGACTAAATATATCGGTTCTCAGCTTTTATCAAGGAATGTTTCTCCCAAAGAAATTTACTCTTCTAAATATGTCGATGATGTTTCTGCATTACGGACAAAGTTATTACAGTAGTTTGTATTTAATCAGGCCATAGGGGAATTGTACTTTACTAACCAAGGACAACGAGTTCGAATTCCAGTGGAGGCTACATAGTTATAGCTACTGCCTTTCGCGTTTATGTGAGATAGCTGCTCTTTCAATTGTTGTCAGTAGTAACACAGGATAAAGACTTTCTACTGACACCATTGCCGAAGATCTATATTGAGTCCGGCATTATATTCTACTATAGCAGAAAAGAATTCCCGTCAGTAATCCTCAAAAGGCCCGGAGGAAGGGAAAGCACCAGTTACCACCAATAACAGCAATGTTCTCCGATCGATGATCATAACTCTTCGTATATGGTTTTGCTTGTTCCAAAAACCATTTTGATATTTCCCTTAAAGAGGAAACAAACAATATAATATAATAAAAATTATTAGCTGCGCCGGCTAATACAACTTTCACGTTACTGGGACATTCTGGTACAAACTGCCTCCATTTCAAATGCCAGAGTAGAACTTAATTAAGAATCACTTAATTAAGTGTACAACAAATCGAGATTAAATCAACTGAAGCTGAAAACTCGACCATTGGTACTTGCCGGTTTTTAATGACAACTGCCATTTTAAATTAAAGCGATTCTCATAATTCTAGGCAAACTGAATTCCCCACCGGCTGGCTCCTGTAGGGTCTCAAAGTGTCAAAGATTCGATGGCTGCATGAATAAAAACCGTGTTAATAGAAATTACGTTCCTTTCCACTAAATGAGCTATCTATTCAAAGGCTTAGTACAAGAGATGACGCCAAAAAATAATAATGTAATATAGGAACACTTTAAGAGAGAGAAGTTGAAAAAAACAACAACATTTATTCCTTTTTATTTTTATATCGTATACTTTTTCCAAAAAAAAAAAAACCGTTTAAGCAAAGCAATACTTTCATCAGTAACTCTGTTGTTTTTATAAATCTGGACTTGACTTAGGCCCCATTTATATCGTCTCGGGTATCCGAGACAACCCTCCCCCGGAGTAACCCTGGGCGAGTTAACTTATCCTTGTGTCGTTGTAAAATGTAAACAACCGTTTATATGAATGATCCCGAGTTATCTCGGGGAGCGAGACAACTCGGGTGAACGAGTTGTTTCACCTCGGCAGTTAGGGTAACCCTGGCAGGCGGGACAACTTTTCTTCATATAACACTCGCTAATGTTGTCTCAGGGGGAGGGTTGTCTTGGGTACCCGTGACCATATAACGAGGGCCTTACCCATTTAAAGTAATCATTGCTTTTAATATTGTTTGTTACGAAGGATGGAAATGTGGAAATGTTAGTAATATGATTCATAGAGAACCTCGCAAAAGCTCGACAGGACTATTTGTTGGAGAATGGGGTACGGGGTAAAAGCTGATACAAGGTAACCTGTATCCAGACTATCCAGATTATAGGCCTGACATTGGAAAGACTGTGTTCGCACATTAGTGTTTACAGATGTACGTCAAATCAAAAAGCTTTACAAAGCTCTTCTTTTACGAATCCAACCAAGCTGGTAAGCAATAGACCACTTTGGTATTCTTGGACTACTGGAACTAGCTTGCAACTGAAGCTAATGTGGTGAGTCTTTTTAGATGCAAATTGGGTGACACAGGTTAACACAGCGAGTACTTCCAGCCACAATTTAATCCGTTTAATTTAGTCCGTTCAATTCAACAAATTACCATTGTAGTTTCGCTTGTAGGTATGAGTAATACAGTTAATAAGCTAGATTTGGTCTGAGACAGTTCTTTCGAGCTAGAAGGCAAAGTTACTGAATCCTTAGCTATTTGTTGAGAGAAAATGATTTACGTCGATTGGAAACCATTGGAAACGTTCGGAACGTTTTCGAGGATTGCCAAAAATCTCCCAAGATCAAATACGTCCCTACAGAACGTTAAATGCAACTTGGCCTATGGTTTATCCAAAGACCATACGCCAGGCCACGCTACGAGTTATTTTCTTCTAGGGCACGAGCGAGTGCGAAGCGCGAGAGCGCCGCATAACGGGCGAAATTGCATTTAGTTTCCTAAGAGAAACCCACGAACCATCAATTTTTTTTGGATTTCCCCAGGGCCATCTCCTTGCATTCTTTTTCAAATTCCTTGAGATTAATACTGTTGTATGTGATCTCGACGAACACTCGAGGACAAATAGAAGGTCTGTGGACAGACTACTCCGCAGTTTTATCACGATAATTATTCTAGGCCAAAACAAGTATATCTATTAGAAATAAAAGGGAGGAAAAAATCTGAAAGTGTGACGTTAGGCTACATTGTATTCTCCTTCTGCGGCCAGGGGGAAAAGTTATTTCAGCGAGATTATCGAATAATAAGGAATTAAATTACAGCTCTTAAGCCTACCAGTGACGAGTTGCAATGTTTCATGAAATTAAAAAAAAAAGACAACAACAACAAGAAAAAAAAGATAAAAGCAACAAAACAAAGTAGCAAACAAACAATGGGTCAAATGTTTAAACCAGAATTGTGTGATAAAATGTTGTTCATCAGTTGATCTGCAATAACAATGATAAATAAATACTTGTATGGATAAATACATTGTTGCAAGGGAGAATATGAGGTAAGAGGGACAGCCAAAATCAGAGAAAAAACAGAAGAGGTAGCCAAGTTCTTTCTACGCTACATTCAGATATGATGCCCCAGGCTACAATGCTACCATGTCGACTGACCAATTCAAGTGTTGAAATTCTCCAGGTAGTTTCTTGGCTTCTGATTGCGGATTTACTACAGTTTGAAATTGGCTGGAGAATCTAAATGGTAAGTAATTGGTTTACTCTTTGTTTTACGACACTCAATTAAAAATCGTTTTATCTTATGAGCAATACGCAATTAAATCAGTTGTCTTCAACGTATTTCTCCCTGGTTGTCTGTATTCCACGAACTTGACGCTTTAGGAATTTCTTGCTGTACTCTGGGAATCCAATATCTTCAGGCTCTTTGCCTTTATTACTTGAATCAGAACTGACGTCCTGGCTATGGTTGATGAAACTGAGGAGAGATGAACAGAACCAGACAAAATAACTTAATGATATACAGGCGCTCTTTTAATTCACGTAATACTGCAGGTTTTTGGTTTATTCTGATACCATAAAATCGACGTTTCTAACCTGGCTCTAGAACATTTGAGTGAGCACAAAATTGCTTGCACGTTTATATTTCACTACTGGTAGCTGTGGTGCTACTCTGTGTCGTTCAAAACTTCAAGGACACTGAAGATAAACACTATCTTGATTTGCCTTTCCGGTACACTATTCGGTCGGTCGGTTTGTCGATCGTTTGATCGGTCAGTCTTTTTTCTTTTATCTTTTGCTTTTCTCATTTGAAACTTTTCTTTACCTCGTCTTTAGGAAGTTGGCATTTCTTGGTTAGCTATTAAGCAACTAGTATTTAAAATACACGAGGCAAACTTTTTCTATTTTTACTCGATGTCGTAACTTGACTTGTTCAGATTTGGAAATACGTACCTGTTACAGACTCCGCAAGACTGCTTGCATAACTCTAGTACATTAAATATCTCTTTGGAAGGAAAGGATTGATCACACATGCCATTCATAACAAATGTGTCACAGTCGGGATGCACGTCATGGCAGTGACCTAAAAACACGTAAAAGATCCTGACTCAATAAATCTAGTTTCTCTTGAGTGTATGACCTCAACGTTATCAATTTCACTTCATACAAGATTTTCCTCTGGAATGAAAAAAGGATGTCAGTGCAAAACAGAAGGATGAACGGTTCGACATTCAACCACGGATGGAAATTACCCCGGCTCTTCGACTACAGGTGCTATTTCTAAATATCATTATTTCGAACGCACTCCTTACCAGCAAAAAGGGGATGGTTGCGTCCATGATGTGAAATGCTTTGCGGAGAGGCTGTTGCAGGTGGGAGTGTCATATACATAAGCAACTGAATTGGGGAGGAAATAGGCTCCGAGGGAGAATTGAGAGGTGCGTGAAGAGGATTCGGGAGAACAGGAATAGGCTCCTGCGGAATGGGATGAGATCCGTGAGGAAACCATTCTGGTTGGTGGGGATATGGAAAAGCTATCGGTGGTCCTGCTATCACCTCGGGTGCTGACTCTGTTGTTGGTTTTGTTGACTTTGCCTTAGTTGGTGGGGTAGTTGTCTTAGATGTCGGTATTGTCAATTTCTTTGTTGTTGGTTTTGACGAAACAAGACAACATCCAGGTCCGCATATTATCTGGCATAGCACAAGCGGTTGTTGTTGAATTGGCTTTGCAGTCGGTGCTCCATTTGGTTTCTTAGATGAGGTTTCGCCAAAGGCTGGACTACCTGCTGCAGCAGGATTGGGCGTTGGTTTGTTTTTAGATTCAGCAAGGTTTCCAGACACATTTTTGTGCGATGCTGGACTTTTACTTTCAGGAGATGTCGTTAAAGGGTGGCTCTTGCCATTTTTAGGCTTTCCAGAGTTACTAGAGCTTGACGTATTTTCTCCTCCGGCTGGACTCTTTGGAGCTGAAGTCGTCAGTTGTGATGGTATATTCGTCCCTGGATTGGGAGTTGCATTATTGACAGAACTTGACGGGCTAGGATTACGTTGCTTTGTTGTTGGGAGAACAGGAGCCCCTTGCCCTGTTTTGCTTTGTCCTTCCAGGTTACCTCCCGTAGGCACTGGAGTTCGGGTTGGTACCCGCTGATTCTGGTTGTTTTCTCCTTTGCTGCCAACTTCGCTGCTGTTTGATTCATTAATATTGCCTTGAGAGACTTGATTTGCCACCGGCAAAGACGGTTGATTTTTACCCCCTGATGATTGTATCGCTTGGATTGGAATGGCCTGAACTGAAAGAACTGGAATGGGTAGTAGTTGGGCTTGCACCACTTGAACAGGACCTATTTTAGTAAACACAGGCTATCATTTCTTACTTTAGACTGATAGAAAGGTCCTTGGGGTGAAGAAACGCTCAGTATTTGTTCGGTATTAATTCGTTCGAAGATACATTCAAACGGCAACGCTTTGCTTGAAGGAGGGTAAACGAAAGAGTGCCTAGGTTTAAATAAAATTAAAAACGTCATCAGCAATTCAAATGAAGCAATTCAAATAAAGATTAAAAACATTCTACGCACCATTTGGTTCAGCTGGATTTAAGGGAGCACCAACTGATATCCCAGTACTTCCTGCCGTGACACCGCTGTTTCCACTAGTAAGAGCTTTATTAGGATTGATAGCTCCCCCAGCTGGCGGAGGAACCGCCCCTAGAACCTCCTTACCTTGGTTACCACCGAGCTGATTTGGACTGGCGCCATTGGTGCCAGGAGATGAAGCACCACCGACCTGACTCGGTTTGGCTGAGAAAGCCGGGCTCTTTGCTTCTGGAACCTCGTTACTCTGATTACTTGCGACTTGACTGAGACTGACTTGACTTGGACCACCTTGAGCAGGTGTCATTGGACTTATAGGACTACTGTTATTTGATGGAATTTGTCCAGGTCCTTGATTACTCGATGGAGAGTTCCCCTGCGTGCTAGGTGCATTATTCTCAATAATATTGATATCGTGAAAATGATTTTTCTCCTTCCGTGTTGTTGGAGTTACTTTAGATCCTGCAAAATTCCCGTCACTTTGCGCGGCACCAACCTGATTACTTGCATGTACCTGTGTGGGAGGGACGTCCAAAGCTTTTGCAGTTTCAGAAGACAAAACATTTTGGCTTACGCCAGAATCGTCTGCCTGCCTCATGCTGTCGCTTTCTAATGCAGATATCCAAGAATCTATCGATGTAAGAAAGTTTGAATTAAAGCTAAACAAGCTTCACCTGAAAAAAATGTATAAATCGGTTACTTTTTATGTATTGTATTTCATCTGAATTGCATTTTTCGCGGATCAGCCTCAAGGAGGTGGAAAAGTCATTTTACTACGTCCTATAATCGTTTCCCACATGCCACTGAAAGAACGATCAGTGCTTTTTCTTAGTGACGAGCTCCGTTAAGTCAAATTCTGACTGACTTAAACAAAGGCAGATGTCAAATTGATACCACTTTTGCGGGCATAACTATCAGTTATATGTGGTTCGAACTCGGTAGACTAGAACTCTGAGCTAACGTATTAACTCGAACAAATAAATTCCCTGGGTTGAAATTAATTCAGATAATTCAATTAATGCTCAAAACATCTGTCATCTGAGGGTTGAACAAAACATTTGTCATCTGAGGGTTGAAAAACAATTACAAAACCTTTAACGTGCCACAGTCTAAAATTGTCAGCAATGTCTGGAAACGCGATTCAGGTCCATGAAAGACTTCTCGTGAACGTGAATGGGTAGCAGAAACACAATCTGTTATAAAAATCAAAGCTAAACCCGCTAATACTGTAATAACGCCTAACTCGAGCTTTTTTTGCCTTTGGCAGTTTGAGTTAACGGGGTTTCTGTTATAATCTATGATTATTTCTCGATCTTAGCTTGTTCTCTTTAGCCAGATCGCACATTGTACATGCATGTGTTTTTTACAAGACCTACCTGGTTCATGTCTCTCCAACTGGTCGAGAATTGGAGGAATACTATGTAGTAAATCGTCATCGCTGTATGGGGGCTCGCCGATGTCTTTAAGATCAGTGTCATTGGAATCACGATAGCTAGCTTGCTTTACTTCATCAGAGCTTCCAGTTAGATCCGATGAAGCTTCTTCATTCATTGTATTCAGGAATTTAGGCTCCGTCACTGTACAAATCGTGTAATGAGTTAGCTTCATTTAGAAAGAGAGCAAGAAGCTTGTACTTGACTTTACATTTTCTCTGTCTTTACTTTGTGAAAGTAAAGACAGAAAACACATGATATACTATGGATTATCAGCATAAGAAAATCGTATCATTCAAACGTATCGAACGAAACACTTAGAGCTTAAGATAATACAGCCTTAAAAATAATGTGTATGGCACATTATAATTGGTAGCTTAGGGATAGGTTATGCTGTTAGACACTGTTTTTTTTCCGTAGATGTCTTTCTACTGCTCGCTGATAAAATAATAAATTTGAACGGCTGACAAGGTTAACGAACCAGGTGTGATATTCGGGCGCAGCTAACTTGTTAAGTAGAATATTTTTAAAGACCAAGAAACAGGAAATGAAATTATACGGTTACTCCACAAACGATCGACTAAAATATAGCAATGTGCCGATTTTTGCAACTGACCTTTGTCTATAAATCCAACTACTGTACTGGACATCGATGGTAAATACTTTAACTTGGGAACCTTGAACGCGTAAAGTGGAGAATCTGCTATGCTGGCCAACTGCTTCATATCAGCGTGATCACCAGCTCCGAAAACTACGATTCTCACTCCTTTTTTGCTGAGTTCTTTAGCTACGCTAGCTGCGTCATCAAATGATTTTCCTGCCAAAACTACAACCAACGCTTTTGGAGTACCACTGGGTAATGTCTTAAATATATTTTTATTTATCATTTGGAGAGATTGTCCCAACTTACAACTCCCATTTGCTGGGACAAGTCTTTCAAGACTTACATGAAGCCTGTTTGAACTCTTAACCGTTCTCGTCAGGATATGTCTTTGACTATAATGTCTACTGCCACATTCAAGAATTCCGAAGGTAAGGCCACTCGGAGGAATGTCCAAGTTTTCATATACATCTTTTACAAACAATTTATACGACTCGATTTCTTTGAAGCCTATGTCACCAGACCCATCCAGCAAAAATACCACCTTCGCTGGTCCTACAATATATTAAAAAATACAATATAATATATTACAATATATTAATAAAATATTAGCCAGAAAAAAAATTGGTAACTAACTTTTTTCTAAATGATAGCTACGATGAATATATTATTTTTCAATTATTTCTTTGTACTCGTTGAATAGAATAACATTTTACGGGGTTAGCTTGCCCTATAAAAATAAAAGAATTAGATTCGTTGCCATTATTTTCTGGTTTTCCTGGCTGTTTCGGTTTGCAGCGTATACGGTCTAACGCACTAAAAAAGTCGTCGACGTTTAAAAAGGTTTTAAAAGTAATTAAAGCGGACCATGTCGTACTCGCGCGTAGAATTTGGCCTGACCGACACGACCCGGCCCGACCCCGGTTGATTCAACTATGCCCTATGCTCCTTTTACTCTACCAAAAACAACAGCTTTATTCATCCCTAATGTTGTTATAAATTTTAAAATTACATAAAGTATAATAAGGTAACTGACAATCTGAAATAACTGAAATAATGCCAGGTTACCAGTTAATTACATATATATTATATTATAGTTATTAGTCGGTAGCTAACTAAAGTAAAACACACAGAAACTGTAAATACTGAAAATAAAAGTAAGGAGAATAGGATTTAATAATTTTATCTTAAAGCTTATAACTGCATGTACTAAAAATACCAGTATTTGTTTGAATTCATTAGCAAAATTCATTAGTATTTGTCATTAAGATGCTCGTTAAGATTGGATTTAAATAAGGAGAGGGAAAAACATTTCAAATCTTCATCAATAGAATTCCATATAATAGGGCCTTGGAAACGAAAATTAAATTAATTTCCTCATTGTTTGCTCATACCTTGGAAAGAAAATAAGACGATTTAGAAACGAGCCTTGCATTATAACTATGAATATGATCTACTTCAGTAGAGAAGGATTTGAAAACAGGTAATTTTACATTACCACTTGATTTAATCGATGAATCTTCCTTCTCTTTGATAAGTGATGTAACTCTTTTCAGGAAGTCTCTGCCAAGTGACGATCTTTTGCCTACAGTCTTACCAATAGCGCGTTCAGCGGCCGCGAATGCCTTTCTTGTTTTCAATATATTACTGTCATCCTGAAAGGTCTCCGCAGACGACGTCCTGTTTATAGGATGCACTTTCTCTATAAGCCATCTGAGTTCACGTTGAAATAACGTGGAAGCTGAGAAAAAACATTTGTAAGTTAGAGTACATATACCCTTTAAAAAAAAGCCCTAATTTAGTCGCCATTTCAGAACTGAGCCTCTGCTACAACATATTTCTGCCTGAAAAACTGCAAATAGGACTGAAACAGTTGCATTGCATCAGTTTTATTGTGCATTTAGTATATAGCATCTCCTCGATGTAGGTCGAAACCTAAGATTTCAGAATTCGAGCTCTTTAGAGCAATCAAACTTAATTAATTCTGTAATAAGATGTGACCGAGTAATAATGGCATTCAGTGTATCGCATTAAGTTAAAATTTCATTTTCGAAATTTATATTACTATATTAATACATCGGTACATTTTCGAATATTGTATTAAAAAATATACATGTAATTACTGAAATATCTACAGTTTTTTTCTATTTATAAAGAAGCGCAATACCTTTTTTTCTTGGAATACTCATTTGACTCATTCGTCTTAAACACAGTCATAAGTGGGATGATTAAGATTCAAGTTTGCTTTTTCCTTTTAACGGCAAAACTCCCAT
>OMLO01005336.1_pt1 | contig 10793 bp, 9 predicted proteins | sample 1674811 | NCBI WGS metagenome assembly OMLO01 (sample SAMN06265003, study PRJEB25207) | coral metagenome | isolation source: Coral host | place: Mexico:La Bocana,Puerto Morelos, Mexico | collected 2008-11-13
GAGTTTTGGATTTTCTCCAACAACTCCTGACTTGTTTTGGTGTTTTTAAAGCCAGATTGCAGATGATGGTCTTAAACCAAGGGTAAAGCTTGGATTCATTTTCCTCGGGACATCATGGACGGTCAAAAATCTCGTGGCCGTTTTCGAAGGGAGCATGCTGGAACGTTGGGCTTCATGGTCTGGAGGAGAGGGTGCAAGGGGGTATGCAACTCATGGCTACAAGAAGGAGCTCATGATGATTCCGCGGTTCCCGGGTTCTTGTTAGGTTACATTTCAAGAATTTGGATGAACATCATCTCCAACATCCAAATGTCCTAGAGCACATTTTACACGTTTTTTTATAACATCAAACATGAAATTACATGAACATACTGAACCAAACTGACTTCCAAGTTGGACCTGGAAAGGACCGTGAAGTTTGGGTTTCTGAGGCTGACCAAGTTTGGGATTCGCACATTTTGGTACCGAAAAATGAACCTTTTATGTAACTACTCAGTAGTAGCATGGTAGTAGTTGGCCCAGTATAGTAGCAAAGTAGCATAGTAATAGTACCCCTTCCTCTCTCTCTTTCTCAATATTATGCCACAATATATGTGTGTATATATATGGTCACACCCCCCCATGATCCACCTACAAGCATGCGCACTACAATGTCATCCACAAGAAGAAGAAGATCCTGCAGGGTGGCAAGTATATCTGGGTGAAGCCGCACTACACCAAAGTGTATAAACACAAACTCCCATGTGGCAAAAGTGTACAGGTTAAGTCCGGAACACAGATCAGTGACAGGTTTTGGCAGCGTTTGAGGGCGTATCTCAAGTGCGCATCTCGCAAGGTTGCCTCGCCAGTGCTCATCCGAAAAATCCGTGCTGCCCAGTGGACATACTGGCACAAGAACCAGGATGGGTGGAGCACATTGGCGAACATGTTGCGGGAGCTTCGCAACATGTAAAGCTCTGCATTGGCGTAGAAAAGCATTCGACCTTGGAGTGGCCGGAAAAATCATGCACGGTACTGCATTTTGCATTTCTCCTACGCTCTGCTTCAATTTGGTCATGAACATGCATCACAGTTGCCACAAAGCTGCTTCTTCTGGACCTGTCTGTCCTTAGTCTTTGCAAACCAAAGCTATCCTAGTTTAAACTTCTCTTCTACAGCCATACATATATACTTGTCATTACATCTGCTAAAACTCATCTCATCATAGCAACAAAGTGCAAATACGCGCATTTGACTTCTTCCCTAACTTACCTTCACAAAGCCTTGTGACATTCATCTTCTCTGACGCATTCCCTCAGCAGTCTGGCTGGGAGGCAGTGGTCTTAACTAATGTGGTATCTTGCTATCTTTGAAATCTGCTGGCAGCCATTTCTTTGTTGACATCCTTGTGCTGTTGTTTTTTCCTTACCTATGCCACTGGTCCCTTGTCCGTGTGCTGCGGCGAAGCAGAAGAAAATTTGTCTTGAGGCTCCAATGTCCGTATCTCAGCCTTGTCTTCAAATGTATTGCGTTGCGACCTTGTGTGGTTCAAGCTTCGCACTTTGAGGCCGGACAGATTTATGGACCTAACTTTCGAGGACGACTTCTGGGAGCATCTTGGTGAAAGCATACGCTGGCCTGCTGCATGTCCTTCTATGTCAGTCTTGTTTCATTGAATCCTTTGTACGCCTTCATCTTAGGTCATTGTGGATTCTTCCAGCTCCAGATCATCCGGTTTGGCAGGAAGTGAGAGACCGTTCAAGGACGCCGCCGAACACCCCTTACCCCCTCCAGTCACACCACACTGACTTTACAGATATTCCAGTAACGCCGTCTGAGGAGTAGTAAATGTAGATGGCGCCAAAGCCCAACAGCGCCGCGCATCAGCATCAGCGGGGGCATCTGGCAGCGAGCGGCCGCAAGCGGCCGATCTACATGTCATACCTCAAGTGTAAGAGCGACTGCCTCATCGCTCCAAAGACCTTGAGAATCTGCAAGTTCCTTTCGTGATTAGGGCCCGTCGGCCAAGCAAGTCGTTTTTGAACAATGTCAAATGGGGTAAGGTCAAAATCTCTATGGGGATTATCAGTGCAATTCCACATGATATGTTCTAAGTCAGCCAACGTGTTACCACACCAAGGACAAGGGAAAGGTTCCCCAGTCATTTGTTGATAACACAAAGGCGAAATGAAAGCTCCGGTTACAGCAGCAAAAATGTGCGAGTCCCAAGTTCCAAGTCTCAGAGTTTTTGTAGCTTCAGAGTTAAATACGGCCTGACGACATGCAGCAGCATCCCGACGGTTAGAGTTGACGAATTCATCAAATTGGGTTTTTCGCCAAGCTTCTCTAAGTGTGTGACACAAGAAATCGGCTGGGTTGTCCGGAAGATGATCCGGGTGCAAGTGAAGACCTGAGAACCAAGGATGTGACCATTTCCACGGTTCGTCCCAAGTCGCATCATGCCTTTTCTGAGAGCGGCTGTCCAACCACTCATCCTATTTGGCCAATCATGTAAGGGCGCATGACTGTTTGCAACATGTTTGGTCAACATTCGGAGTGTGGTACAAGTAGCATGAAAACCCAGATCCCACCAGTGTCCAACTGTGAGTTTCACCAACGGCATGCTGGATTGCTTGGGCCATTCGTGAATCACCTTAGCCGTAGTCCACAGACGTTTTGTTTCAGCCTTAGTAGGATACCTACAGATATGACCCCATGTGGCTTTTGGAGCCACACCAGTTCGCAACAGTCTGGCAAGACGATCCTTAGTTCCAGGAAGTGCACGGGCCCGCTTAGTGCGGTCAATGGCCTCCGTCAACCGAATCGTTTCTTTGCCGGCACTTTTGCGCTGCCGGTTTCCAACCAAATAGTATCCTAAGATGCAAATGGTGTCAGAAACAGTGGAAGGAGAAAGACCTAAGTTCAGCAGGTGCTGTCGTCCAGCCTGTGTACGGTGAAAAAATTGTCTTTTCTGGTGATTTTCAACCAAACCAATTCTTCCAGTCCACATATCCCAACAGTTAGCAACTTCCAAGGCTTCACCGGGGGTGGGGCTAGCATAAGATCTGTCATCAGCATAATAAACCGTCATGATCGTGTTGGGGAAGCGGTTCAGAATATGGTTTGTGATTGGTATCAGCAAGGAGGTCATGCCAATCATGCTCCAACAGTCACCCTGAGGCAGATCTGGTAATGTTTCACCTAAGAGCTGAAGGTAACGTGTCTGATTAGACCATTGGTACAAAAGCAAGTTAGCCGTTTTCGGTGGCATTCCTAAGCGGAGCAGCATTTTGTGAACCAGTCTAGGGCCCCCGTGATCGAATGCCTTAGTGAGATCAAGAGAAGCAAGGACCCAACTCTGCAGTTCAGCTTGCAAGAGAGGACACAAAGCGTTCTGCGCGCCTTTTCCTGGGATTCCACCGTAGACCCAAGCAGGCATGACTGAAGTTAACCATTCCTGGGTTTCTTTCTGTTGATACCTGGTATTGTTAAGCACCCTCCACCAAATGGATGAGACAGCTATAGGTCTGAGGTCATTGGCATGACACGATCCATCTTTTTCTAGGGACTTACCTTTTCCAAGGTGCACTTGTCTGATTTGCAACCAAGCATCCGGAAGCCTACCTATGTTTTCACAGTGTTCAAAGAAAGTCGCCAAGGTGGAAAACATGTCGGGGCAAAATTGAGTCAGCTCTTCAGGACGCCATCCATCCAGTCCAGCCGCACTACCTTTTGCCTTAGAAACCGCCTTAGCAATTTGCTCAGAGGTCAGCCGAGGCCACGACTGCTGCGGTTGAGTCTGTGGTGTGTGTTCAACGAGTTCATCCCAAAAATCATCAGAGTTGGGAATGTTTCTTTGCCAAACCTCAGACCAGAATTGCTTCAGGTTTTTAAGACTTTCCTGAACGCTAACACCAGCCGTCGATTCAGAGCTGGATCTAATGGCTGAAGCAACAGGATGAGCATCCCGACGCAGCCAAGCATATGCATGTTTGTCCTGTTTCATTTTTTCAGTCCATCGACCGAATCTGTTGTGATCGGCCTGGTCAGTGACTTGTTTTAATTGCTTTTGAATTTCACGGATATTTCGAACAACTCCTACTTCGGGATGGTAGTGAGGGCATCTCCTAATGCGCTTCCACAGTTGCATGTACTGTTTAGTTTGGACATGTGACTTAGAGGTCAAATTATCAAACCTTTGCACTTCATGCAAACGAGCCAGCAACCTGCTCAAAACCCTTTCCCTGTGGGTGGCCATGTGCCCCGCAGTGAGGCGTCTCAAACGGTCCTGAGTCGAAAATTCCACAGTGACAGGCTTACCGCGTCTGAGAAGCGACGCCGGGGTGTCTTGGAGGACATCGGGATTCAACTGTCGGTGTGTCGAGACGAGAGTTTCAAAGTACACCTTAGCTAATGCGTTCCAGTCACCGTTGAGGTCCTGGGCCCAGCTAGTTGGCAGAGATTGCTTGTGTCTTTGCCAAACCTCAGAAACCGTCGTTTGCCAATCCTTAGAGTCACCTTGGTAAGCAGGTAACTGAGGACAGGGTCGCAGTTGGAAACTTTGCATTGCAGGGGCGGAAAACTCAAGTTTCAGCTCCTGGACTTTGTGGTCAGACAAAACAATGGCAGGGCTTTCAGGAGTTCCATGAAAAGTGTCACTAAGGAAATAGTCAATGCATCTTTTACCATCCTCGGGTGGCACAACCAGAAGCATTAAATTCCAAGCGAACCGTTTGCAGAGAATATCTAAAGGGACATTCTTGGGGGGTGGCGTTGAAGTCACCTCCCATGAACCACTGCTGATCGGGTGGCAAGCTCAAGATTTTTGCAGAAACATCTTGAAAAATTTCCCTCGAAGCAAAGTTCGGAGCCAGGTAAACGGAAACCATTAATCTTCCAGCCACCCAAACAGCTTGAGCAGCTCCACCTTTAGAAGTGCAGTGCCAGGCCGGTCGCACCGGCAGACTGGCCCGAACTAAAACAGTGGCCCCACCAGAGGCCTGCCTAGTTCCGCTGATTTCATGGCTTCCTGAGAAAAAGGCATGGTACCCGTTCCTAAGTGCTACTTTCTGGTAAGAAATCCATTCATGTTTTTTGAAAGCGGTTTCTTGAAGAAAAATGATTTGAGGGGCCGTTTTGCTACCTATGTGGTTCCAAAGAGCCCAAGCTTGCTTGGCCCCTCCACAATTAAAGGTCCAAACTTTGAGTGTATCTTGGTGTCGAATGCGTCGATGCGGCCCTGGGTTCTGAGCCTCACCTATTCTGATTCCGAGGTTAGGATCCTGACCTGACACTTCAACTCGAGGAGGTCGATCACCTAAGATTTCCTGAGCTTCAGCAACAGACATCTTGAAGGCCTTAGTAGTTGCATCATAGTTTCTTTGGCTAACCTGAGCAAGATTCCTCATAGTCGTTCGGGTTTTAACATGGAAAGGTGCTTGGCGACTTTCCTCACAAGGTTTGGTCTTGAAAGTGTGAGGGGTTCCAATTCGCCGGCACTGAGCACATGTGAGCCACATGAGACTTCTCTGCTGACGTTTAAAACCTTCAGGCGGCGGGTCCTTGAAGCACAGGTAGCTGAGGTCATGACCGGTATCAGACCCCAAGGGTGAAGTTTGTCCTGCTGACGTTGCTGTTTGACCAGCCCAACCCATTCACCTCTCTGCTTCATGCGTTCTCTGAGGACTGGGTCTTCACGTTGTTTTTGTCGATAAGCATCGGTTGGAGTGTGATCAGGGTGTTCCATCTGGAAGTGTTTCCTGATACCTTTCGTGCTGCGGTATATCATGAGAAGGCTCAAAAATCTCAGTGACATTCCCCAACCGAGCTATCTCGTTCCTTTCGGCTTTGGTGTGTCGATTCACAGTATGATTGCTTTTAGCCGCTCGAAGTCGCAGCCTAGCTCGCAATCCAGGTTCAATTCGAATTTCATAGTGACATTTAGGGCAGTACCAGACCTGTTCACCTTGTGGAAGCTTGAGGGAGTCCTTAAGCTGTTTCTTCCTGACCGGATGCTGTCTTGGGTAAGGAGCCACATCAGGTCGATACTGTGCATTGTCATCAATCTCTTCAGGCATGAACCTGTCCGTGGAAGACCCCACAGAAGTTGCATGATTTCGAGAGCCCTTAGCAACCGTAGCCGCATTGGTGTCCTGAGCAGCTGATTTTTGACAGGTACATGACGTAAAGGCCTCAGTGCAAAAGCTTTTGGTTCGGAGACGTTTCCTGGGCACGCCAACATGGGAATCGGACTTGACCAGGGAGTGGACCGAGGGAGTGACGGGTTCAGAACGACTCACCTCACTGAGTATGAACAGACGGAGTGACCAAGGAAGCCGAAGAAGACGGACCTTTGGCACGCAGAGGAAGACCGCGAGTGGACACCCGAGAGCGAGCAGGGACAGACGAGGCCGACGCAGCACCATCGCAATTGTTCAGACCGGCATCCGCTTGACCGTGAGAAGGGACACCAGAACCGACGAAAGAGTAAACCGACGGGGCGCGGACACTCCTGCGAGAAGAAATGGCAGAGTGGACGGACGGGGTAGCACGACCGGAACCACGAAGACCAGACGACCCAGAGTGGATGGACAGCGCAGTGCCAGGGCTGACTGGAATGACTTCCTGATTTTTGCCAGAGACCTTAGTGTTAGAAACTCCACCTTCAAGGTGTCGCCACACCTCAGGACATTCTTTAATCCAAAAGGTCGGAAAGGTGTCTTTACTAGGTCCTCGGACCAAAGTGTAATGTGCATTTTTCAACAAAAGAGCAATGTGATGTCCAGTTTTGGCCTTACATGCAAGCTGGTTGCTCCCGAAACGAGTGGCAATGCAATAACGTTCCCAAGTTTCGTTTTTATAGGTCCAAACCACCAAGACGGAACCTAAGATTTCAGCCAACGCCTGGAGGAGGACTCCATTGGCAAAGGTTTCTTGTTTACCACATTCAGATAACCAAGCTTCAAAGGTTTGGGGTCCCGTGCCATCTGCCTTAGTGTGGAAATAATTCTTAAAACGGTCCGTATGTCTGCGGATGTAGTGGACACTGTCCTTTCTGAGCAAGGCTCCACGCGTGGTCGCCTTTTTGTTGTTCACAGATTTGGCACCCTCAGCGTATTCAAGGTAGGCTCCGACTGCTCTAAATAGGCCATCTCCAACCCCACCAAAGTCTTCATTTTTCCAGCCCTTAGTCATAGCGGCGTCAGGGTTGTTTGGCGGAGCATCACTAGGAGGCTCCTGACTGCCAAGAATAATAACAGGGTCCTTTTCTTTGTTCACAGGACTACGACTTCGATTTTCAGAGGTATGTCTATCACCTTGATGTGCTTCACGAGTGGTCGTGCGACCAGGACGGTTTTCATTGGACTCAGTGGTACCTTGTTGCGGAGCACCTTGAGCAGGAGTAAGGTCTTTTCCAAGGTTCGTCCTACCAGGGCCCCTAGTCGTCTGACACGTCATTGGGCCACGAGGTCTGTGAGGAAGAACTTGAATGCTGATCGTCCAAGGGGGGTCATCATCGACAGTGAAAGCCCACCAACTGTGATCTTTTTGATCAGGGGGGGAAATCCTTTTCCATAGGTACATTTCTTTTTCCGGGAGGTGACAACAAATTGAGTCCATTTTTGACTATGCATAAAGGAAACAATATCTTCGTCGTCCCACTGTTCAGGTAATCCTCGGATGGTGACGATTCTAGAAGGATTCAGGTTTTCATCCTTGTCAGTTCTACCAAAACCTAAGTCTTGACCACCGCCTTGCCTCCAAACGATGGCTTGCTGTCGTTCCTTTTGAAGTTTGGAAACTCTACGGAAATATGCTTCTCTAGTTTCGTTTTCCAAAGGTTTGATCCAAAAAATTGAGCCACCACTACGGTCTTTTACTTTCGTGACAAAAACAGCATTGTGTCCACTGAAAGGCATCAGTTTAGCTACAGTCTCCGGTTTCAACCGCAGGTATCCGACCAAGTGTTTGTCTTGGCCCTGTTGTCTCTGCACCCATTGTCCTCCGATCAATTGGCTGACCGGAACTTGGCTAGCAGAGGCTAAGCTTGACACCACGAACGTTGCCGTGTCAACAGACTGTCCTTGGGGCAAAAACTGAGCTCGATACATAGCAGGTGCCACCAATCTGACCTCGACTTTATCCGATTTCGGCAAAATGTCCCGTGTGATTTTTTCAGCGTTGTGAACCCAGGGACCCTGAGTTCCGTTGAGTTTCAGTAGGCCTACAGTTTCAAGCTTCTGTGCCTTAGTGCCACGAATCAGCGACACAGTGACACGAACTTGGTCCTTGTGAGTAAAATTTCCTGTAAACATTAAAGTGAGTGGGGCCGGGTTGCCAAAAGCATCCCAAAGATCACTCACCTCAGCCAATTGTTCGGAGTTTTGAATTTCTACCAAGTTGCCTGGCGGGGAATGTCCTTCACTTACAGCAGTGATCAAATCCTTAAGTTTGACCACACTTGGGGCAGGGACCGACGACCAGTCCTGAGTTCTGATGCCAGTCACAGGTGGCTGGCCGGTACCGATTTCCTTGGTTGGTTTAGTCAACACCACTTTTCTTGTTTGCTGACCTGAACCAACTGTGTTACTATTCCGAGGTTCAGACTTTGGAAGGGATGGCCAGTTGGCATACCAACTGCTGTCCCGACTTGAAGAAGTCTGATCTGACTGTGCTTTCTCTATCCAAGTCCACCACCCAGTGGTAGGGCAAACCTGATATCGATGTCCCTTCCACGTTTTGATTTCAACCGAACCTTCTGGTGAGGTCCTTGGAACTTTCTTTTTGCGCTTTTTCTTGGGAGTCTGTTGAAACTTTTCCAGCAAGGTGGTCAAGGGTTCCAAATTGACTCCCCCAGACTGAATCACAAATTCTTTACACATCTGAACAAGCGAAGCCACCTTAGCGTTTCCAGCTGCCTTCTGCTTTCTCAAACGTCGAGTGGCCGCAGATCCAGCCGATCCACCATTCAAATTGTTGCAATTTTCTTGTAGCCACTTTTGATAATTATCAGTATTGTCCATGTCATGACACACATCTGTACATTCAGACCTGAAAAGAGCACACTGCAAAACAGGTTTACTGTTTACTATGTCGGAGTTTTCTTGCTTTGGTTTGAAAACGTCTGGCAAACAGTCTGTTGGCCACACGTCTGTGACGCAAACGAGGTTTGCAAAGTCTTTGTTTTCGACAAAACCGAGCCCGAAATGCAACTGGTCGCCGTTGAGAGGTCAACAGCTTTGTATTGCACTTAATTTGTTTTTGTTTTGAAGTTTTACGATTTTTAGGTTTTGATTTCCACAACGAATTCATCCCAAAACGAATGTTGATAACAAGGAAACAAAGGACCCACAACCAAAACCAATTAAACAGGGGGTCATCAACATCCCATGGGTACAGCTCCACAACCGGCCAGACTACCAAAAGTTTAAACTTTTCCCAACCCAAGTTACGTAGCTTGTCCTTACCTAAGTCACTCTGCATAGCATCTGCGATGCTAGGTTCAAGCGCCACTGCCGCACTACAGCTGCTGCACTCCACGCACCCGCTGCCGCACGGCTGCAAAAGGTCAGCCCATGGCGAAGACCACGGCCGAACCGTTCCTAGGGGAGCCCTAACCAAGGGGCTGGTGAAGTTGGTTGTCGTAGAGCTCCAGGTCGAAGGAGTAGTGCAAGCAGAAGCACTTGGCAACGGCAGGCACACCAGCACCAGCAGCAACAGCCAGCACTTACAACCAAGAACCTTAGTATGGGCAAAAATGCCTCTTATTGGTCGCCCAAGACTCTTCACTTCTTTTTTTGTTTTCAACGTCACTTCGTTTCTGAACTTCTTTTTTGTTCTTTTCTTTAACTCCCTCTTGAGTCTTTTGTTCTTTTCTTTTGTTTCTTTCTTCAACTATTTGCACCTGCAAAGCAGCAGGCCCGCTGCCACCGGAGAGGAGGTTGTTGAACCGGCAGCTTACACATGTATAAGGCTAATTTCTGTGGGTTATAACTCCATTTGTAACTTATAGAGGCCCACTTCGTATGAAAAATTGGATATTCTCCATATCAACTGGTGCAGGATTTCTGAATCAACTGTAGTGGATCCTTTCAATCTAAATTCTAGGTATTTAGTTGCTAGGTTTTCTCGCCACCCATTTGACAAAAATATGTGCTACTATATAATATAATCACCATATGACACAAACAATCAGGGACCCTTTTTCATCACTGCCCAGGGATGAAAAATCCTCCGTGGCACGGGGTATTTTTCTATAGCCAAGTTTTGGGTTGACATGTTTTTGTTGACAAAAAAATATACAGTAATCGAAAAAGTACATGGCCTTTCCGTCCCTATACATATTGTTTTATTTATTGACCCTCAAACCTGCCATTTAGTATCTGTGCCTGCCATCTATTTTGACGAAAAAAAATACATGAAGCTTCGCAATTCCCACAGTGACCTTTTTGATCTCCCTATATTGTTGTTGGGTTGGTCGGCTGTCCAACCATTGATTTTTCAAATGTCACCCGACGTTGAAGTCCAAACCAACCATGAAGGGGCCCACCCTCCCAATGCAACGTTTCCCCATGCGGAAATAGCTGGCCTTATGAAGGGATTGTTAAGGGACAATGACGGTTAGTAGTTGGTAACCCCCTTAATAAGGCCGGCTATTTCCTGGACAAGTGGCATTGGGAGGGTGAAAAATAGAAAGAATAACACGGATGATTTGTCAGAACCATTGGTCATGTCATTAAGACAATGACCTTGACATTTCCACAGGTCAGTCTTCTTTAAAAACAACATCTGTTTTGAAGTCTCTCAATGATGGT
>OMLO01005337.1_pt1 | contig 10792 bp, 5 predicted proteins | sample 1674811 | NCBI WGS metagenome assembly OMLO01 (sample SAMN06265003, study PRJEB25207) | coral metagenome | isolation source: Coral host | place: Mexico:La Bocana,Puerto Morelos, Mexico | collected 2008-11-13
TGAGAAATATGCCGGCTAATCAATGAGAAAGAATGCTACTCAGTTCTTCAAACAGAAGTCGAACCCTAATCTGACAACTCACCATAAAGGTACCATATACTGAGAAGATCGACAGACATGTCTTCATCCTTATAAAAATCATCTTAAAAAAGGCTACCTCACCAACTCGCAGAAACAATTGAATCGGAGTGTTTGTTTGAAATATGCTTATTTTTCTAGCCTTACCTCTGTTTTGACGATCGAGGAGACTTTTGAGTACTTTTAATTTCATGATTTTTGGTGACTTCAGGGACAAATATTATCAGATAGATTTGGTAGGCCAAATTAAGTTATGAATATGATCATTATTTTAATAATACACTTCACTTAGCTTTTCACGTAAGTTACTTTTATCGTAGAGATCATAGTGAAATACTGAATTACAAAAAAATATTACATTATAATTATGACAGGTATTTTATAGCAATTAGAAAAAAACCCAAAGCAAATACCCGGCGCTGATTGGTTAAAAACCGTGTTTTTATAACTCGATAGAAACACAGTACTAGCACGAGCTATTGACGTGATGATGGCACGAGCAAAGAGAATTTACATTTTGATGATCAAAGTAAACAAGCTGATAATTTTTTTGCGTCACGGTATTTTCTAAAAAACTCGAAAAAGCACTGGAAACACTCGCCTGCGGCTTGTGTTCCCACAGAATTTCTCGTTCTCCCAAACTGTCACTCGTGTTTCTATCACACGATAGAAACACGGTACATGTGTTCTATTTCTTTTCTATTATTTTACCCAAGTACTGTATATTAAGAGTGATAATGTAATGTCGCATGTACATTACGTTTGTCATTGCGAATTTCACTGTAGCAACTTAAACAAACTGTTGCTTTTCACATATGGCATTAGACAGCCCTCATTATGTGGCGTATTTCTTATTGCTTTTGTTTTGATTGTAATTTTAATTGGTTCATACGGAATTTTCACTGGTAAGTCATTGAGCTATTAATAAATATACTTAAGTTTAATAATTAACATTTCCCACAGACAAAAAAACAGCTTATTGAAGATGGAAACGAAAAATTATACTATAAATAAATAAATAAAAAAGTAAATAAATAAATAAGTAAATAAATAATAAGTAAGTAAATAAACGAAGTCATAATAAAAAAAGAAAGAACGAAAGACTGAAAGATTGAAAGTGGGAGAGAGAAAAATGAAAGAATTGAATGAAGATATTATAGTATAGTATGATTAAAAGATAATAACTGAATAACTGATAACTTGAACGAACACCTTTCCCAAAATACCAACGATGGACTAAAAATTATGGGAGAAGTTATTCTTCAAAACAAATGCCTTGAAGCAATTTTTCCTTTTTTCGCTTGACGAAACAAGAGTAAATTTAAATTGCTGAAAGAAAGAAAATGAATCAGCTCCCAATTCACACTGAAATATGAGACACAAGTCAGGTGGCAACTCTGCACGTAGAACGCCAAACTCAAGGAACCTAATTGGAATAGGAAAAGGTTTGATGCTCACGATAAACCGTTTTACGTTTCTTTTTTATGGGGACGGAAACGTGCTAAGTTCAAGTGCCTACGGTCAGGATCCTCCACAATTGGTTGACGTACGACGACAAAGTGTTCAAAGGAAATGATATATCTATGAAAATTCGTCATCTTTATCATTCCGTGACTTCAAAAGCTTGTCTCAGCTGAATTCAAATTGATTCGTATTAGAAATACATGTTTTGCAATAACTCGCCAAGGTAGGAGTGGGCATTGTTTCTCAGGTTCTTCGATCTTTTTAATTTGCTCTCAGTTCCATTGAATCTATTCATATAAAGATACTTGTAAACAAATCCGCAAAGTTCACCATGATAAGGCTTGGTCATTCTTTTTTCGTAGAGTGAAACATTACGGGAATTATAACACAATGAACAAAGAACCTGTTGAACTAACTGACAAGGGATGTGACAAATTATTAGTGGATCCAGAGAATTTGAATTTCTCTGCCGAACTAAGAGTATTTCTGTGTGTCAAATAGATCTTTACTATAGAAATACTAAGATGAGACAATGTAAACAGCATGCAGACCACGAATATACGTAATCTGTAGCTATTTCTTTAGCTAGTTTAAATTTAAACTGATCTTATTATGTCGCTTCTGAATTAAAAAGTAGTAAGCTAAACTACAGAAGTGTGCTTAAATAAATACGTTATTCCTCCTTACTATCTGGTAGAAGCTAAACCCATACATACCTTGCCTTGGAGAACGGCAAGAATGAATTTCCTAGTCGAATAAAGAGGATTAAGGGAACAAACAGGAGACATTCAAAATTATTTCCGTTCCGGTACGTCAAGACCTCTATGTCTTTTTCATGTTTCGCAGATGCAAAAGACTAATGGGATGGCTCTCAGAGTAAACTAAAAGGAAGACTTTCACCTGTTAGTTATCAACAATTCTCTTTGAAATTGAACAAGAACAATAGCAATTATCTATAAATTTGAATTTATGAATAAATTCTTTACATATCTCTTTGGTTGTCCCAACTACCTTAGAGACTTTACTTAGCCATCATACATGTAAGGTGGTTATCATTCTTTCATTTTACGCAGAGCGTAGATCAAGAAACTTTAAACAGCGATCCCGTGAAAGCTACGTTGGTATATTTCAGTTTATGAAAGATGAATTTGTTAAACAGTGAAAAAAGAGCTGATATAATCCTAATGATTTCGACCCCATACTACTTGAGAATCCCTGAGGCGATATTAGTAAATTGAAATTGTCAGCAAATCCGACGGATTTAGACAAATTATAAAAGACTTTTATCCCTATTCAGGTGCGCAATAATGTTTTTCAAAAATAACATCCTGATAAAAAATTATCATGTCAAAAAAGATAAACTTCTGGAATAATCTCTGGTTACTGGTAAGGGTTTTTTGAAAATATACACCTAGAAGTAATCCATATTCCCAGCAATCATACTTGCTAAGCTAGATGAGAATTTCGAGTTCCTCAAGGGATAATGCTGAATATCTGTAGCTTTGTGTGTCAGATTCTTCTGTGGACAAAAAGTCGTTAAAAATTTAAAAACTGTAAAGACAATTGTATACACCTCCAAAAATGGGAAATGACTTTAAAACAACCGTGACAGGCGAAAATAGCAAAGTTCGAGGTGGTAGTCTTTTAGAACACATGTGGTCTGTAATCATAATTATTTTTTCCAAGGTATTCCACAGCAGCATCTCTCTGTTTTTTTGAAGTGGCTGATTTATAGCAAGATTTAAAAACTATAAAAATTTACGTTGCCTCCTGCCTGCCAAATATATTTTTTTTCCGTTTCGGTGTATTTGACTGTCTGTCTGCAATAATGTTCTCAACGTGTCGTTATTAAAAACAATAAAATTTGTCCTTCGTAAGTCAATTAATTTCATTCACTGGGCTTTGCGGCGTTTTCTTAAAAAGACGTTAAACCTAAAACAAAGGCTTTCAGTGAAAGGTCACTCTCCTTCATGGAGACTGCTAATATATTCTTACAGAAAATATGCTAATTTTTCATTGCACTTTCTGAGGTATTGTTGAAAGATTTGTGTGTTATCAGCGAAATAGCAATAATGCGATTAATTAGCAGTTTTTGATCATCAAGACATCTCTAAAGGCGATAAAGAAATATTGACAAATTCAACATATTCAAAATTCAGGCCACGTTTTCCCACCAGAACAAACAAATATACCGTAGGCTGTCGCACGCAACCAACTTCAATTGAATTCAAAGTCTAATGAACGAACAGCTACATAATCACTTTAAATATACGTTCAGGCTATAGGTGCAGGTTCTTCAGGTTTGAAACTTGAATAACAGATTTATTAAGTAATAACTCTACAGGCTGGAATGTTTGAATTATGGGATTATGCTAGCAATGCAAAAAATCAAAGTCTTGTTCGTTCGCTTAGTGTAAATAAGAAAATATCGTAGGAATCAAGCAAGTCCTGACAGATTGGTTGATTCGAATTAATTCATGCTGTGCAGTTGGTCCTTTACTTAAGGCGGCAGGTGTTTTATTAAAATCTATTTTGAAGCGCCTATAACTACTTAGAAATTCGAAATACTGTAACTTAAATTTGCGTCATTCAAAGTAATTTTGAGGTAGTACACTGCTCTTAGAACTAGTCTCGAGTGCCATACGAAAAGGAAATGATAAAGTTGATAAAGTTTTCGATTGCCGAGCACCACTTGATCTCAGTTTCGAAATAATCTTTCATAAAATTTCCTTAGTTTCTTTTTAAAATAAAAAAGAACGATCTCGGATCTTTTCCATCCTGAAATGGCCCATAAAGTATCGCTTGAAGGCAGAAAGCCAATAACAGGGCTTGGATTTATAGATTGCCCTTGGTTTCCTTATGTTGTGCTCCAATTATTGGGTGGAACTTCCGGTTTTCTTGCCATTTAGCCAGGTAGGAATTTGCCGACGACTAGAATAAAACCTGGAATAAAACGTCACTAAGTTTTCCATATTGGAAGTGAAGTGCTGCCCCATGTAGAAAGATGGTGGGGGTGAGACATGAAGACATCACATGGAAACGAGCGCACTAACCATGAGGCCGCAACACCTCCACTGGGGAGTCTAATGTTGGAATATGAATTTTTTGTTGATATGTGCTAGTTCAGATCCAATGCAGTTGACCACGTTTCGATGCTCTCTCTCACCTGCAGAGGCGCGAAAGATATTATGGAAGGGAGAGGGCGCCTGAAGTGACGGGAGACGGAAGAAATATTTGCGTCTTAGTTGAAAAAAAAAAAACACGGAGAATGACAGAAATTAGATGCGCGTTTGGACCAAAACCAGAAATGCGCGATTCCATGGCTATCCTGTTGCTTCTTACAGACGTAGATCTAAATGTTTATAGCGTATCTATGTTCATTTTGAAATTCTTTTGCTTTTGCAGATTTTCTCTCCCTACCAAAATCCTACACTCAATTTTTTAATCGCAGTCGGTCTATTTCCTGAATTGACGTCTCATTTTCTTGCCATTTGACTGTATCACCCATTCACCATCGCTACGTCACTGTCTATGAAAATGTTATTGCTGAAAACACCGTAAACGTTTCAATGGAATGAATAATTACCCAAATTCATAACGTGATTGAAAGCGGAAAATGCCTTGATAATAAAGAAAGACAACAAACACCGATAAATGAAAGGTTCGAACAAAAGACGATGACGTCAGATAATAGCCGATAATTGTCCTTGCAAAGCTTTTTATAAAGTTAATTTTCAAAAAGTCACTGGATTGTTCTAGTACTGCAGGATTAACTGAACATCATTGCCCTTAAAGGATGAAATTAACAACTGACAAAAACCCTGCATGCGACTTGTACTGCATGCGACTTGTAAGCGGAAAAGGCACTTTTTCCGCGTCAAAGAAAAAACTAGACGTGGGAAATTGATATAGTATTACATTCATTCAGTTAATGAAAGAAAATCTCGGATTTTAAATTGTACGGAATATACAGAAAAATATATTTCTTTCCTTCTTTATGAACCCAATTTTCACAGCATGCGTAAGTGAAGGTACTTCATGAAACTTCCATATTATTATGCAAATTTAAATTGTTGTCAATGCGTAACATCTACTTCTAGCGCGCTGATTACCATTCTTGTGTTTGAACATGTTGAAAGCGACACAGATTGTCCATCTTTTTAATCACTTTAACGTTTCGTGGTGAATACTGCCTCTGAGGGGTCACAATGCTCTAGGGATACATATGTAGAATAACTGTAGGCGGACGTAGCTTCCACTCTGTTTAACGTCATTACATGATATTACGGTATATGGTTTCAACACATAGACTAAAGTGGGACCGTTCGACTGTATCAATCGCTAATCTCTCCATAGAATTTAACGATTTAATGTGAATTACAAGCGAATGTAATGAAGGTGAGTTGAATTTAATTCTCTTTGCACTTTAGTGTTGTATCTCAGTATATTCTGCCAGAGTAGTTCAATGCATTCATGCAGTCTGACGAATTACTGATGCATATACATGTCACACTCTTTCAACTGGCAAAATATTAAAATATTTCTAAATCCCTTAAATTCTCTGAAAGATCTACTTGTACATACTTGTATTAAATGTAGATCCGCTCAAAACTAATCACTTCAATACCAACCCTTCCTACTTCGCTTATGAAGACATATGAAGGAAAATTCGTTGTTGACTTAATGGTTTGCATTATTTTAAAGATATCCGAGCTGAAATTTTTGACGAACAAACAACAAACGAGTTTTTTTTGGCACATCTCTATAATATTGTTGTTCAATCCCAGACAGCTGGTCCTCGCGTTATGCAGTAATTTATACTTATGCTCGTCTACTTTGAAATTTTGCATCAGCCATGTGTGACGGTGCGTGACTGTACGGTGCGTGACTGTCTTTGGCAAAATGATTTTAACATTGTAAATGATTTTCCTTGTTATCGACTGCAGCCATAGTTACAACAGACTGCCGGTAATTGTTTACTTTGCGTTTTAACATAAAATTAAATTTTAGAATTGTATCAGTCATTATTCTTTTCTACGATAGATTAAACCATACCATGATATCAGTCTTTCAAAGTTCAGGGATAATGTACAAAAAATTTACCACGACAATAAAAAAAAATATATTTTAGCTTATCATTTACTTAGACAAGTAAGACAAGTAGTAAGAAGACGGGCTTTTTGTATTAATTCACAGAATTTTAAGTGGAGAACAAATACATCGATGTTAACACAGGAAAACGATTTCAGATGTTTTGGAAAAAGGAAGTATAAAACTGTGGATTTGTAGTAGGTGTAAAACATGGCCACACTGACTTATCAGGGAGCACTTAGAAATAAAACTAGGAAAAAGGGCAGTAGTATTTTACTGGTCACACGAAACAAACAAACAAATGAACAAGGGACATGAGTTGTGCTGACATACTTGTAGCGTGTGATAACAGAGCCCAAGGCTTCGAAGTAATCTTATCATGATTCTCTCTTAAAGGTCAGTACAAAACGGCAGCGCAAGACCGCCAGAGTGTTCTTCAGTTCACCATTTGGTGGACTGGAAGAGGAGAGGGAAGAATTAACGAAGAAATACTGGCCTCAGCTGAGTTCTATGTGTAAAAGAGCCGGATACGAGTTTGTGCCTGTTGATATGAGATGGGGAATAACATCCGAAATGTCGTCCAATGCTGCCACAATCGAGATTTGTCTGCGAGAAATGGATCGGTCTGATATGATCGTGGGTTTTTTTGGACAGGTAAGAAGTGCGAAATCGTTTAACTTCTACAAAAGAAATAATAAAACATCCTACTGCAAATTAGTTTGCCGCTGTTACTTTCCACTTATAACACAAACTTTGCTAATAAATAAATTACCATGAAATTAACGATTCACGGCTTCTACAGCCAGAAATCAGGAGCTTTGGTCAGAAATACAATAAGTACAACAATGGAGCAACAAGTGTATATCGGCAGTCTGCATAATGAGGATAAAAAGTGCCTTAAAGTATCCGACCAATTACAAAGAAAACCATAAACAACGGTAATTTGGCTTGTACCTGTGCTTAGCACTTGTTGCAAAATTTGACCCGCCCTGATCTGATTGGCTCATTACACAGCATGCGCTTGTTGTCCTTTTATGGATTTTCGTTGCTTTGGCTTCAAATGTACGGCTATAATATGTGTTCTGTTGTTTAGAGATATGGTTGGCATGGATTGGACAACCTTTTACAGAAAAGCTTTGATGTCGCAGCCGTGAAATATCCTTGGCTTAACGACTACCGCGAGAAAGCTGTCACTGAGTTAGAGTTCTTACACGGCCATCTCAGAAACCCTGGAAAGAGGGCAGCTTGCTTCTTCTTTAGGGATAAGGTAAAAAAAATATCTATTGACATACTATGAATTTTAAATTACCCTATCTATGGACTGTCTTTGTTTTCGAGGAGTAGGTGTCTCTTCAACTCTGACAACCCGAATAAAATTAGACTCGCGTGGAAGAGGCATTCTAAACCTGATCATTAATATTATAGTCCTACGACGATATGAAAATGAAGTTAGCTGAAGAAGCTGGAGACGAAAGACAAGCACGGAAGTTCCGGTCATCAACAGATGGCCTTAAGGCTTCCGAGTACTTAGAAGACTTGAAAAGAAGAGTCTACCAAACAAAAGATAAAGTGAGTAAAAAATTTTCAATTTTTCACTAAGATAGGATGGCAAACCCACAACGGGAAAAAATAAGGAAGCAATGAATCATCCTGATATGATTAAATGTAGCCTGATATGATGGGTCAGATATTCTTCTTCATCAATATAACTTTGCCTATGGTTTCCTTTTTCATAGTGCTTGGCTGTCCATATGAACTATAAAAATCCACAAGAAGGGGCACGATTAATGTACGAGACAATAGAAAAGTATCTTCAAGAAGTGATCTTAGCTCGTCCTGTTCAAAAGTTGTCAGCTTTGGAGGAGGAGCGTGGCCACCACGATGCGTTTAGAGTCAGTAGACTTGCCATGGGTGGCGTGTTTGTGGGCGGGGATGACTATTTAAGTCGACTTGACAACTTTGTCAAGTCACAAAGCACAGAGGAAAGTCCTAAACATGTTGTTGTTACTGGGGATGCTGGTAAGATAATGTCATGAAGTTTTACTTTTTTCCATTTGCGTAACATTTTTCATTGTCTTTATGATGCATTTGACACATCCTTATGCAAAGGCCTCTACGTCCGACCTTTCCAGGATGTTTTCTCTTCGTGCATGTGATTTAAATTTCTAAACGAGCAATGCGCAGAATATCTATGCAAAGGTTAGTTCTTGTAAATGGCACATCAGTATGATCCTCGCGCTATGGTGACCGTCACACTACGCTACCCAAGGACAACAGAAAAACAGAAGGAGGTAAAGACGTTTTATCATTATCAATGTTATTTCGAAATTCCCTACCTGCAAATATAAGATCTAGCGAAACATTAATGCTTTTAAACGCAAATATACCGAGTATGCGATGAGGGGTACGCTAATATTGACCATTTTCCAATCTCTTAATATTTTAACTTTAATTCCTTTATTGCATGTTTTATTGTTGTAATTTAGGTGAGGGCCACAGGTTTACCTTCGTTAAAAAGTTATTATTATTATTATTATTATTATTATTATTATCATTATTATCATTATTATTATTATTATTATTGTTATTATTTTTATCATTATTATTATATTGCACCGTGGTAACATATATGGAATCTTTGAAATCTCACAAAAAGTTGAAAAATTCGCATATTACCTTTCAGGGTCTGGAAAATCATGTTTGCTAGGAAGCTGGTCCTTGCATCACCAAGAGAAATTTCCCAACGACGCTGTGGTATATCACTTTGTGGGTAGTTCAAGTGATAGTACCCGTAAGCAATTCAGTATCTTTTGTCGCCATTAACGAGTAATTAAAGCCTGTTCAACTGCTGAACCAAAAACAACTTCAACAAATTCCATGCGAACATTAGATATATTGTTCCATGAGCGCGTTATAACCATCTCATATTCAACAAGCGTAAGTTGAAAAAATATTGTCTTGTTAAACGTGTCTTCTTGTTTTGTTAACTCTTGAATTTTGTTAACTCTTGAATTGCATTATCCGGTGATCTAGTTTGTTTTTTACATGGTAGCTTCATTAGCATAAACGAAATGTTATTTTCATTCAACCCTGAACCACAGTTACGTCATTTCAGCGCTTATGGCAGCACGTTTTACGCCTATTTAACCAATGAATCGATAATTAATCAACAATTGTTCTCTTTCTAGTGCCAAGGAAGATATTAAGACGTCTTCTGGAGGAACTTAACGGCTGGTTCAAACAAAAGGCGCAAACTAACCAACAGGACCTAGGGGGCCAACAACAGTCAACAGAACCGGGTAATATTAATGAAGACGTTCTTGGTCTCATTCGAGACCTTTCAGAAGTGGTTCAGAGGATCACCCGTGCCGGATTTCGTACTGTAATCATTATTGATGCTCTGAATAAAGTGGACGATTCTGGAAAAACAGCAAAGGTAAAAAAGAACATTTCAGGTCCCTCATTTAAAGTGCCTATGAAGTAAAAAAATAATTGCTTCTTATTTGAAAAGATTTTTAAAATAAAAAATTAATTATTGGATTATCTTTTCTCGTTTTAGAGATATTTACGTTTTGTATTGTGTTAATGATGAAAGCGATGACGTCATAAATAGTTTCACTAAAATAGTAAAATACTGAATAAAGAATATCTCTAGGAGTACTTCAGCAGTGTTCTTCATTCTTGGCACCAATGTACATCACAAAAGAAACAGGATGACACCCTTTGTGTCATTGTCAGGACAACACTCTTGGCTCTAGTCCCCTTCTGTCAAAAAAGGGGACAGGGAACAGAGGTCCTTCTCAAAATGTATATGATGACCATATTGTCTTCACTCTTCTCAGTAGTTTGTTGGAAGTGGGTGATCCTTGGTTAAGACAAAAACTGGGAATTTCAGTTTTAATTAGCACAGGACCAAAGACCAACGGGTGAATTTTTTTTTTTTGTGATGTAAATTTTTGGTGCCAGGTTACAAGAACACTACTCTAATAATTCGAGAGATATTCTCCATTCAGTACTTTAGTGTTTTAGTGGAACAATTTATGATTACATCACTTTCCTAATTTGCATAATACAAAACGCAGTTGAAGAAAGTGCAAGAATTTTAACAATGGATAATTATGGCTAGCCTTACATACGTATGTTTCGTCCCTGCCAAGGG
>OMLO01005338.1_pt1 | contig 10791 bp, 7 predicted proteins | sample 1674811 | NCBI WGS metagenome assembly OMLO01 (sample SAMN06265003, study PRJEB25207) | coral metagenome | isolation source: Coral host | place: Mexico:La Bocana,Puerto Morelos, Mexico | collected 2008-11-13
AACAGTTATTACTTTTGAAATTAAAAACTGCTGTTTTTCAATTACATGTTTACTGTTCTCTCAGATAATAGTCACTGTAATATATTAAAGATGCTTTGTAAGCATTACTCATTACCATATTTGGTCATTGCAGTCAATCTCATAACAATACTCGAATAAGCACTGCACTGGAGCTGTGGTGTTTATTAATTTTTCCAATGAACATTCGAAACATAAAAGAAAATTATGACCTACATATGCATCGCATAAAGCCTATGTTCACCTAACTCTTGATGTTAAAGAAGTACCTGTATTTTTTCACTATGAAAAAGGCTTTTAAAAAACGAGTTTCCATTTATCCTTAACACTTTGGAGTAACCACATGCACTCACTGAGTGCCTTTAATTTATACATTCTTGTGCTTGGCTCAGTTTAAATTTTTCACATTTTTCTGGTCCCCCTTAAGTCAACATCCTATTGTTCTACAGACACTTATGGTTTATTATAATTTTCCTTTAATTTTCATCATGTGCTTATGTTGTCCAGGTATGGTTTTGAAAAACGTTTAATTTCAATTTTGTGTATGTGTAGGGCATCTTCAAGAGACCTGACTGGGGATGGAAAAGGTTAGTGAGTTAGTGACTTAATTTACTTTAGCAGGTTTGTCAATCTGAATTGCCATATAAATTAATACAAATAATTTTGAAGAAACAGGATTCTTATTCGATAACTTGTACATAATCAATGTGCGTGCCATATATCTAAAAGTTGGTCTCCCTAACTTTTTTCTTGTTATTACTCCATGATTTTAATTTGTTGTTTAATTTCCAGGTCAGATTGTTCGTTATCATTACTCTCCAGTGCTACAGAAACCCCCTATTGCTGGGAACTCCCTACCCCAGGGTTTTCAGCTAGAGTACCCTTCTCCCTTTCCTGGGGATACCCTCCTCCAGAAACCCCCTCTTACTTGGAATTCCACATCTATCTTTAGCTCTCAACATCCAACGTTATCGCTCTCAACATCCAACTTTGGCACTTAACATCCAACGTTAACCCTTACATCTATCATTAGATCTCAACCTACATCCGACTTTATAGCACTCAACATCCAACTTTGGTACTTATCATCCAACGTTAACCCCCAACATCTTACGCTCTCAGCATCTACCTTTATAGCATTCAACATTCAACTTTATAGCTTTCAACATCCAACTTTGGCACTTATCATCCAACGTTAGCCCTCAACATCTATCTTTAGGTCTCAACATATATCCAACTTTATAGCACTCAACATTCAACTTTATAGCGCTCAACCTACAACTAACACTCATCAACTTAATCACTCATCATCCACCTACAGCACTGAACATCCAACCTAATTGATAGATTTAGCCACGCCCAAAAGCGGAGCTCCTGGGCCGAGTTGCCCGATTAAGCTAACCCAGGATAAGCGAGAATTTTGTACATTGTTTGGCCTTTGAGTTTGGATAATCTCAAAATACACGAAACATTAGCAGTGAAAAACATTTATACGCGAGAAAAATTTATTATTCGGTTGATTTTTAAACTTGGGTAAGCACCAACCCATTTCCAAACAACCCGGCCCTGTTTACAACAAGATAACCTGACATGAGCCCGTGATCCAATCAAAAACCAGAACTTGGTCAGCGGTCTACTTTAAAGGAACATCTGACCTTGATGAGCTCTAAACTTGAGCCCTTGACATCATAAATAAATAAAAATAAATCGTATTTATAGTGACCATGCACTTAGCTATACAAGCACTAAGCTTAGCTAGTTCACAGGCATGTCACTGAAACAAAGGAAACAAATATTTCAAATAAAATTCCCAACTGGCAGGAGGCAGACCAGTTGGCTATTTACAAAGCGTGACCGAGGATTTAAACTCGGGACTACCGAAAAACAAATCCCGCTAGTGGCAGGGTGGAGGCCTTGAACCCAGGCGGCATTGGAGCTCTGTTATCAATTCCTGTCGAAATGGTTGATATTTTTATTAGAATGTAATTCAGTTAAGCCACAGTCGTATCGAAATTATTTTTTTATTGACGATTCAAGTTTTCTAGTTCACGTCTTTTAAGTCGTCACACAGTCGCCAACACACACAACGTGCCTGTGGCATTTGCTAGTGTTTTCAAGCCTGTGGACAGGCTCCCTTGTCAAGGATGAAGTGAAGAGAGAGCGGGAATAAAGGAAAGAGAAGAGGGAGGAGTAGAAAGACTCCGGCGCCCTAGTAACTAACCCCACCCCCGTTCTCCCACAACCATTCCCCCACCCCCATTCCCCCATGACTACTTAAAACTGAGATCAGTTGGATGCCACAACGAAAGTTAAATATTTTAGTTGAGTTTCGTAGTACTTGAGAAAAACAGATGGATAATGTATGGAGAACTACAATGTTAAACAGACAAAATATGGGTAGGTCCAAAAATATGTTTCATTTAATGAAACAATTTCAGAAAAAAGTAGACTTAGAACTGGAACAGTTTGACCTAATATTTCATGATAAGCGTCTTGATGACGATCGAACTGTAAAAGACTACGGATTACAGTCCGGAAGCACCATTTACTTGGTTCTTCGCCTTAAGGGGGGTGGAGGTCCGCTGACAGTAAGGTCAGTAAGCACAGACGAGCATATGGATTTCTTTTCCGTGAAATCCGACAGCCAGGCCCGATCAACCAAACAGACTCACATGCTCCTTGATGTGAGTGCACGCATGTAGTGGGAAAGAGTGCCAGGATAAGATTCACACCTTCATCTCTAATTTCTTCCGTTTACTGCATTAACTGTGTGAAACTTAATAAACAAAATGAACTCACAACTTAACATGATGGAAATTATTTCAACTACGTGTAAGATTAAGCTGCTTATTTTGGTACATTATAGAGATTTATAGTATGATTGCTTACTACATGCTCTATGTTATGATAATATTTTCTTGAATGCTATAATGTCTGTTATTGATCATACAAGCGAATGAATGTGGTCGCTATAATATGGAAAATAAACCAAAAGTTTTCAATCGATTGCCATGAAATGTTACATGTAGTGGGATTGGAGCTTTTCCTAGTTGAATTTGTCTTTTGAAAATTACCACATTAAGATCGAGACATGCAGATATATACCTTTATTGTTGTTACTTTGTTTCTTCTTTATTGCTTCTTTTGTTTTGTAAGAGACTTGTCATTGGTTTTAGGTCACCTCAGCACGAATCATCATTATTCAAGCAGCTAAGAATTTTTATAGGTTTATTCAACTGAAGCTTTCTTTTAGCCTTTTGCAGAATCATGGAAGAGATACAGTTCTTCTTGATTGTGTAAATTTATATTGTTAAGCAGGCTCATACTTCGACATAGTAGGCTATTTGTGGTAATTGGAATAAAAAGTTGCAAGAATTTTTCTAATGTACTGATTGTTCACATGGTAATGTCAACTTGGAATCGGAGTCCCTCTGCAGTTAATAGTTGTGTCACAGTTATTTGACTTTTGTATCAATCAATTCCCAACTTGTGGAAAATATATACCGAGTCGTGCACGCTTATTTGATAGTTTGGGTTTTACAATAAAGGACTTATTTTAGGTCAATAGTTATCTGTTAAACACAGAAGAAATTTACAATTTGGGATTTACAATAATAGAAGTAACTGATCTTTGTAGTACTTAACAATTGTATTAAAGGAACATTGATTTTTGTTGCTTACAATGGCATTTGCAATAAGCTTCTTCAGCATGTTGGCCTGTCATTTGCTCTGACTGATCCTCTCTCCAGATCTTACCAGGCTAAGCTGAGCCTTGTATTGTTTTTTAAATTAATATTGCAATACTACTGTTTAATAGAAATCATTAGATTTAGGCAATTGATTTCAACAATGTTTTAGGTTAATCATTAAAAATCCCCATAATAAAATACCTATGTTGTTGTGTCGAATACTAAGAATTCAACATCTTATACACCTGTTACAGCATGCACAGATAACTCAATAACATCATTATATAGCTGATGCATTATGAGGGGGATAAAATAATGACAAAGAATGCAGTCTTACTGGGTCAATGGGGCATCTAGTGTCTGGAACATTTACACTTTTACGAGATGGAGCTGGTACAGGTCCACCCCAGTCAATTCGATACTTTGAGAAGTCATTCTGGAGAAAAAAACCTACAGTTATATATTTATCTTCTTTCAATATAAATCCCATAGCTCAATTGTTTCTGATTTATGAGGTTCCAAGCCCCATAATAAGTTCTTATCACTGGGAAATAAAAACCAGTCATGGTATATTCACAGGGTTTTCAAATGTTTTACATGGCATTTCATGGATTAAAATCCCCCAGGTTTTTCATGGGTTTGATACCATGAAAAATCCCTGGAATAAACATTAAAAATGCCATGAATAATAAATACGATTCAGGGTCCATGAAAACTCTTATCTTTTTCTTCAAGCCTATATAATAACCATGACAAAACTATTAAAATGCATTGTAGACTGGAGCTGTTTTTGAATGGAATTTTAATGGTGGTGAAAATCCCATGAATTAAACGGCATTAGTTTATGGTGAATTTCTAAGGGATTTTCATGCTATTACCAAAATCCATGGCTCATGAAAAAAATCTTTGTTTCTCCCTGAATATGGACATTTTAGTTGTCCATGAAAACTTTCTCAGTACTTTTATTACCTTTTCATAGAATTTTTATGTTCCATGAAATGTGACTCCCTGTTAATTTCATGGGATAAATGATTACACTGCTACCCATGAAAATCATATTACTAGTGGATTAACTCAAAACAACGAAACACTTTTATTCCAGTCATTTTGATATATCATTATAGTTTGTTTAATTATAATTTTTTAAGATGTCATTTGAAAAAAATGAGTAACAGGTTTGTGGGGTCTGGACATTAAAAGTATTCTCAGTACTTATAAGTCAAGACTTATTGATAAGATATGGGAAGCAACAGTAAACAGACTTAGCTGCTGGTTCAGAAACTTCTAATAGATGCAGAACATTAACTGCTCTGCTAGGTTGTCCTCTCTAAATGTTTTGTTGTTCTTCTCACCTGTAAAAATTATAAATCAAACAAATTCTTGATGAACTTTGTCTCACTTTAAATTCACACATCTTTGGAGTGGTTATTTTTTCCAGCTTGTAAGATCATTGCTGACACGAAAATGGATAATAACTTCAAGTGCAACAACACTATAATGAGTCCTGGGATGTTGCATTCATAAATGTGTTTGCAGAGGTCGCTGTGATGCTTAACGATTTTCCCAACGTTATCAAGGTATACCATGTTAATGTAAATGTAAATAAAAAAAATTCGATAAAAGATTTGTAATTCTTAATTGCTGTTGTTTTATCCTTTTACTTATAGACATCAAGTAGGGTTAAAGTGTACTGAGTCACAGAATATAGCTAATGCAAATTAAAGAACCTTTCATCAAGGCTAAACTATTTTCATTCTGAAAACTGATTAAACTTAAGTTTGACAATACTCACCGAGTCCGACATCAACATCACTGCGACATGCTCAGTGTTAGATTTAGAGTGACAAGTAAAGTTCTTCAAAACTAAAAGGCTCTGCTTGGAAGCTTCTTCATTGTTGTCTTCAGGATCATAATTCGTTGTGGTGAACTCGGCGTTCGTAGTGCAAAACAGCAACTATCTCAAAGTCTTGTTCAATTTCGAAACTTTCGGTTTTAGAGGCATATTATTTGGCTAATTAATATTGCAGCATGCAAAACATATTCAAAGTAGCTGAAACAGGAAGCACATAGATTGAGCAAGAACCTCATTTGCGAGTACCGTCCGTAAAGGGTCTAAGGGCGAAACAAAGCGAAAACTTTTTTAATGTGGATTAAAGAGCAAATGCATCGTGCTTTTTTTTTCTCAAACAGGTTACAAAAAATTACTCTCAAGTACTGTAGTTCTTTAAATTTACGTTGCTTGTATGCTAATATTTCTTTCATGGATAATTCATTCGAACAAACTTTCAATAATGTTTAATTCAAGTGTAAGATCATGAGAGGCATCAGTGTCATAATTTGAGAAAGTTAGGGTCCGTGCTGCACGATTTTGGAGCTTTTGAAGTTTATCAGCCAATTTCATGCTACAGTTTCCTCAGACAACGTTGCAATAATCGAAATGGGGTTGAATTAGATAAGATGCAACATTGCTTAGGGAACAAAAGGTCTAACCCGTTTAACTGCTGCAATGCCCGAGGCAATCTTTTTAGCCAGCTTATCGATATGGTTTCCCCAGGTAAGATTTGAGTCAATAAGTATCCCCAGGGATTTAGTGGAATACCTCTGCTCCAAATTTATAAATCAATCTATGACTACTCCTTACACTTTCCGAGATTCTGAAAATAAACTAGCCATTCCACTCCCACGCACAAACTACCTGCGAAATAGTTTTAGCTATAGTGGTGCTGTCCTTTCGAATAGTCTTCCTCAAAATGTAAGGCAAGCAGAATCTCTGAATAATCTTTTAAAGAGACATTATAGAAACAAATAAGGCACGGCATTCATGGAAAACAGGTTTTTAGTAGGATTTGTTAACTTTAACATTGTAATTAGCATAATATTTATATAGTGTATTTTAGACTTAGATATTACCTTTTTTCTTATGTAATTTAGACCTGATGAATTTTTTTACCGTGGATAAATAAAATAAAGATTGACTTGACATTGTGCTCTACGGTTTATGTCCCACGAAACCCCACTTTGTTATTTGCTGTAAATTTTTTAACACTTAAAAATAATGGATATTTCATAGCCCTTTAAAAGCGACTTTACAGTGTTCCAGATTTATAATGGCCATGAAAGATTACATATGACGTCTGAATCAAATATCATTTTTAAGTTTCAACTGGGCCTAAAACAAACCTTTAATGTGATTCGTTTTCCTATTTTCCAGCTCAAAACACCTTTGAAAGAAGAAACAGGTTTTCCAGTGAGCTGAGATCGCAAAGGAAGCCATGTTCCCTAATTTACAGGACTACTTCAAAATTCTCCTTTCTAAGTTTGAAATCAATTTTAAATATAAATTGAAGCAAAATTGTTAAAAAGGAATTATGAATATCAAGCTGAAATTTTAAATGAATAACGAACGACTTGGGGCCGACAAATATTTGAGTTTCGTAGTACTTGAGAAAAACAAATAAGTGATTTATGGAGAACTACAGTGTTAAACAGACAAACAATATGCTTCATTCAATAACAATTGGAGGGTTCGGGCGTTTGAGATTTTTGGCTGAAACTGAGCATTGTCAAAACAGCTCCAAATTTCGCATGCTGGTTTGTTTGTCTAGCGGCATCTCGTTTCCGAACGCGAATTAAATGAAACGTTTTGTTTCGCTGCACAATGAAACCGACGAAGCGTCACATAAGCCATTAGTTGTTTGAGAGAATCAAGTATTGTATTCTAAAAAAAAACGTATTTTCATATTCCCTCGTTAGCATAAGCTATTAAGGTGCATTTACTTTCTGTCATGAGACGGGTTCGACACGACAGTAGCCCTTAGCCCCGTTAGTTTCTCCTCTTCGTTTTGAAACCAAACAATTAAAATAGCCCATTCTGTCGATGCTGCCAAAGTAGACCATTTAAGTTCGCATTGAAATCCACCTTCGATATACGAAAATCCAGACATATCGCCGCGAAATACAACGTTTCTTTTGTTTCGCGTTCGACAAACAGATGCCGCCAAGAAAACTGACGTTTTTTTGCATACCTCGAAAACGAAGCAAAATCTCGTGTTGAATTGTTATTACACTGAAAATTTCACAAATGAAAATCCTTTCCCTAAAATAGTGCATATTCTACTAGGTATTTTGCGACTAGAACGCATCGCTGAAACAGTAAGTACTTTCTTTATAAAGAAATATTAGCATGCAAGAAAAACAAGTCATGACTATATAAGTCATTCCACGTGATGAATTTTCGACCGTTTGATAGGTCAGTGGGCTTATGAATAAGTGTTTAAACAATACTAAAATGACATATATAGTCGGTTTTCCTAGAATCCTGCATAAATTGCCCATCCCAAACGCGGAAATCTTTTCGAACTGCCTTCGTCGGTGGAAATGTCCAAGTTAGAGCTTTTAAGCGCAGGATTCTCGGCAATCCTTGGAAGAGAAGTGGTACTACAGGAAGATGTACTTAAAGAATCATTCGCGACGTGGCTGCTGCTGAAGCTGCTGGGATTCAGGTGGCCTTCCCCGAAGTCGTTTCCAATTTTTGTGAGAGGCTTGTTTGGATTGAGGGACTTCTCTGGGGACGTCCGCTCTGGATATGGTAATACAGTCAATACCCTCATTTTACAAGTTACAGAGCGGCATTCTGTGTTTCAAATGAAACTTCAAATCCAGGAAAAAGTAGGCATAGCACTGCGACAGTTTGATCTAATATTTGGTAATAAGTGTCTTGATGACGATCGACTGACTGTACAAGACTACGGATTACAGTCCGGAAGCATCGTTTGCTTGGTGCTTCGCCTTAAATTGGGTGGTCTGCTTACCTCAGTAAGCACAGACGAGCTTGCTGCTGAGTTTGATTACGACTTCATCCATGCCAAAGATGATGGTAAACGTTACTACATGAGAGGGGGGTTCGAGTACAAGCGACAGTGCGGTTGGAAGCGATTTGCGGTTAAGGCTGTTGGAAGGTACGAAAACGACAAATTGTATGCTGAAGGCTTCTACACAAGTCCAAGCCTTGAGATGGTTGAAAGGGAGTATGTACAGGAATTCAATTACGATGGGAAAAGGTACAAAATTGCTTTACAGAGTCGAGTTAATCCTGATCCTAATGGTCACCTTACCATCATCAGTGCTTGGATACCTGGAGTAGAAGCTGTTTACTGGCTGTCTCCAAATGAAAGTGATCTGCGCTCAAATGAAGTTGTTTTCCGTGAAATCCGACAGACCGAGTCTCGGACAGACCGAATCGTCAACCCCATGTTCAGCCCAATCAGCACACGCCAGCCCGATTCGTGGCTAGGGTACCACGCCAATGCCCAATCAGCAGAGCCCAGCCCGAACTACCAAAGAGACTCTACATGCTCCTTGATGTGAGTGCACGCATGAACTGGGAGAGAGATCCAGGATAAGATTCAAATTTCCGCTTTGCATAGGGTCTCAGCTTTCACACGTTCAAGAAGCACCATAAAATTCTACTGCCATGTTTTAGGTATTTATGTACGCAATCTTAGTTTCCCAATGGAACAGAAATTGATAATTTTACTCTGTAATCTATATCGTTATAGTTATAGGTCTTTTTCGTTATCCGCGCCAACTCTTTGGAACCTACTTAGCTTTCCAAAGAATATACGATTACGCGTGAGCCCTTAGATTGTTTTAAAAAAACAGAGGCTAAGGCGTACATTAATTTTGTATAGCTTTAATACTTAATGTTGTAGTATTTGTTATGTAGCATTAGAATATTCAAAATTTCTTTGAATCTTATAGTCAGACATAAGACTATTTTAAGAATTAACTTGTAGGAAAATTGTCATAGGTTTTACATTTAATTACATTTAATTTGCAAACCGCCTTTGGACATTTATGGGAAGGTCGCAATATAAACAATGAAATTAATACCATTATTATGACAGTGTAAAGTTGTTCATACATTTAGGACGTCGTACGTAACCCAGTGTGTAAGGAATACCAACATTGCAATTAATTATGTTGAAGGAAAAGCCAAAAGTTATGAGTTAAAGCTAAGTAAGAATTAGCTTAAGTATATACATGCCACATGGACCTATGCTAAGACTTGCAAAACTCTAGTTATACTAAGCAGTTACGAATGTTGAAAGAAAAACTAAAACGTATGACTAAAAGCTGAGTAGGAAGTATCTAGAATAAATACGTGCCACATGGACCTATAAAAGACTTTGAAAAATCTAGCTATACTGAGGGAGCTTGATATCACTCTCTGCACTTTTTCTGCATTATTATTATTATTATTATTGTTGTTATTATTATTATTGTTATTATTATTATTATTATTATTGTTATTATTATTATTATTATTATTTATTATTATTTTTATTATCATTATCATTATTATAGATTTAGCCAATTTCTTGGGTTGCTTTGTCTTATGAGATAAAACAATTGAGAATGTTTCTTTGCTCAACCTTCCTGCAAGTAATCAAATATAAAGAAAACCAAAACGAACAATCGATCGAATGAAACAACAGTATAATTAGTCTCTACCCAGTTGCAACGAGAGTTAATGAAAACAACATTCAAGTTCAAATTATTCTGTAAAAAAAGGAATGTTATGTAGATCTTGTTGTCTTGGCTGCTAGCTGAAAGGTCAATACAAGGAGAAATATATATTTGGCTGGTCTTCTCGGTTACCGGTGTTCTCTAATTTCTTCTATTTACTGCATTAACTATGTGAAATTTTAACAAAAGGAACTCACAGCTTAACATAATGGAAATTTTTGCAACTACGCGCAAAATTAAGGTGCTTAACCAAATGTATCTAGGTACATTGTACGGCCATGCGTATATAGAGATTTATAGTATGATGGCTTACTAGGAATAATCTTGGACTAGCATATGCTCTACGTTATGTTAATATTTTCTTGAGCGACATTGTGTCTGAGAACATAACCATTATTGATCATAAAAACAAATGAATGTAGTCGCTTCATGGAAACTAAACCAATAGTTTTGGCTGCCATGAAATGTTACATGTAGTTGGATTGGAGCTTTTCCTAGATGAACTTTGTATTTTGAAAATTACACATTAAGAGACATACAGATATACACCTTTATT
>OMLO01005339.1_pt1 | contig 10791 bp, 3 predicted proteins | sample 1674811 | NCBI WGS metagenome assembly OMLO01 (sample SAMN06265003, study PRJEB25207) | coral metagenome | isolation source: Coral host | place: Mexico:La Bocana,Puerto Morelos, Mexico | collected 2008-11-13
TGACGAGCCGGTCGTGCAGCAGAAGCCTCCAGTGGTTGTCGGACAACCCGCATGAAGCTCGTTCGCAAATCAGCGGTGAAAATTAGTCGGGAGTGGCCTGCAGGCCAATTTGAGAGCAGCGAAACATGTTCTCAAAAGCAAGGATTCTTCCAAATTCCTTAATAGAAGCAGACGCCCCAAAGTCCTTTGCTTCCGCATAATTGGAGCTGAAAAGAGGTTTGCGCGAGGTGCTAAGGAGATGTGATGTGCTCATTTGTTCTATCTTATTCCATTTTATTCCCACGTTTTCGGCCAAAGCCAGCTAAGAATATGAGCAAGACTCATTGGACTAGTGCCACACTGATGCGGCAACGACATCTTGAGCAGAAACCAAAAAGAAATTAAATTTATTTAAGATGCATTTAAGAATCGTATCATGATCATCGTGGTTTAAACTCCCATTGCCCCAGGTGGGTAGTCCTTTGGTCTTTTTGCTTTCCTATGTTTACCTGCAGCATGTGAGGAAGCGCGACAGACGAGTCCAAAGATTGAACATTCAACAAGGCTTGGTCATGTTGCTTCAGTTTTGCTGTGTGAAAAAGCAAAACGTGCTGCACCAAGAAAAAAACAGATCAGGCAGAACAAGGCAGAACAGGCAAAACATTCATCCACTAGATTACCATCATAATTTATCATCGTTTTTGCTTTGGTTTTGAGCCTGCAATCTGTGGAATAGCTGGATGGCACAATGGAGGAAGCAGAATGGAGAAAAATGATGCCATGAATATGGGACATATCATGCCGAATCCTTCCTGTGCATGGTCCTAGCTGTCAGGTGTGTCAACAGCTCTGGACCGTGTTGGGGACCCGGAAGAGAAGAGATGAGCAGAACAGAAGAGATAAGCAGAACAGAAGAGATGAGCAGAACAGAGGGTCACAAGAGATGAGCAGTGGGATTTAAAGCAGATACTTTGATTCCCCCGCCCACTGCCTTCATCAACCATTCCCAAGAGTGTGTCTGATTGCAACTTGAAACTCTTGAGCCATGAGTCAATGAGGCTTTTTGGAGCAATACGTGAGGTCCAGATTTGTGAGGCATTGCACATTTTGCATAGTTCTAACAGAACGTTGCCCGGTGGAGGGTGCTAGGGACACCATTCATCATCATTTTTTTTCGAATATAAATTTGATATATAATACATAGATACATAACTATATGTATATTGTGAATCTCATAACCATGTGTACCTTCACAAGGAACCCCTTCTCACTTCAAGGGTCGTTTGCACCATTTGTCAGGTTGTTCTCTTCAATGGATCGATCATTTCCGAAAACCATGTGTCATCCACAGACACCGAGGCTCAGGGATTTCAGCCCGAAAGGAGGGCGGGTGGGTAGTGTCTTCGCCATAGCTATCATAAAGTCAGGGACTTTCATACTGCAGTGGGACTGCATTAGCTTGGTGGTTGGCCACCATTTGCCTTTCGAACGACCGTTGGCCTCTTGGGTAAAACATCTGCTGCTGGTTGCGAATCGGGTGGTGATTCTTGTTTTGATCGCTGGGACGCTGTCAGTTTTACATTGGTAGCGGAGCACAAAGCAATTGACCAGCTTTGTTTCCAAGGGAGGACGATTGGTGCTTTGACAAACAGTGAGACGCGATGCCAGAGACAAGTGGTGGGGGCACTGCTGGTTCGACGGCATCAGGTACGAGTGACAGTTCTTTTGTGCCGAGCAGCCTGACATCGTTGATTCCTACCTTTGACCCAGCCACTGACCAAGTGGAGGTATGGGCTCAGAAGGTAGAACTTCTTTCGAAGGTTTGGCCGTCCGACAAGATCAGTGAGCTGACTACGCGTTTGATCTTGAATACAAAGGGCTCGGCATTCCAGAAGCTCCAGATTCGTCAGAAAGATCTTTTGAAGAATGACCTGGCCTGCGTGAAGTTGTTGGTTGAGATTGTTGGTGGACAGTTTGGCCAAGTACCTTTAGAAAAGAGGTACGAGGCAGCTGAGAAAGCACTTTTCAGGTGCTCGCAACGATCAGATGAGTCGAATGACTCATACCTGGCCGGGACTGATGTTGCATGGGCGGAATTGCTTTCTCAAGATCCTCCAATGGCAATGGCTGACTTACAAGCTTACGTGGCCCTGCGTGGTAGTCTCTTAAGTGCTGACGATAAAAAGCGTGTACTGGTGGACGCAGGTGCAGAGTCGGGAGGTAGCCTGACTACAAAACGAGTGAGTTCTGCCATCAGAATGCTTGGCGCCGGGTTTTTCCAAGATTACACTGGTGCTAAGAAAACTCGCTTGAAGACCTACGACCAATCAGCCTTCCATGCCGAGGATGTCGATGACGTTGACGAGACAGCCTACACCATTGAAGAGGACTTCGACGATGATTTCATAGAGACTCTGGTGCAACAAGGCGACGAGGACGCCATTTTAGTGTCAGAGTATGAGGGGGCCATCAATGACACCATCCAGGATGATCAAGAGTTGGCAGTGACTCTCAATGCATACTCCGATGCTCGAAGGCGTCTTTCCGAGCGCTTTAGAAACAGAGGCTTTTGGCCGATCAGATCGTCAAAGGGCAAGAGCAAAGGATTTGGGAAGAACAAGGGCAAGTTTGGAGGTGGTCGGAAATCACTTCAAGATCGAATCCTTTCCTCTCGGTGCAGGCTCTGCGGGAAGATGGGGCACTGGAAAGCAGAGTGCCCGGAAAGGGCGAAGTCATCAAATTCTAGTACAGCGTCAGGTCCCACGGCGAGCATTTCTATGACGGAAGGTAGCCATTTCGCAAATCCTGAGGCTGGATCGACTTTGGAGGACACTCTTCATCTGGAGTTCTTGAACTTGCCTGAAACACTGTTGGAAACACCAATTGACGAGCCCAAGTTGCAGCTAGATGTTGTAAGTTTTCTTAGTGTTGGGGAAGCACTAATGGGGATTAGGAACCGATCCCGAAATGTGGTAGGATCCGTGAATTCAAAGCATGTCATGTTGCCCAGGAATGAGGGTTCGAGATCACATGAGCCTGCTGTGTTGACCGCCAATAATAGTGCGGTAGTGATGTTTGCTTCACATGGATCGTTTGGGGTTGTAGACCTCGGGGCTTCTAAGACAGTCATTGGTAGTAATCATTTGCCGGAATTGATGAACAGTTTTGATTCACACACCCGAGATCAGCTTCAGAGATGTCCATGCAAGATGCAATTTAGGTTTGGCAATCAGGGAGTTTTGAGCAGCACCCAAGCACTCGTGGTGCCAATTGGACCGTTGAAAGTGAAGATCGCCATCGTTCCTGGTAACACGCCATTCCTAATTTCTAATGCTTTCCTTCGAGGCATTCAGGCAGTCGTTGATACTCATCATAAACACCTGAAGAGTCCTTTGTTGAAAAAGTCCATTCCACTGGAGTTGTCACCACGAGGGCTGTTTTTGATGGATTTCAATGAAGTCATTCGAGCCGCTCGTGCACCGTCACCAGGGGCAGTTATTGAAACAATTTGTCATGTCGAGCAAAAGGGTGTGAGTTGGAAGAATCATCAAGAAATCCTTCCAGATGCATCCGCAGTCTCACCACCACTACATTCAAGTCGTGTGTTGTCATGTGTTGAGAAGCATGTTCATTTCGCAGGTGACGATCAATCATGTTCAGGTGTGTCGAATGTCCGAAGTTCCACTCAAAGACCATCAGCTGATCGTGCCATTCCCGTTGATCCACTTACCGGAAGTCATGTCGCTTGCCAGCCGACTGTCGAAGATTCAAGAAGTGAAGAAGCCCGAATTACCGAGCATCGATCACTTCACACTGGAGCAGCTAGGTGCCATGACGATAGACTTTGGGAATACTCACAAAGGTCGGTCGTTCCAGCACATGTGGGAGGTGGAACAAGAGTGGATTGTATGGTTTCTTCAACACTACAGCAAGTCAAGCAAGATGAGCCATCGACTCTTCTGCAAGTTTGCAGAGCTGCAAATCGAAATGGCCGAGAACTGGAATCACCGAGTCCCAGTGTATCCCACGTCCCGAGATGTGACATCCGAGAACCTGACCAAGGAGAAGATGGTTCCAAAGGCCAAGGCCAAGATGGGGGCCAAGACCAAAGGCTCCGTGATGCCATCTTACACCCCAGCCTTCGACATGGAGTCAGGGGAGAAGGACGAGTTCGAGATGCTTCAGGAGTGGGAGCTGGAACAACATCTCGATGGTCTGACCGTGACGACGATTCAAGCCGATGTTCTGAGCTTACAAGATCGAATGTCCAACATGGAGAACATGCTCCAGCAAGTGTTGAACCACCTGCAGCCGAAGGCAGCAGAATCCAGCTCCGGGTAGCCGATTCAATTGAAGGTCCGACATCTCCGTGGGACGCACTGTTGGCAGCTGGTGATTTGGATGAAGAGTGTTTGGTAAATCTAGGCAGCGGGAAATTGAGCCCTGATCGTCATCGTTTTAGGCAAGCACTCTTGAAGATTGAGAAAGAATATCAAACCGCTTGTGATCAGTTCCACAAATCATCTCGTAAGACTTCCAAGCCCATGCACTTGTTTGAAGTGTTTTGTTCAACGACCAGTCGACTTACACAACAGGTGTTGAATCTAGGATGCACTGCACGTAGGTACTGTAAAGAACATACCGATTTGATGACTTGTGAAGGCCGAGCAGTGTTGTTTCAGGATTTGCTGGAACATGAGCCGATGCACGTGTGGTTCGCTCCCGAATGTGGACCGTGGTCAGCCTGGTCTAATTTGAATCAATCTAAGTCCATTGAGAGTTGGTTGAACATTCAAAATCAACGTTGGGAAAACATTGATCAATTGGCTCTTGGAGTTGTGTTACTACGCCATCAAAGGAGCAGAGCAAATCATTTGCATTGGGAGCAACCAAGTAGGTCACACATGTTTCAGACCCCAATTCTACAAGAAGTTTATGCCAAAACAGTAGCCGCTGAATTCGACATGTGTAACCTTGGGAATTTGTGTGACCCCGAAAATGGGAAGTTAATGAAGAAAGGGATGACGGTTCTTACTACCTCCCCAAAGATGCAAAATATCCTTCATGGACATAGATGCAAAGGAGGTCATGATCATCAGCCTCTTGAGGGATCCACAATACATAACGGGAGAAGAGTTAGTAGGACAGCCTTTTCGGAAAACTATCCACGCAAGTTTGCTAGGTACGTTGCCACACTCATTGCCAAATTCGAAGTTCGTGGGGAAAAACCATGGGAATGGGAAAAGCATGAAGCTTTAGCAAATGAAACCATGAGTCCACCGGTGACAAGACGCCGCATTACCGTGCCACCCGCAGCACGATCGAGATCACTGAGGGAAGATAGGCCTGTTGTTAGCACTGATGAAAACCAGCCAAAACGGTTTCGAATCTTGCAAAAGGGGTCCAACATCAATCCTGATGAGCTGTGGGGCTCGATACTGGATCAAATCACCCCAAACCTCCCAAGAGTAGGTAAGCAAGAGATTAGTCAAGAAGAGATCAGAGCTAAGATTCAAAGGGCCATTGGTGATAAGGTTGTAAAATCAGTTGTAGGTGGACGAGCATTGCATCGCACTACTGGGCCCATTGTGGCTTTGGCTAGGGGAGAAGCACCTTTTCGAAAAATGGTTTACATCCACAAAGATACTGAAGTAATTCATGTTACACCCTGGGAAAAGTGGGAAGATTTAGCCAAACGGAAGTTGATTCGTACCGGTTTTCCCTCAAAGATCGCTATCACGATTTTTGCTGCCAATCCAGAATCCAATGACCATACAGAGGCCAAGGAAGTTTTGCCCACTGGAACAGGTGAATCAAGGATGTTGCCGGAGTCAACATCACCACAGTCCGAAGCATCAGCAAAATCGGAGAGTGTTGATCAACCTGTGAATGAACATGGACCTGCCTTTCGTGCATTATCTAGAGAAGATCAGTCATTGCTGTTGAAGATCCACAAGAATGCCGGACATCCTGGTCCAGACAAATTAGCCTACCTGCTACGTCAGCAGGGATACCGATCCGAGCTAATTGCAGCTATCCCTGATCTTTCGTGTGCAGCTTGTAACATGATGTCTAGACCAAAGATTAGCCGACCTTCTGCAATTCATTCACCATGTGATTTCAACGATGTCATCTCGATGGATGGATACACGTGGAAAAATCAACAGGGCACGTCGTTTCATTTTTATCATATCATCGATTCCAGCACCAATTTCCAAGTTGCCAGGTATGCACCGAATAGATCTGTTGAGCATGCAATTGATGTCATCACGCAAGGTTGGCTTGCTTGGGCCGGTAGTCCGAACGAGTTGATAGTTGACGCTGCTACTGAATTGAACGCCGAAGCATTTGCCAATTTCATGCAACAGAACAATATCAAGTGTTCCACCATCCGCACCAATGCACACTGGCAAAATGGTAAAGCTGAGCGACATGGTGAAATCTTAGGACAGATGTTGTCTAAATTTGATTTGGAACAACCAATCGGCAGTGCAGTGGAGTTGCAGCAGGCGTTGGCGCATTGTACTCAGGCTAAGAATGCCCTTAGCATCCGAAAGGGGTATGCTCCCGAAGTCCTTGTGCTAGGTAAACATACTAGGCTCCCAGGAGCTGTGTGTAGCGACGAACAGTTACCAGCACATGCTTTGGCGGATTCAGAACATTGTCATGGTTTGTTGTTTCGTCAGAATTTAGCGAAACGGGAGCTAGCTCGTAGGGCATTTCACATGGCCGATAACGATGCAGTTTTGCGAAGATCTTTGCTACGGCGGACTCGACCAAGTCGGCAATGGTTCACCAAAGGGGAGTGGGTAATGGTTTGGAGAGGGGGTCTTAACGCAAGTTGGTGTGGACCAATGCGAGTAGTAATCCATGAGAATCAACAAATTGTCTGGGTAACTCAGCATGGTCGTTTGTTTAGGCATGCACCCGAGCATATCAGACCAGTCACCTCCATTGAAAGTAGGATGATCAAAGATGAAGACATTCAAATGCCTATCCCTGAAGTACCTGTTGAACCTGAAACTTCACCAGGTGTCCCAAGTTCTGATGAAGCAATTCCTCAACCAATTGGAAATCCTGTGTTGCCTCAACCTCCCGGTCATAACCAAGTGATACCCATTGATGAAGCAGGGGAACCTGCCGGTGAACCAACCCCACCAGCATCTGATGATGCCGGTTCAAATCATGAGCCGAATGCGTCCATTGATCAGCCCGATGGTTGCGAAGTTCCGGTCCCTGATGATATCCATGATGAGCTGGTAGGTTGGCACTGTTTAGATGATGATAATCTTGAAGGTTTAGATAGTCATCAAGGGTGGTTTGGAGAAATATTAATCACCGAAGAAGATTTGGAGCAGTGGCGATCTGAAGAAAACCCCCATGAGATGGCTTTCCTTGCATCAGCCGCTAAGAGACAACGATGTTAAGTCAAGCTGAAAGATCTATCACCCGAAGATCTACAAAAGTTCAATCGTGCCAAACAAGGTGAGATCAATAATTGGCTTACATAAGTAGCGCTCAAACTGTGAAGCGTGTTTTCAGAAATCAAATCCCAGAGGATCAGATTCTTCGTTGCCGGTGGCTGCTGACCTGGAAACCTGTGGAACAGCCACAACATGGTGATGACCATCATAAGGCTAAGGCACGTCTCATTGTGCTAGAGAGCATCCCACGAGATAGTCCAACCATGAGCAAGATTTCCCGCATGTTGGTTCTTCAGTTGATCAGTAGCGAAGGATGGGATCTCATGTCTTTTGATGTAAAGGCCGCATTCCTCCAAGGCACTCAATCAGATCGTGTCTTAGGTTTAGAACCCGTGCCCGAGTTGTCAAGTGCCATGAAATTAAAAACCAATGAGATCTGTCAGTTGGTAAAAGGGGCATATGGTTTGGTTGATGCACCATATTTATGGTACCAAACACTTAGAGGTGAATTGATATCCTTGGGTTTCCAGACCTCACCATTTGATCCCTGTGTGTTCGTGTTGTACGACGACCGCAAGAAGCCGATTGGTGTCATTGGGGTACATGTTGATGATGGTTTGTGTGGGGGTACTCCTGAATTTCATAAGAAACTTCAGCAACTCGAAAAGAAATATCCATTTGGGTCGAAAAAGATGGGGAAGTTCACGTTTACAGGCATAGACCTTCAACAAAATCCAGATCATAGCATAGCCTTGTCACAATCCAAGTATGTTCGTAACATCAAAGCCATTCCAATTACACAGCAGCGTAAGTTGGAAGTGAACGCACCAGTTACGGATGAGGAGCGACAACAGTTGCGTGGTTTGATAGGAAGTTTACAATATGCCAGTGTTCATACCCGACCGGATTTATCGAGTAGATTAAGTGCCCTTCAATCAAAGATTAACTCAGCAACGGTGGATGTGTTGATGCATGCGAACAAAGCATTACATGAAGCCAAAAGCCATCATGATGTCACGGTCGTGGTTCAGCCAATTCGTGCGGCAGATCTACGTTTCTTGGCATTCACTGATGCATCGTTTGCATCAAAGAAAGTTCCTGACTCACAATCTGGTAACATAATTGTAGCCACCCACAAGAATATTGAACAAAATATCAGTTGTCCAATCAGTCCTTTGGCCTGGGGTAGTAAGAAGATACAAAAGGTAGTGACCAGCACACTCGCAGCCGAGACAATGTCATTATCTAGTAGCCTCGACATGCTATCTTGGATCAGACTCTATTGGGCATGGATCTATAACCCAAATGATGCGTGGAAACATCCCACAGAAACTTTGGAAACTTTGCCTAACGCAGTAGCGACAGCCACTTATGAGAAGTCTTCGATTCCATCTTCACTAGCAGCAACGGATTGCAAAAGTTTGTATGATCTTGTGACCAGAACAGCACCCCCAAATTGTCAAGAATTTAGGACGCAACTTCAGACAAGGGCAATCAAAGAGCAACTAGCCGAGGGTGTTAATCTAAGGTGGGTTCATAGTGGGGCACAGTTAGCGGATGCATTGACCAAAGTAATGGAGTCACATTTCCTTAGAGAGACGCTTCGTGTTGGACGGTATAAGCTGAATGATGAAGCCGAAGTTCTACGCGAACGAGCGTGTACTAAGACGAGATTAAAGTGGCTTAGGGAAGGAATGCTACGCATGGGTGTCGACGACGCCGGAACTAATGAAGCCGCAGAAAATTAAGCAACCCAAAAGGTTGATTCAAAGTGTGAGAAACTTCGACAAAATTCGCAAAACTTGTAAAGAATAGGGTATGTGAATCTCATAACCATGTGTACCTTCATAAGGAACCCCTTCTCACTTCAAGGGTCGTTTGCACCATTTGTCAGGTTGTTCTCTTCAATGGATCGATCATTTCCGAAAACCATGTGTCATCCACAGACACCGAGGCTCAGGGATTTCAGCCCGAAAGGAGGGCGGGTGGGTAGTGTCTTCGCCATAGCTATCATAAAGTCAGGGACTTTCATACTGCAGTGGGACTGCATTAGCTTGGTGGTTGGCCACCATTTGCCTTTCGAACGACCGTTGGCCTCTTGGGTAAAACATCTGCTGCTGGTTGCGAATCGGGTGGTGATTCTTGTTTTGATCGCTGGGACGCTGTCAGTTTTACAATTTATATATATATATATATATATTTGTTTGTCTATTTATTCATTGATGTATAAATTCATCAATTTATTCATCAAATATTCAGATTTACATATATACTATATATATATATACATACATATATTTATGGTGGACTTATGATGGGAATCTCCACAATGTGCAAGTTCAGAATCCCTACCGCAAAGGGTTAGTACGAGTACCTCCAACCCAAAAAAAAAACAGCCATCATCAGCCTCTTGTGTTCACTCACGTGTGCCATGGTCAAAAGTCGCGTAAAAATGGGGGGGAATGGTCATCCCACCTTTGATAGGGAATCCTTACGATGGGTATATACACTCCTACTATTGATAACCTTCCCCTATTGGGTTGATAAACCTTCGTGTATTCTATGGAGGGAAGTTGATTTTTCCCCACAGGTCCAAAAAATGGGTGGTCGACCTGTGGATCGGAAGGGTCTTGGTTCCCGTTTATAAAAAAAGGGTACGGAGGATCTTGGATCCCGATGGTTTGGTTGGGGTGAATCCAGTCATCCAATCATCCAAGTTTTGGACCAAAAAAGCAGGAGGATGAATCAGGAAGGAGGGGAAGAACAAAGAAAAGGGGAAATCATCCAAAAAAATGAAAGAAAACCAACTTGAGTTGTTTTTTTCCTGGTGCTCGTGGTGTAAGTTTGGCCCCCCATTGGAGTTCAATTGATTCAGGGAGACTTTGACGGAAAACTCACGTGCTTAGCTCCAGTGGGCTTTGTGTTTGTGTTTCTTCATCGTGCTTTGTAGGTGATTTTTTGAAGGTATTGCCCATGGATTTTGACCCTGCGAGATACCTGAGGTGATTGCGAAATGCCTAGAAGCAAGGAGGATTTGCCTACCATGTCCCTAGCCAAGGGGTTTGTAAAGAATTAGTTTGACCACGTGAAGGTTCTAGTGAAATTATATCATGAAGTAAAGATTGTCAAATCATAAATTCCGTAAATTCCACAACCAATTGATAGAAAACTAAATACCATCGCTTGGATGAACTCCATGTCAGAAAGGATCTTAAATATCACGAGAAAGAAAAAAACAAAAGAGCTTGGTGAGTCATGCTGAATGAAGTCCTTAAAGTACCCTCAAGCGTCATCCTCAATCCTATCCCATTTGACACACCTCTGCCACTCGCGCAGTTGAGGGCACTTTAGCTACTGGCAGAAAGAGACCACAAAGACGTGCCAAATC
>OMLO01005340.1_pt1 | contig 10790 bp, 7 predicted proteins | sample 1674811 | NCBI WGS metagenome assembly OMLO01 (sample SAMN06265003, study PRJEB25207) | coral metagenome | isolation source: Coral host | place: Mexico:La Bocana,Puerto Morelos, Mexico | collected 2008-11-13
TAACATGTTTCCTTCTGTACGTAAAGCCCTATGCAAATGAGCAAAAATGTAAACAATGACGTCAGCAAGGATCCCCTATAGTGTGGTATCCGGTGGGTAGCGTTATCCATTTTTCGAACAAAAGAGGCATGCAGGGTCTGAACCGGGTCTGAACCCGCAGCCAGGAGCCCTTAAACCCATGACCCATGCCATGGTCTCCTATCGACAGCTACAGTAGCTTATTTTCAAAATAATCAAAACTATAACGAACGTGATTGATTATCACCAGCCCGATTTGAGCACTAATAGGACAGCGTAGGTGTCATGCTTACCGTAAACAATAATTGCATGAGGTTTTTGTGATATCCGTTGACATAGCCTCAAACAGGTACCGTTTCTAGATACTGAAGGACAGTGCGAGCTCGTTTTCGCCAGCAGGATTTGTAAGGTATATTGGAAGATATCATTGATGAGTAGATTAAAATTTATACATTAATTTTCGTTAGCAGTTGCTTGTAACAAACTGAGATGCTTACTTTGAATGATGATGAAAAGTAGAAACTAAAGAATTTTAAGAAATTTTTATATTTAATTATATGCATATTTTCTTTTAAAGGGGTTAACCAGGAGAGGTTCGATTTAAGAAAATTTGTCTGATAGAAATCAACTTTGGAAATCATGCACTGCGGTAATGCATAACATCATTACCTTTGAAGATTTACCTCATTAGGATAGTGCTTTTGAATCTTTTATCACTTTAGGAAAATTGTAACTTTATATTTTTTATTTCCAAAGTTTATTTTCTATATATTATTTTTATTTTCATGTGAAGGACCTATGATCATGTATATGGAATTTGCGCTATAAAATTTTCAGTTATGATGTGATGATGATGATGATTATTATTATTATTATTATTATTATTATTATTATTATTATTATTATTATTATTATATTATTCACTTTGCCTTGAGAATGGTGTCACGATGACGCCGAAACGTCGGCTTTTAACGTTAATATTCGCTTGCTAAGTCCCTGGGAACGAGGTTGTATTATTATTATTATTATTATTATTATTATTATTATTATTATTATTATTATTATTATTATTATTATTATTATTTTTGTTATGATTATCCGTGACCTTACATAAACTGCAGGTAGATGAGGTCACAGGCGCTGATATCGAAAATTCACTGTACGCTTTCTGCCAATCAGAAAAGAGATAGTGAGTGTGAGTTCAATGTATCATAATAAGACAGAGTAATAGGGCAGTTAACACGTCATGCATGTGTACGTGGACAGTGTCATGGCAATAAACAAATACTTTAATCTTTAATCTTTAATCAACATGGCATATGAACGAAAAACAACGACAACCTCTTCTTAACACGCGGTCCGTAAACATGCGCATGGTCAATTATGCCAATTTCTCATGACATCATGACAGACAGAACTAGTCATGTGCGTATTTCACTGAGTTAACAGTTGGTTTTTTTATGAAAGCTTATTACCAATATCTATTTTCTTTCTCGAATTTTGTCATGGTTTTGATTAATTGGTAACAGGACTTCGTGTCGTGTCGTTGTGTCTGTAATCATAGTCACGATTAACAAATCGTGACGATTTTGTCCGTCACTCGTATGATTACTGTTATGATTACTACAGACCGAATTAGAATCCACTCAGTCGTAATTACCATTATTAATAACTACTAAACTGCATCGACAAAATCATAAATCGTAAGCAATCGGTTCTTGAGAATTCAAGGAAGTCTAGCTGCTTTCATTGTCTATTTTTAATCCCAGGGAAGAGGGGAAGAGTCACTTCGTATGTTTCTCAGAATTAGCATTTGATTTACGAGCTTATTTATGAGCTTATTTATAAGCTTATTTATGAGCTTATTTATGAGCTTATTTACGCGCGGTCATTGTAACGCAATTGTTGTCTTAACCATGATGATCGATAGAACTAAAAGGATGTTTAATAGTGTCATTTCATTGGCATAAGCACCATCTTTTCGCTAAAAGAACTCAGTCAGACACCAGTTTGAAATAAGACGACCAAAATGAATGCAACCGCAGAGGCATCGCCTTCCTCTCAACCTACTAACTCTTACACAGACCATGCGCCCAGGATTTCTAAAGAGAATCTCTTTATGGTTCTTGCTCTTTGGATGGAGCAGTTTCCTTTAAAGGATGACGACAATCAAGAGGCTGATTCCTACAGAAAAGTCGGAGCTGTCCTGGTGCTACCAAATGACATGCTTCATGCTGTTGACTGCAGTCGTGATGGCGTCCATGGCATAGCTCGTTTGTTGACAAAGAATTATGATGTAACAAAAGACTGTAAAATCTACGTGTCACGAAAGCCTTGTTCGTTTTGCACAAAGCTTCTTGTGCAGTGTAAAATCAAGAGAGTGTTCTACCTACCAATTGAGCCCGAATACAAAGATCTAAAGGACGAAACTTCAGGCGTCGATGAATTGTTTAAAGCGAGCCCTATTGCCCAGTCCGTGTTTGTCCCGATAGTTGACCTAAAGGTAATTGTAGAATCCGAGCGGAAGCGTAACATTTCAGAAAACAAGAGAGGCACAATACAGACCAAGCTGATGGACTTGTATCACAAGGACGAATGGATAAACACGGCTAAAGATAACCTTCCATGGCCAGCGTTCGAAGAAGAAATGAAAGGCGACCTCCGAATATATTTTGACAACATGATGAAGTGGATAGCTACAATCGAAGCGATCGAAGGTGATACCTTTCAAGAATCAAGCTTGAATAAAACCCCGATTCCGTTTGACACAAGTGTTGATAGTAAAAAGGCTTCATTCTTGATAACCATGGCAAGATTCTTAGCTGAGAGGTCAGATGATCCAAGAACAGGAGTGGGGGCAGTCATCACAAACACAGAGTTTGAAATCGTAGCTCTTGGCTGGAATGGATTCCCCACAAAAGCTCTTTATGGCGAGTTCCCCAGGGCTTCTCAAAGCGACCAAGTTGAGCGCAAAAAATATCCCTTTACAATCCACGCCGAACAAAACGCTCTGCTCTTACGCAACACTAAGAATCTCACAAATGGGATCTTATTTATAACGAAGACGCCGTGCGATGAATGCACTCCGTTACTGGCGATGGAGAGAATTAAAACCGTTTTTTTAGGAGAGAAAATGAACGTCAAGGGGAAGTCACAGGGTACTTTGGGGTACCAAAAGTTCGCTGGAGAAGTGCGAAAGGGCACTTTCATTTGCTTTGAAGTGGCTGAGACGAGTGATGAAGAGGCGAGTGGTGAAGAAGTGACTGGGGTGCGAAGGAATCTAAGCAAAGACTTATGACGAAGAAACTGAATCGAAATTAGGACAGTAGCTTAGATGGAGGACGATCATTTATAGTTTAGACTATTCTTTTGTCTCTCATTGTTTGTAGTTACAACGGGATAAAATGATATTTTAGGGACCATTCAGTGTGGCCATGGAATAACCAAGATATTTAACCCTGACTTTGTAGTAAAACCACGTCAGAAACTGCTGATGTAACTCTTCTTGATTTCGATCATTTTCCTTTCATTTAAGTGTGTTTGATAGCACCTACTAAGTTCAAGTCCAGTTTTTTAACGTAACTTAATCATAGCGGCAAAAGACAATCAAGATATCCTGAGCTTATGCGCAGTTCGTAAGAGCTTTTCCTTTGACATATGTTTTGGAGAAAAACTGAGACTACTACACTGTAGATAAACGTCGGATTTTCTGTCGCAAATGCATTTTGAAATCTCTTTATTATCTTAAGAGTGTAGATGTTTAGCACACGTCCAAAAGGAACTGCATGCTTTGTTACGGTTAACTGAGTAAATATTTGAGGCGAGTTGTTTTTTATAGAGAGTTACATCGAGATGGTGTTTTACCGTCCAACTGCTTCTCATTCTTATGTCAATCATTTTCAAGGAAAGTTAGGAAAACTCGCCATAGAAAGAAGTGCACTGAATATTAACATAAGCGAAGTATAGTTTTAGTTAAAAGGCAGCTTATTAGAGTTTGAAGCATTTGCAAGTTATATAAGATAAACAGCGTGATTACGACGGAATCAGTATTAGGCCGCAGTTCAATAATTTGTTGTTCTCTTATTCTGGTTTTATTTTCTATCAGTTAATCAGATGATTGCATTTAGTAAGTAGAATGAATATCTTTGTGTGATTTGGATCGAATGAAACATGTTATACTTCAGTTCAGTGCTTGTCTCCATTTTCTAACGGAACACACATTTTAGGATTTAAAGTCCAACCAGGGATAATTTCTTGAAGTAACGTGCTTCGATTTCTCGATAACCTGGAGGCGTTCCCGCGGTTAAACAATGGCTAAGGGTCTTGAAGCCGCGAAGAAAACAGCAAAAATCAACAGAAGGACTACCAAGTCAGCACTAACAAGATCGGGAAAGCTGGTCAATAATCTTATCCAAGGAAAGCACCCGAGGGAAGAGGTAAGAGAGATGCTCAATAAACTGCAAGCTAATTTCGATGAATTAGCATTAAAACACGAAGCTTACACGGCACTCATAGACGAAGATTCCGAGTTCGAAGAAGAAGAGGCATGGCCGAGAGAATGCCAGGAAAACTTTATGGATGTAGAATACAGGGCTAAGATAATTGACTTATCGGGAAGCGATGGAATTTCAGTTATGCCTGCCAGCGACACACCCCGTGCCTAGTACAAGTAATGGAAGTGACAGTGACATTAACCAGAACACCCCTGACACGAGCGGTACGTAACATGGCACTGCCGGTGACGTTATCCAGACCGCTAACCCTTCAGATCCAAGCGGCGACGCGACACACAGTAATAAGGACAGTGTTGACAACATCCAGGCTAATAAAGACAGTGTTGACAGCATCCATGTAATGCAAACAGGCGTCACGGACGGTTAACAAGCTACAAACAAAACAGGAGAACTGTTAACATGCAATTTCAAACTGGAAAAACCCAAGCTTCCAAAATTCACCGGAGACGTAGGGGGATACGCCATTTTCCGTTCAGATTGGAAACACATTGTCGACACGCGATATGCAAAGCGAGACGCGATAACTCTCCTTCGCGCAAACTTAAGTTACAAACCACTTGAACTCATTTATCGGAGCCGATTATGACGCTGCGTGGGAGTATCTGGACGCCATGTATGGAGACCCGCGCTTAGTGTCGGATAGCGTCACGCAAGACATCAGCAAGTTTAAACCGCTAAAAGATGGAGAAGACGCGAGGTTTTGCGATCTTGTGCACCTCGTACGGCGGTCGTACAATACCCTAAAGGAAGTCGGCGTGCCAGGAGACATGGATAATAGCTATATGCTGTCCATAATCGAGCGTAAGATGGGCCCTGACGACAGGAAAGTGTGGTCACGAGACCTCGAGCGGGGCTACTGAGCTGGATGAGTCACGCATGCGCGCCAGCGCACCAGCGAGAAGTGATTCAACCATTTTAGTCATTTTAAAACAGAGGAGTATAGCCAGGAAAAGCACAAATGTTGGATCTGCAAGGTCTCGACGCACTGGCCAGAGCAATGTCGCAAATTCCAATCACTTAGCATTGATGATCGCATTAGAGCCATTAAAGATAACCACGCGTGTTTTAGTTGCTTTAAAAAGGCCAGAAGGAATCATCGGGCGTTTAACTGCAGCAGACGCAAGAAATGTGTCAGGTCGGAGAATGGCCAGGAATGTCAGGCATACCATCACCCACTCCTACATAAAACAGCAGCCGTTGGCGTCGCAGCATCAGCTGCACTTGACAGCGTTGGAATAATCTTACCAGTAGTAACCGCCACACGTCAAGGCCAAGGCAGAATGCAAAAACAAGGGAACATTTTGTTGGACTCTGGAGCACAGATCAGCCTGATTCGAAATGAAACCGCTGCCTCGCTAGGCTTGAAAGGAAGGGACACTTCCATAACGATCAGGAAAGTTGGTGGAGACGAGGAAACGATTACGACTAAAGTCTACAAGGTACCAGTTTGGATTCCCGACCGTGGTAACACGTCCTCTGTGAAGGCAATCGGAATCACGCACATCAGCGACGATGCCACACCAGTGCAGATAAGGCCAGTTGCTAAGCAGCTCGGTATAGAGAACGAGAAGGTTCGCCGCGGAAAAGGACCGGTTGACCTGCTCATTGGCATCGACCACGCCCAGTTACAAACAGGCGAAACAAAGCAGTCCGGACAGCTAGTAGCAAGAAAGACACCTCTAGGATGGGTGCTGTTCGGAGGCAATTCATCTGGTACCGAGGCAGTCATCCAAATCTACCACGTGAGAGAGAGGAAGCTGAGATTATTAGCAGGTCATGTAAGAAAATTGGAGACCAGTGGCTAGTCCCATACCCCTGGAAAAAGAATCCGAAGCTTCTCTCGGATAACATGGCCGTAGCAATTATTACGGTCATCAAATATTGTGTTGCCTCTTTTAAAAACCGAGCGTTTTAAGAATAGTTTTAGTAATAGGTTAGCTTTTAGATACAATTTAGCGATTTAAAATTATTAGTTTTTATATAGTTCTTTTATAATTGAAATCATGTTATAACTAATTCTAATTTTTATTCTTATTCCTGTATTTGGCTTTTTAATATTTTTATTATTGTAACTATTGATATGTATTTTATCAACTGCAATAAAGACACTTAATTTACTTTATTTTTTTAAAACGACTGGAGGCTACGAAGCGACAACTTAAGGAAAATCCTGAGCATGCTACCGCGTACAACAAGCAAATGAATGAGATGTGTGAAATGGGGTTCGCTAGGAAACTCACAGAGGACGAACGGGCAAGCTATCAGGGACCTGTGCATTACGTAAGCCACATGAAATAGTTCGCCCTGGAAACCGGAGCACCCCAATCCGTATTGTCTTCAATTCTTCTTCCAGTTATCAAGGGCATGTTCTCAATGACTACTGGATGAAAGGGCCGGACTTGTTGAATGACTTGTTTGGAGTTATTCTACGATTCAGGGAGAGAGAATGTGCACTAATGGGAGACTTGTCCAAGATGTACCACAGGGTCCTAATACCGGAAGTACCAGATCAACATGTCCATCGCTATCTGTGGCCAAACATGGAAACTGAAAGACCGCCAGATGTCTATGTCAAAACGGTTTTGACCTTCGGAGATAAACCCGCACCGGCTATGGCACAAATCAGTGCGTTAAGGAAAACTGTAGAGGAAGGCGAAGAGCTGTATCCCGAGGCAGCGAAGGTGCTGAAGGAAGACGTATACATGGATGACATTTGCCACTCAGTGGACACTGTACGAGAAACTCGAAAGGTAGCTGAAGATTTAGACAAGATCTTAAAGAAGGGAGGTTTCAATGTAAAAAACTGGAAATCAAACAAGCCATTGACACCCGTTAACGAGGATTCAAGCAAAGAAGAAACGAAGGTGTTCCATACAACGAGTTCTGGAGAAGAAGATAGTGTTTTAGGAACAGCATGGAATAGTGCGACAGACACTATCTCACTGAAAGTCCGTTCAGACCTACTGAAGCTCTCCGCAAAAGATCGTCAAAGAATGGAGGAAATCAAGCTAACAAAGAGAATATTGCTAAGGAACATAGCGAAGATTTACGACCCCATCGGATTAGCAGCTGCTCTCAACATCCGCGCCAAGATTGGAATACAAGAGCTCTGGAGAATGGGTTTCGACTGGGACGATGAGTTACCGCTACAGGTGAAGACAAAGTGGGTGCAACTCCTGGATGAAATGCAAGAGCTTAGCAATGTTACATTTAAAAGGTGTCTTTTAACAGCCGGAGCCGTAGAGCCGCCACTCCTGTGCGTCTTCTCAGATGCGTCAACCGAAGCATTTGGGTATTGTGCATACATCAGGAAGAAGAATCCAGACAGCACTTGTGAAGTTAAACTAGTAGCTGCTAAGTCACGAGTAGACCCCTCAAACAGCTGCCCGTCCCGCGCCTCGAGCTGCAAGCAGCGGTGACTCGCCTCCCGACTCGCCAAGACAATACGGAAAGAGTCCAGGATACAGTTCAAGTCCGTCCACTTTTTCACAGTCAGTACTATCACCCTGGCTTGGATTAAAAGTCCTTCACGCGCCTTCAAACCATTCATTCATTCGGAGAGATTCAAAGTAATTCCGAACCAAGTCAGTGCAGGAATATTCCTGGAGAGGTAAACTGTCCAGAGGAATTAGCGTTCAGGAGGTGAAGGGAAGATGGAGTGAAGGACCAGAGTTTCTACGACTTCCGGAAGAACTCTGGCCACAGCCAAGCGCAGTGCAGGCATCACCAGAAGAGCACATGGAGCGCCGGCGAGTAGAAGCGGTTTGTCAGGTGAAGATAGCTGAAAATCCGATTGACCCTCAAGCGTTTTCCAGCTGGAGGGGTTGGAGGAAGACTGGACAAAGCGATTGTGTCCTACGACACGAAACACCCCGCCCTGCTCCCGAGTACACACTGGATATCACTCTTGATAATGCGACACATGCATCAATTCGGCCATCCAGGAGTGGTTACTACAACCGCCAAGATAAGACAACAGTCCTGGATCCTGAAGGGCAACAAGCTGAGCAAATCGGTGAAATCTCGTTGCGTTATCTGCAGAGAAATGGCGCATAAGACCGAGGAGCAACTGATGGCTGACCTGCCTGATCTACGTCTGGCTCCACATACTCCGTCATTCTACTATACTTCATGCAATAACTTCGGACCTTACAATGTTAAGATTGGAAGAAACAAGCAGATGAAACACTATGGCGTAATATTTACCTGCCTGAACACTTAAGCAGTACACTTAGAGTTAGCCACAGACTTATCTACAATGGAGTCCATGAAAGTCTTGCGGAGATTTTTCTCAGGTCACAGATGGTTGGAGCAGAGAGAGAGTTACGAGACATGATCGAAGGTTGGGATGTTGACGAGCTGAGGACGTTTTGTGCAGAAAAAGGAATCCAATGGAAGTCTGTTTGTACGCCCGCAGCTCCGCATCAGAATGGCTGTGTTGAGTCTCTCGTCAAGACGTGCAAAAAGGCACTGAAATCTGCCATAGGTGAACCAGTGTTAACGCCGTTCGAGTTATACACCGGTCCGATGGACGTCGGTAACCTCGTCAACCAACGTCCGATGGGTCACATTTCTAACGACCCGGATGACGGTGCGTACCTGTGCCCAAACGACATGCTGCTAGGACGAGCTTCATCGACAGTACCACAGGGACCGTTCAAGGAGACGAAGAATCCACGGCACAGGGTAGAGTTCATTCAACGTATCATAGACTCTTTCTGGAAGGGCTGGTCCAGAGACGTGTTCCCGACACTCATTCCGAGGAAGAGATGGCGCACAAAGCGCCGGAATGTACGAGTCGATGATGTGGTAGTCTTTCTGATAACAATGCTGTCCGGGGTAATTGGAGTATCGGCAGAGTACTAGAAGTGTATACTAGAACGGACGGTTGTGTGCGAAACGTCAAAGTGAAAACATCAGCCGGAGAGTGACCAAGATAGCAGTGATCGGTCCTGCAGAGGGATATGACTAAAGAACGTTAGACTGAGTTCAATTGGGATAAGGACTACGCCCTTATCGGGGCGGAGAGTGTTCCGTTAATATTTAAACAATTAATGTTTGATTGTCTGTAGCCCATCAAATTTGTTTACAGAGCCACATTTTAGCCGTGTGAAGGCCGCGCCGGACAAGAGAAACTAGCGGCTCTGGGGACGAGAACAACGACTGTCAGAAAGAGATCTGGAAATATATTACGTGCTGTCGCTGAGTTCAACTGAATCTCCAGTGGTCTTCAGTGTTTCCCTGGCACAAAGAACTCTATGCACAAAGAATGTTCTCTGTTCACAGCGGTCTCTTTCTCTTTGTTTTCGCTTACTTCCGCGCTCGGTCATTGCCTCGTTTGTTAAATTTTCTCGTGCCTTCGAACATCTACATCAATATACAAGAAAGGGACTGGGCGAAAGTACACACTAAGGCATATAATATTATTCACACTTGTAGCAAACAATAGCTATAAAAGAATGTCTAGGAAACAGCTTACTAACTCACAATGTTAGGTTGAATTACTTTTGTGATAGTTGTAAATCCGCACAATTCTCCCGGTCAGGCACACAGTAACGTTGTCGTCTATAGTAACCATATAGATGCCTCTTTTAGTCGTCCAAGGCGTTTTTAACCAATCAGAGCGAATCGGCTGTTGTATCATCCAATCAGGCAGAGAACAGAAACTACTTGCCATTTGAACAACGCTACTTTTCCCGCGCTTTGCGCCGACTACACGTTTTAGCGGAGAGTTCTACTTGTTCTGTTTCACTAGCTGCAGCTAGAGTGATTGGCTGTCTAAACTTTCCAAGCGTTCTGTGACTGACGCTATATTATATTCGTACATTCCACACGGTTTTGCCTCGGCCGATTCGCCGTTCAACGCCGTGGTATACATTCAACACTGCAAATCTTTACTTTCAGCGCCTTTATAGCACAATAAAGAGCACAACAAAACGTAGACTACTGTTCATTGGTTTTAATTTTCGCAAAATCAACAAGTGAATTTTTATTTTTTCGACCTCAAATCATTCTGACGACTCAGTGAGTTCTCAAAGTCTTTTTCTGGCGAATAATTTATAAAGTTGATCTTGAGCTTCAAAGTGAATGGACGAATGCATAAAGATATATATTTTTTTGAGAAATGGATGGCGATCTGCCAAGGTCGAAGAGCTGGAAAAACTGTGCGTCATTATAGTAGTGACAGTGAACTGGCACTAGTATTGCTCCTTCCCTTGGCATTCCCACAGATACATGGCCGCGCATTCGTAACGCGTT
>OMLO01005341.1_pt1 | contig 10790 bp, 17 predicted proteins | sample 1674811 | NCBI WGS metagenome assembly OMLO01 (sample SAMN06265003, study PRJEB25207) | coral metagenome | isolation source: Coral host | place: Mexico:La Bocana,Puerto Morelos, Mexico | collected 2008-11-13
GTCTAACAGCTCGCCCCGGAAAAAAAAGTTACCTACCGCTCCCAATAAGAAAGGATCGTCTGGAAAAAACCACCAGTTTTCAGGGGCTATGTTAAACTTCAGGGGTGTATAGTGTATATGATGACATTTTTTCGGCATCATTCTATCATAGAATATGATTTTGTCCCTATATTTCCGCACATGCTAACTATTAAATTGTCGTCATTTTATGCATCATGTATTACAATATCACAGTCTCGAAGAAATGACGCAACTTTTCAATTTGGGTCTATCAGCAGACCAGCAAAGACTAGCCATGATCAAACACACATTCTCTTGAACCTACCAGGACTGCAAACGGTGGAAGGAACTTTCTTGTCACTTTTGGACTCTTTTGGAACTGAAACTTTTTCAAGGGCGTCTCTTGAAACGCCTTTTCGGCGTTTCGTTTCCGTGCCTGTCTACACCTCCTCGCTGGATGAATTCCTCATCTTTCGTTTGAAAGGTCTCATCGTGGAGAGTCACTCTGTCCAAATCCTTAGACTCGCCCAGAAACGCGACCTGCATCTGGCCTGCTATCCATCCCGACTCCTGCAGCAATTTGTTGTGTTTGCTACTCCTCCACAAATCAACCACTACTCCAGGGATAAGGAGTAAGGAGTCGGGGTCCAATCTGCTTGCACTGTGACATGATACTCCAGCGGAGCACGTATCATTTTCCATTCTGATTCCTCATCTTCCTAAAATCCCTCATCATAGCATAGAAGTCTATTTATGCCTATTCAAATTCTTATTCACAATAAGAGGATTCATATTTATATATATTCATATACTATTCACTGATCCATCTTGTCGCGTCATAAAACTGAGAGAAAAAAAACATCTCCGAGGAATGTCGTGATCTAAAGTCCATCCATCTCCAAGTCTCATCGAAGAGCTTGCTGAATGCAAAGAGAGCTGCCCTAGGATTATCTGCAGGATTCATATGCCCTGCATTCTTAATCCTTGGAAAAAAACACAGGCCGGAAACTGTTCAAACTGTTGTTGAAAACACCACAACATGTTTCGAATTTTACAGAGACACAGCGCATGACATTTTGGTAAATCAGAAGGCAAAACACACCCAATGGTTTTTGTTCACTTTATTTATGTATTTGTGGTGAACAAAAAGTCCTCAGTGGAAATCCCTTGTTTCACTGCATGGAGTGATGGGTTTTCACTCTTCCCATAGCATCCATGTATGGTACGTATGTTGACCTACATGAAAACCATACAACTCAACGAAATGTAGTTAAATATACCATATACATCCATATACAGGGTTTCGCATGGCTTTCGCCACCTTGAACCCGCTTTTAACACAAACCACAACATACCACCAACCAAACCCCATCTTCAAAAAACCCATCCAGGGTATCGAAAGCAAAAACAGGTGGCTGTATCCATGTCAATCCTCCACCGGATTTTTCTTTACCGGCCACTTCTCCGTTCAAATAGATATCTTGCAGATTTGACTTGGCAAATAGATCGGCTCCTTTCCATCTCAATGCAGATGCTATTGCATATCCACCTGCTATCCAACAAAAAACACGGTTTTGCCGAAAAATCCGTTCATTGGAAATTTCCACACTTGAAAAACAAATAACAAAAAACGATGGTTTCTTTGAATAGATGGGTGTTTCCAGAAATAGGGGGAAAACCCCTCAAATCATCCATTTTAATCGGGGTTTTCCATTATTTTCACCATCCATTTTGGGGTTTTCCCCCTATTTTTGGAAACCCCCCATATTGAAAAAAACCCAATAAGACATCATTGACTACCGGGGACTTTGGAGTCATGGGATTGATGGGTTTACCCTTTTGCCTGTGTGGGTCACGATGTAATTTAACAAAAAAAACACGGGAGATGTTAGTTGAAACATGCATCCTTTAGAACATAATTTTTGAGCTATCTAATTAATTGCTCTTGAATGTCAACAAAAACTCCACTACTACCAACTCCTTGACATGCATGGACTCATTCACCGAATACACGCAAACAAAAAACACACACACACACACAATCAAACCACCAAACCCAGCCTTCATAGTTGCAAGTCATATCCGTCATGCCATAAACCATCAAAACGGGGATGTTGCTTTCCAGAACTCTCGCAAGGGTGCCAACATTGTCTAAAGTATCAGTAGTACCAAAAGATTTGGGAAAGGCGATACAACCAGCGCTACAGCCACCAAAAGAAGCTGCACCAGCAGTTCCACAAACATTTAAAGCTTTACGGACATTCGGATCTGAGAACCACCTGAAGATGGGATGAACAAAAACACTCCGCAAAAAGGTCACAAGTTGACTCGAGGCGTTAAGGCTACACACCAGAATTTTGAGATAGATACCAAAAATGATAGTCTGTAAAATGCCTCTCCTTTTTAGATATGGTGTCATTTTGGGTATCAATTCGTTAAATTTCAGCCGGGTATATCAGCTATGCTCAAAGTTGGTGGCTTAGTTCATCTTCACTCAACTCTCAAACAATAGGAAAATAAATAGTTCAAGTATATGATAATATGCACCTGGAACTTGTGAATGTCCTCTTTTCTTGGTGGTTGAACCCTCCAAAACAAGGTCTTTTCCAGTCAAAACGAGGGTCATTTAATGTTCCAGGCATATATACGGATATATGATAAGCCTGGACAAAAAAGGCTGGAAACATAAGAAACAAAGAGCCATGCCGCCATGCCTGTCAAAGTCTGAATAGTTATAGCCCATGCATCCACAGCAAGCACCAGATGAAACTCTTCTATAGTCATAAGTATTGGGCACAAATTTCTTGTATTCCCAGACTTGAAACCTTAGCTTTGAAAGCCGAGAATCGTCGAAATTCAAGGTCAGCCCTTGGGTGGAGGTGTTTTGATTTTTTGAAAATACCAACACGTTTTTTTCTTTTAAATTCCCTTCCAAAGGGGAAGGAGGCTTTATGTCATATTTAGATAACTACACCCTCGAAAACCAATATGTCCCCCTGAAAAGGGATGATTTCAATGCACAATACATCTTCCAACCATAGATTTTCAGCAAACATCTTAGTTTTCCAGGGAGTATTTCAAACTTGAGTATCTTTTAGCAAAAAAAACAAAACCTGTCAACTAACGCCCCAAGGAGCCGTGCAGAAGCAATTGTACTAGGATCAGCCTCATTTGGAAGAAGCCGTTCCTTTTTTGCGAAGCGTTTGAAGGCTTCCAAACCTGGAAAAGGCAAGGTGTTGTTTTCCGCCAAAGAACATCAATTCTATGAGGTAAGCAATAGTATGAAACAGAAACAACAACAACAACAACAACAACAACAACAACAACGACAACAACAACAACAACAACAACAACAAAGTTATCCAACAATCCAAGCAATCGAAAGACAGTCTGCAACTCCTACGTTCCAACTACATATACCTACCCTACGTAAGTTTCCGTTGGCTTTTCCCATTTCCACTTGGAGTTATTGAGCAACTTGACCTAAAGTTGGCGGGCATTGAGCCCACGTATCCGCGAAACATTCGAAGAAACATCTGGGATAAACATCACCTAGATCAAATTATATAGTTTTATAACTTGCCAATACTCCTCACCCAAAAAAAACTTCAAACCATATGCTGCCACATCCTATTCAATCATAGATGTTCCACTCTGGACTTGTGATATTTTTCAGACAATAATAAACCGGTCTCGATTGGCAAACACTGGCCTTGTAGCTGTCTATCAATGCAGGTGTTGCTGAGTACAACGCCAGCAATCCTAATTTCTTCCGATGGCGTCCTGGGACCCGGCAGGGAAACATCCCTCCAAGGCATGATGTTTCGCAGTCCACCAGCACAAGAAAATGGACATATTTACTTTCTTGTAGATGGATGTCAATGGCCCATTTCCTCCACATGTGTCATTCATTTCATTGGTGTATGATACTGTTGATGGTTCAGAAATCATCCCAAACAACCTGAGATGCACAAAACCTTGTAAATAATGGGATATTTACTCTATCAACTGATGCGGGATTTCTTCCATCCACAGTAATTACTTTGATATGCTTTGCGGAGTTCCAGCTAGATTCATGATGATTCATGCAGTTTCCTGTCTCTTCGACAGAAAACCATGAACAGAATCCATGGAGTCGAGGATTCATCTCTTGAACTGCCTGCATCGAAAAAAGAGATACGACAGCCTTGCAATTCAGGCCATTTGAGGGATGCAATTGGAATTTTTAATTCAGGATATTTTCCAAACAAAAAGTTAACAAGTTAACACATTTTCACTTGGATGCCTCCAGGTATCTTTTGATTGAAGTCAAAAATCGCATTTGCCCAGGCTGGCACGTAGTGACCCCCATACGACTCGCTTGCAAGAATAAACTTGGAGCTTTGCAAGTTTGGAAAAAGTCGGCGCCAGCCTATGCCATGGCAAATGAAAAGATACAACGACTATCACCGATGCTTGTGATGTTGCTAGACATGAGAAACTTTATTGCTTCAATGTGCGAAACAACATGCAACACAAAGTAACGAATTGGGATTGCAATTGTGTTGGCTTTGCCTATGAGCTGCACATGCGATCATGTGCAGGGGAACAACATAGGAAGCGCTCAGCAGCCGTCAGCTTGTGTGGTGGGAGCAGCAGTGGCAATGAAAGCAACCAAATCTTGAACAACAAAAAGCACAAACCAACTCGTGCTTCCGAACACTACATCATGAAAGACTTTGAATCTATGAATATAGTTTGACATATCAACTATCCTTTAATTTATTCCATACTATTTCATGATTTGTGTTCCTTACTGTACTACGGGCGCCCATGAAAACCGCACAACTGATCCAAGTTCTTTCGCCACGATTTCCCACCTCTGATGAATTGCACCAAGTCTGCTGCAGCATCTTTCGAAGAAAGGACGAATGGCCCAGAGCCAGTTGAATATCCCACATATCGCGGCTGATCTATGAAGAGAATGTGAGCACGTCTATTCCAAGCAAAAGGATTCGAGGATAGTCGTCCTGTGCACACAAAAAAGGTGCCCCTACAGAAAAAACCTACATGAACCACAGTACTAGCCTAGGCATCTATATTATATATATATATACAACATTATTGATCATACACACTCTATATCATCTACAGCAAACTACTTCTATGTTGACAAAACATATTGCAACAAATCCAACTCTACATATCTAATTTCAACCTATACTTCTGTTCTTTGAAAAGACATGTTCCTCCATGTTTCTCCTGTATACCCAGCTCCAGTCTTGACTCCCTTAAGGAGTAATGGACCAATTTCTGTGGTAGCCCCTTCCATCGAAGTGCAACCCGGCCCACCATTGCTCCAAAGAACGACAGGTGCATTGGGCCCCACATCTTTTGCTTCAACAAACCAGTAGAAGAGGAAATCCACTTCAGTCACATTGACATAACCTGAGCCACGGAAAAACAAAAAAAAACGTACAGTACTTTCCATCATACTGGTTGGTTAATAGGGATCGTTATACTGGTTTATTATAATCCCTATAGACCTGGGTAGTATAATCCCCGATATACCCTAAACAACCAAGTTTCTTTCATTGCTCACCTGGATCTGTTGAAGACCACCAAAAGGTGTATACAGTATAAAAGCTAATTGGCTCCTTTTAAGGAGACATGCCAAATCACTCTCTGCATGTTTTTTTCCAATCATCACTTGGTGATTTTTCCAAGTGACCACTGAACATGTGTTCCTTGGAAGCAACGTCTTGCAGCAATTTGCTTGGGAAAATGACTGGAGCTTTATCGATGGGCCTGCCACAGTCCATTGCAGCTCCGACCTGGGAGCCAGTGGATGAAGCTTTTTTTCTTGCAGTGGATGAAGTTATTTTTCTTTGCGTACCAAAATCTGGACAAAATATGAGGAACTTAAATACTCAAAACAGACTTGAAATGTATGACATTGATTTGAAACCTACATTTACTATAAAAAATAAACCCACATGTAGGTAAATATACCATTCATGGATACTATTGGGATATGACCAAGCAAATTTTCAAGCACATCAGGCCTGCGACCATGCCCATACTGCCACGATCACCAACAGCATCGGCAGTCCCGCTTGGCAGTTGTGAGCTGTGGCCGTTCAGAACTCATCAGCCAAACGGCAACGGGTCACACCATTGGGAAAGCAATGGCATTAGCAACAACCTTCAAGATGCTCCAAAAAATCCAGCTCACTTGAGTTTGGATACAGTATCAACCATAAAGCTATGGTTGCTGCCAATATTTTGAAAGGCTATCAGAGACGTGTCCATGTCTGAGATCAAAACAACTCATCAATGAATCATCACTAAATCATCTAGATTACCGAGATACCCTCCAAAAGATTAACATCGAACCTGAAAATGATGGTTTCCAAGTTCGGAATCTCCTTTTCCAGGGAGTTAGTTTCAGGTGAACCATGTTAAACTTTGGAGAATGCATTTGAGTTTGCATCCTGAAGAATTCACCACGGTGCAATCAATGACATCCACGCTCAAAATCATGTAGTATCAGCCCTGCACATGCCATCTGACAATGAAACTGAAAAACAGTATCCGATCAGAAATGATATCTTCAGGGTTCCATTCTCAACGTTCATGTTAAGTCCACATGTGTGGACCAAACTGATAATAATCAGGGGGATTTGCAAAAAAAGCGCTCACACCCACAGACACATGGCCACCCATTCATCTATTGTATTGCACATGGGGTCTTAACCCCACTAAAGTCATGGAGTGTTTGGACAAAGAGAAGCAATTCGGATGAAACAATCGATCAGGCTAAGCAGAATTAGAGTAAATTGGCCAAGTACCTTGAAACCAACAATTGCATTATCAGTGTAGTATCAATCAACCATATTCAAAATTGACTTTCTGTTCCTACACCGCTGGAATAAACACATGTTCCCCTTCCCCTGCTGATTCTGCAAACATGGCATGGAAGCAGGAAGACACCAAAAGTTGCAAACGTTGCTTTTTTTGAATTCAAGGTTGAACACCACCAAAGCCACGTGCTAAACCACCATCCAAAGCTAGCTAGATGGTTTAGCTCAACAGTTAAAAAAATGGCAAATGAGACAAGTTTCCATCCTAAGACCAAGGTGATGCCACCAGGAGGTAAGTTCCACCTCATGAAACCTTCCATGTTTCCCATTCAAACACGTCCCTTTTGAGTATACCACAAGTATCTACCACCATCCCATCCGGTGCCCTACCTCCTCCGTTCTCAGCATCATGGTGTCCTGGGTTGGTGGAAGAATAACGGTAAGGTGGGACAATGAAGACGTCTACAAATAAAGTACACATACATGTAAATACCATATTAGAGGACCGGCTACATGTACAAATTAAGTAACATCTACTTATATAAGGTAAAGAAGTACATATAATTACAGTGTATAATTCATAAATAGCGTGAAAAGCAAATAACATAACAACCTCAGCGTTTTCACAAGTGCACAGCAAGTAATACACAAATACACGATCTAAATCTTTGCTGTTCAAATGTATATATGCCGATTACTTTCTCAGCACCCTCATTTGGGTTGTGATGTTGTGCCAAAATTGGGTCCCTTAAAGAGGAGCCCAAAGGCCCCCATCCATGCCCGAGGGGTTCCACGTGAGATACCTCCATCGTACGCGTTTGCTGCTTGCCAACAGCGCATGCGACCCGCACCGCAAGCGACGCCGCAAGCGGCACAAGCCGTTGCGGCGCTTCATGATGAGATCATCGTTGCAGCATTGCTGTTGTGGTACGACAAGATCGGCCCAAAAAACCAGCTATTAAGTGGGGTTACAATTTAACTCCACTGAAATTAGGTGTTCATCCATTGCCTTGTCAATCTTCCCAGCCATTCTGGATGAAGCATAAATCCTGTATATATATACTATTATATAATATACTGTATACATTGATTTTTTGTCATATATGCAAATATATCTATATTTTAAATAACATAGATATAGTTCAATATATATATATATCAAATAAACAAAAAAACATGCTTACAATATAAAACTACAAATGTCTCTATATATGTATCACTGCTTACGTTCAGTCATTTCTTTGGTCAAGGAGCGGCATGTGAAGTCATATCAACTTCTGGCTAAGCACTTAGCCATTTATGAAACATGATCTTTCCAAGAATCAAATGGCCCAAATGCTGGCCAACCGTTTGAAAATGTTCACATTCAAGTAAGTACTGGGAACATATCATCATTTGAACACTTGCTATAACAACGTCATTCGGGACAAACGTGCTCTATTGAGTGACATTGTAGGGAACATACTCCTCGCATATGACTGATATAATCTTTCGTGACACTATCATTGTATGCAACTGAAATGCTAGCATCTCATGAATGTCCTGTTGAAAGAAAAATATGCGAGATCTGCTTAAATGTTGAAAAAATCCGGCCGTCCTCATGACTGTTTCAGCACACAAACACACACTCATATCTACATATTTGCATGACATACTCTGATTTTCCGCAAGCAAGTCCGGTAAATGCAGTAGTTGATTAGATACAACAAACACTTAACATAACAAAAACAACATGAATCATCAAAACCAACGTAGTCCAACATCATCAAGGCCCACATCATTGATTCAATGTGCATATGTAAATATACAATAATATACATATATATATATACATGCTGTATTCCCTGATTATTGTATTGAATGTTGTTCATTGTTTTTTTCTCCACTGCTCATCTTGACCCAGTTCATCTTTTTCACCCAAGGGCGTTTCAGTTCGAAACTGCAAAAATGTTGGCGCATGGACACCCCAGCAACGAGAAAACCGCTGGCCACGGGGCCGAAGAGCGTTGTTACAATCTTGTTGGGAGAATGATGGCAGCAATCACCAGCTTGGTGATAGCAGCTTAATCACTAGGCTATAGGTGCTTGAGCCACCCTGGTTGAAAACAAAAACATGCCAAGTTGGATGATGGCCACAAATAGAAATATAGGGGGTAAAGTTCAAATCAGTTAAATCACTACCTAGACCAGCTTGTTACTGTTGGCTACTAACTAGAGTTTCTGCGGCAAATTTTCTCTTCGCTGAGTCGCAAAGTTGGCACTGAGATCATCACTGGATCTTTTTGTGGTCGAAAATCTGGTTCATGATGTGCCTTTTCAAGATCACCACCAAGAGGCGAACATGATACATCATCGTACCCCAAAGCACATGCAATGAAATCTCAATGAAATCTGGGCCCAGCGAGAAAGGACACTAGTTTTTCTGAAGTTTCAAGGCCTTGCGACCTCACTGGGCCGATGTTTGATTGAAGGCGTAGGTTTTTTCGTGATTTCCATGTTGACCCCCGGGCGTTTGTGTTTTCTTTAGCAAATGTCGCGTGGGAAACTTGCATCTATCAAGACTAGTTCGGACACCTAGAATCCTAGAAGGGATCTTTTGGGTAAATAATGACGCAATCATTTTCATGGTGAAACTGGGGGTGAATCCTGACAACCTTGGCAAAGTGATCAGCAACTATAGATGGATTTTATACCAAACAAACACTAAAGATAAGGGGAAACCATCACTATATAGTCGTATAAAAATGCATTTCTTCTGGAAAACTTATATTTAACATTAACATTGGATCCAGCTTGCTACATCATGTACCAACAACCCTCCAAGTTCTTTCGTTGCACCCCCGATGGTCGTCGTAGGCCCCGTAGCGCCGCTGACTGCGGCGAGGAAGCGGGGTCGCATCGGACGCATCGGACTGGGGTTTGGGTTATGCCATGTTTGCCGGTCAAACTTGCTGGGACGAGAAGAAGCATTTGCTCTTTCTTAGTTGGGGTGTTCAATCAATGGTTGTTTCTGGTTCCCTTAATAGGTGGTAGGTACTATATAATCCCCCAATTGGCAGGGAACCAGGAAACTCCATTGATTCAAGTAAACGGTTCACTGCAAACCGTTTGGGCAGTTAACTTGGATGTGCAAATTTGAAAGTCTCTTGAGTCACATAAGCTAGAATCAGCGCATATTACAGTAGCTACGTATGAACATTGCAATTTGCCAAAAAGTATCTGGGAAAGTTCCCACCCTGCACTTCTGAACAAACCATTTCGCTCTGAAACCCCTGTGATTTGTGCAGCTTTTCAACTTTCCAATTGCTCCACATGAACCTTCAGAGATCGAACGCCTTTCGATCCCAAACAGTTGATTTCCAACATCCCAACGAGTTGCTGCCTTATCAACTGTGCCACGTGCAGGTCGGACCAACTTGTCCATGCGGGGAAAAATCGATCAAACACACCTTGGAATTTTGGGGTTCCTTTCAGTTAACCTATGTTTATACGATAGTGTTGGAGGATTACCACTATCACTACCCCACCTGAACCACAAAAAGCCTGAAAATCAACCCTATAAAAATCAACCAAATGTAGGTAAACATACCATACATGGATGGTAAGGGTATTGAACCCAACTGACCTATACCTATGCATTTAAAATTGTAAGGATCTGTTTCCGCATCTGATCCCACGGTACTAATAACTGCCTGCCAAAGCAAAGCTTTTTTAGGACCTCGGACCTCGAACATGTTGAAACAACAATTTAGCGTTTATCATGCCTCTTTAGTCTAGGACAAAAGACATGTTTAAACAACAATTTAGTGTTTATCATAGCTCCAAAAAAAATCATTGCAGTAATATGTGCACGTATATAAAAATACAAATATCATAAAATACAAACATAAACAATCCAAGAATAACAACATCCCTATAACTAGTTGGTGGTCTCCACCCATTTGAAAA
>OMLO01005342.1_pt1 | contig 10788 bp, 6 predicted proteins | sample 1674811 | NCBI WGS metagenome assembly OMLO01 (sample SAMN06265003, study PRJEB25207) | coral metagenome | isolation source: Coral host | place: Mexico:La Bocana,Puerto Morelos, Mexico | collected 2008-11-13
CAGATAACAGCGGAAATCATGTAGACCTATGACCTGTAGAACTTTGCCATAACACGATCTAACGGCTCAATTCCACCTAAAATTCCTCCTTATAACACTACACCAAGTGCCCTTCGTAAACACGAGTGAAGCGACAAAAAAGGTCGAGTGACCGAACAGAGAACCGTAGAAGTCGTGTAGGCTATAGTCAACCCCTTTTTACACTGAATACTTTCTGCCCCGAATTCTCCAACTCTTTTAGCGATTCCAGCCATTATTCTGGATATCTTGAGTCTGTTTTGCACTCAACCCAACGGCAGTGTTTGGTGCCCACCATTTCTCTTATTTCTAGAATGATAAACCGAAGAATTGACTAAAATTTTCGCTTTTAGGTTCACAACCGCGGCTCCCGCTCATACATTTGCTTTGTTTTGGTCGTAATGTTTGTCTGACTCTGTGCGGGGGGTCTCGTGGGATCTCACGCTGACAAATCTATTTTTAGTAATAGTGCACTTCGCTATTGTGGCAAGGCCATATATATATATATATATGTATATAAATCATTCATATTCCAGGTTTGACTCATTTTATTGAATGGTTACGATTTTTATTTTTGATGGCGTGACAGTGCAACTCAACCATTGGAAACTGTTATCATATTGTATGGCATAACTTTGATCAAATGACAGGCACATCCATCCTACCCAATGAATTGCAAAATACTTGCCATTAGTCAATGATTGGTGTAAACAAAAACGAAATGCTCCGTATTATAAATCCAGTGAAATTTATATTGCTTGAAAATGTTCATGTATAAGTTGCAAATACCCAATCTTATGGAAAAGGTTTTAAATATTTTCCATATAAATTTATTTTAGAAATCAGTTTTTGACATTTAGACTTAAACAATTTTGGAACTCAATTCATTTCATAATTCAATGTTTCTGTTTCATTTGCCCTTAGGGACTATTCAGTGCAGAGGACTTCAAGTAGTGTGCACAGCTACTGTCTGCAAACAATTACAAATTTACAAGGTTCATTATAATTTTTGTTTGTAGATCTACATTATTCTGTAATTAAATTGAACTGTAATATCATTAAAAATTTGATAGACTGGGACAACAGTTGAGACTTATTTAATAAGGTTCAAATAAAAAATGCGAGATATTATAAATATTTCAGTCAAGGTATTTGTTTGGTACAACCTTGGCTTTAGCAAACTTACATGTAGCTAAGTTGTATTTGAATAAGGAGGGACCTTCAGCAATCTGGACAGCAGCTCCAAAGACAGTTATATGATCCATTAGAAAATTGAAGTTTTATTTACTTGAGGGTCTGGCAATTACTGGTGTCTCCCATTTTCAATTTGTCTATTGTTTGAACAACTAGCTCATACTACATATTTTAAGCTTGTGTTAAATTCCAGTGAGAAATGTCATGCCATGGAAATTTGTAATTACACAATATTGAACTGTTCTGCAGAGGACAGACTAGAAATTGTTAAAGTTGTAAAATTCATGTACATTGTACTTTTTGTTAAGTGTTTTGTTTGTTGTTCTCCTTGCTGTTCCTGTTGTTTGCTGGAGGTCCCTAACATGGTTCATTTTGGAGGAAATTGAATTTTGAGTTGGAAATAATTACTAACACCTTTTTTCTGAAAGTCATGCAGGAGTATTATAGTCGCTGTTATTTTCCAAAGCGTGCACAATAAGTGCACCTTGTAATACACTACATATACTCTTCTTCACATAAAACCCTCTTAACATATAACTCTGACACCTTGATATGACCAGAGTTTGGTGACCCCTTGGCAGTTGTGCTAGTGGGGTTACAAACTTAATCATTGTTATTCATTGTCTGGATTTATAGGACTGCTCATATACATTTACTCACAGTTTTAGTCATTATTTGGGGGACAATAGACAAAGCTTCAATTTTTCTATTAAACAATGCAAATTTAAACATGGTGTTGTTTTACATGGACAAATTTGTTATCAATCCATGCTGCTGTGTCTTTTCAGTAACTGATTACAGATGACAACAAAATGGGGTTAACTTGTTCTTACCCCGTTTTGACATCTTCTGTGGTCTTAACAGTTACTGGTCAGTTACTGAACAGAGATACATGGTAACATGGAATGTATCTGTTTAGATAGCGAAGAAACAAAAAGTGGTAATGACATCTCATCTACATGTCTGTCCTCCAAATGATCATAAGTACGAACAACCAAAATCCAAGAATAATTGTACCTATTGAACAAATATATATTGAAATGAAGCAAACTGAAATAGATTTGTTTGCATTAAGAGCAGTCTTTCTTTTGCTTGGACTCTCAACAGAAGTGATTGGTTGTGAGCGTGTGAAATTGGATTGTTCTGTGAAGCTGCAAGTAGCATGGTCTGTCTTCTAATGCCTGCACTACTGCCAGCTTGCATGCTGGACATGTTTGCATCGTTTCCTCACCAATTTTCATGTATGAGAGACTGCTTGCAGTCTAATCTGTTAGAAGTACAAAGGATGATCATATTATTATTATTTTCAGTTGTAACCAATCCATCATTGTGTGTACAAAATGAAATAAAATTTTTATTGAGTTCAACTGAAAGTGTCATGAGAAAACCATATGAATTTTAATTAAAATTGAAATTTGGGTGTTGGATCATTTTCGGGGTGGAAGGGGGTTAATATGCTATGAAATTCTGCTGCTTGATGGAATTATTTTAAAAGAATGTTGCTTCCCTGCAATAAAAGGTTTTAATGCAAACACAATAACAAGCTAATATGCTGTAGCATAATTTACTTGTGCTTCTTTTACAACAATTAATGCATCTGAGTATTTTTGGTGATAAAAAAGTAAGTTTAGACTGATGTTTTTAAGTATGTCTTGACACATTAATCAAACAACTTGGGTTAACCTAAATATCCCTCCTTACACAGAAACCTTGGCCTTTGTCAGACAGACGTTTTCTGATGACATTACATTTAGACATTGTCAAACATTTGCAATGTTGAAACGAACCCATTCCCCTTCCTCCTGTGCATTACTTAACATCTTAATGCATTTACAGCACCAGATATGTCATCCTGTAATGTTATGGTCAAGGTAATCCTTGATAACCTTAAATAAATATAGAAATAAATCTATGAATAGGAGTTTTCAGTAGCACATCCCACAGAAAGGCCTTTTCTCCACTGCCAGATCAAATTAGAATTTGTGGCAGGAGAAAAATGAGAGAACATGAAGAAAAACCTTTGGAGTAAGGCAAGAACCAACAACAAAGTCAACTTGGTGTGGGGTTCTGGATTTGAACTCAGGTCACATTGGTGGGAGACAAGTGCTCTTGACACGGTGCCATCCATGCTCCCCTTTTTGTTTTGGTATACTAAGTGTTTTTAGTCCGTGTGGCTTATGCCACCATTCTGATCTCCTGATCCTGTTTACTAAATCAGGATGTTGTACTAGCAGTGGCTGTATGGTTATCATTAGATTGTAGTTTATTTGAGTTTAGTTTATCTTGCACGAGTTTCCTTTTCCCCCTTACTTAAATGCCTTCCATACACAACCATCCCTGCTGAAATTATTAAATCATTTTGGTAGTGAAAGATGGGTTGTATGAAGTACATACAATGAATGTGACTATGTGAATTGTGAAATCTATATCTAAACCACAAGGAGTTAGAAAGACATTTTGGTGAGGTGGGCATTTTATCTGCAAAGATATTTACTAAATGGGAAGTGTTATCATTGTCATATTTTGCTAAAAGTGACTTATTATTAGACCAGCTTTGACAGCACACCCAAAGTAAAAACAGGAGCTGGAAAATGGTGCTAAAATTTCTGAACTGGAAAGAATGACAATACTTTATTTTATAAACAATACATCAGATGCAATCAGAGTATTTGAGCTGAAACTGTGTTTATGTTGTTAAATAAATGTTTACACATGGCAGTGGCAGCTCTCTGTGCCTACTTTCACACCTCTGTTTGCCAGTAAATACTATTATTTTGACAAGTTGCATCACATCATTAAAAAAACTGTAATTGTTTTGAAAATTCAAAAGTAATTTAAATACATTAATATATAGCATTGTTGTTATTAATATTCTTGTTATTTTTCAGTATAAAATAACTTAAAAGATATTTCAATGTCATCAATGTATCATTATCTTTTAAAAGCTTTACCAGTAATGCAAGGGGATGTCAAAAACATTTTGATCATAGCCAGCAGTTGTGAGAAGAATTACTTATTAATTAAAATAATTAACATTTTCTTTTAATGAAGGAAAATTTTTTAAACTAGGAAGTTGAAATAAGAAACAATATCTTACATAGTAAAGAAAAAATCTGCTGTAAGAACAAATTTGCACTTTAAAATAAAGGAAGAAAATTGGACACAAATATGAGCCTTTATTAAGCCAAACTTAGTTTCAAATGTTTAATGCAGTAAGACTCAAATTTTGGGGGATTACTATGTCATAAAGTCTACTAGGAGCAATAAGAAAATTAAAACCTGAAATGGTCAATAATTACGCTACTAATGTTCATTTGCAATTTTGTAAATTTGTAAATTTTTAAAATTTCTTCTACACTGCCTAATAAAGAAGTTGTCAGTTTAGTCCAAACATGAAATCCAGCAATTAGATTGTAAATTTGTTCCAACAGTAAAGTTTACTTTTATCTTACTTGCTAATAAATATCAATCCTCTGTGGATTAAATTGACACTTTATGAATTTATTTAAAAGTTTAACTATGAAAAGTCACCTTCATCTAATACAACTCTATTATAACGAATGCACAAGTGTTAAGCAAACAAGGGCAAGGGATTACAGACATACTGATGGAAATAATGTTGTCTCACTAAAATGTGGTAATTAAAACTTTTGTTTTGTTGTCAGGCATCGTTTGGAAGGTACAAACTATTCCAAAATGCTCTTGTTCTGTTCTGTTCAGGGGTTGAAGTTAACTTTTTAGTCCACTTACAAAGTTTTACTAATAAGAGTTTTTCTATTGTAAACTGGCAAGACCACTTCTAGCAAATTCTTTCCAAATGTTTGGGAACCATGGATGATTCTAACTCGCAAATGTTTGTTAGTGGATAATCGAATGTTGCAGATTATCAAAATCACTTCCATTTTATGAGTTTGCAAGCCCTGCAATTCTTATTATTTTAAGTACCACATTTCTAGGATGGTGATATGAACACAACTACTACAGTTAATTTCCTTCTGTAGGGGGCACTGAATGTTGAGTTAAATTTGTTAATTCCTTGTTCTGGGTACATTGTTTTGGTTTAATCTGGAGCTGAGTTTCCGCAGTCAAAAAAGTCTCTTCCTGTTTGGAAAAAAAATTAGGCTCACGTATTAATTATTGATGAACATTAGCTGAAGCACAAAAGTATCTCAAAAAAGATAAGAAGAATATGAACTGTGTTTCTCAAAGTGGACATGAAACAACCAAAGCTCAAACAAGGCAATACTTAACCAGCTAATGTTGAAGCTTTTTTGAAACTCATTCTTAAAGCTAGATGTGATGGTTCGATCATCAGACTTGAAGTTGAGATGTCTGAGTTTACTTCTTGGCTGGAGTCACTGTATTGTGATTACTGGTAAGGGGAAGACACTTCACTATGTGATTAACTGGTATTGCCTCTTCCACTCAGAAGAATATGGTGAAATTGAATGATAACCCTGAAATGGATTAGTGTCTGATCTAGGTGGGAGGGAGGAGGGGAAGTACTCCTTGTAACTTCATACAAGAAATAAAAGGTAGCCACCAGCTTGATGGGCCACTTTGCTCAAAGGCGGGCTTTACCTAGATTAATGAAATGGTGAGCACTAATCCTGTAACATCTCTGGAACACACCACCAGTGAACATGTTTTTTTTTGGATCTAGTGGAAACCCATTGAAACAGAAAAGGAGTTGTCATACTACTGTAACTAACATTGGTGTAGTACATACCTCTTCATCCTCACTGACAACAGCTTCCGGAATAGAACGATCTAATGTCAACGCTTCCTCCACCAGTGACTCTTTTAATAATCTACGATAAAAATAATTGAATAACTGAAAAAAATTCAATTATAGATCAACTACTTTGATCCAAAAAGCACAATTTCACTTTTTTGGATCTAGTAATTGCTACATTAAAAGAAAACATGGAAGAAATTTCCAGCCAGGAGAATTGAGAGGATAAAAAAAAAGTCACTAAAATTGTTTGGGAAAACAGGGTTCTCCTGAGAATTTGAAGTAGGGGGAGAATAACTTGGAGTAGACGGCTGATAAAGCTGACAAAAAGACAGAGTGGTTTTATTGGGGGCATGTGGAGGTGGGCCCATACACCATTTATTGGAGTCCAGGAGCATCTTCAACAAAATTTTGAAATTGGGTTTCTAAAATGTGCATTGCAGTGTATTTTAAGCAATCGTGGTTTTAAGTTCTTTCCTTAAAGTGCCTATGAAGTAAAAAATAATTGCAGTCATTTGAACACTTTTCCACATAAAAGAGAATGGTGTTTTCCTTTTAGGAATACCTTTTTTCATTTTAGAGATACTGACCTTTTTGTACTATGCAAATGAGGAAAGTGATGACATCATAAATTGTTCCACTAAAACAGTAATAAAAATACTGAATCAAGAATATCTCTGGAAATATAGAGAAGTGTTCTTCAAACTTGGCACCAGAAATGTACATAACAAAAGAAAAAGGATGACACCCTTTGTGTCATTGTCAGGACAATACTTTTAGTTCCAGTCTCTTTCTGTCAAAAACCAAATATTCCGATTTGCAATGGGACAGAGGGTCCTTCTCGAAACAGTAATACAAAAACGTCAATATCTCTGAAACGAAAAAAGATAATTTAAAAAGAAAAATGCTAATCTTCTTTTATTGCCTTTCAAATAGAAAGCAGTTATTTTTCACTTCATAGGCACTTTAAAAAAATATCACTGGGAAAAATGTAATGTTTGTTTTTGTTGAGCAGTTTAATCATCATCATCCACATCAAATTTGAACACTGAATCTGCATCAGACATGTCATTGTCATCGTTCATGTCCATGTCTAAAAGGTCCCTGTCTGCTGCTGTGTGCTTAAATGTTGAAACCGATCAGTTAAAACGAAAACATCTAAAAACATTAAATCTTGATGTTATAATTAATTACCACTTAGCAGGTAAATTTAAGAAAAGTTCTTTCTTTGAATTGTGAAAAAAAGCATTCTCATTTTGCAGTCAATCATGCGTGTAAAAACAGATTAGAAATGCAAACAAGAAAAGAGTTTTCACGGTTGACATCTAAGGTACTAGATTGAGGTTGGATGTTTATTTTATTAAACAACAAGTTTAAGTGGCTTTTCAATTCTAGAGGTGGATGTCATTGAAAGTGACAAAGCTTGTAATTTTATTGACGGATTGGCTCACATTGCTACAAATAAAAATTATTCACAATTCATTTGCTTTGAGTAGTTGGGACGACAATGACAACTAGATGGCAAATTTCAGCAGGTCACCGGGGCTTATGGAGCACTCTGGCAAAGCAAAAAGTTATAGAGGGTAACCACAATGGACTAAAATCCAGGGGGTGAGAGAGGCCCAACTTATTGGTAAGATGTCTGTTTACACCAGTCCTTAGGGTGGAAATCTGCTTGCACATGTACAGACTGGCTTGTGATTTGCAGACTCAGCTTGAGTTTCAGGACAATGCTATGATTAGGTCTATATGTTCAAAAGTGTGAGGTTTGTTCCATAGATGGAGAATTCTGGGATCTCCAAGGTTTTTTCAGCTAACACTTAAGTCACTTCCCCACTTAAATTTTTTTGCTACCTTCTCTCTGCAGCATTCAGCAGAACTTACAGTTTGTTAAAGAGACTTAAGTCCTCCTGACTCCATCTGGAGACATGACCTCTTTTTATGTCCTCTGCCACCTAAATGCAACAAATATTATGAAAAAATATAATAATTAAAAGATAGGTTATTAAATGTAGATGTCAGGATATGCAGCAAATTGACATCAGTGGAGGTAAATAGTCATATTTAATTCACAAAATTAATCAAGGGATATCTAGGTCTTATGGGTAGTGCATTGAATTTTAGAGTGAGAGGGTTGTTGAGAGACGCTTTTCAGTTCAGAAACGTTTGCCCCATATCTGCAGTTCATATATATATTTCATATATTCATCTGCATTCTTTACCCTTTATGGGTATATTACCAACTCACAATGTGACCAGCTCCCAGTTGGCTTGATAGCTCAGTTGGTAAAGCAATGCACAGGTTTAGCAGAGGTTGTGGAATCCCATTCAGGCCTGAATTTTTTCCAGGCTGTAATTTCACAATTTCATGTCTTGATACCTTTCTCCGCAGTTTAAATATATGATATTTCATATATTCAATTGCGATGAAAAGTTGCTTTCCCAGATGGAAAATCTTCTTGTTGGTTGACTGAATGGCAATTTTTTTTAGCTCTGTTCTTATAGGTGATAGTCACACAAAACTGCTGGATCAATTTGGTTTTCTGTGTTTCTGGAATATGTATAGGAGTGTTATAGGAGCTTTACAATAAGTAAACAAACTTAACAAAGAAGAAAAATGTATTAATTCGGTGCTTGTCAATGCAAGGCCAAACTTTCTTAATCACACAACTCACCTCAAAGTTATAACCAAAGTCTGTCCAGTTGTACTCAATAATCCTAGAGCCAAGATTTCTGAAGAAAAAAATGCCTTGTTACAATACAGTGTGAGCTAGAGATATTATAATTTTACTTACATATTGATGTAAATTAGAGAAAAAGAACATCTAGAGGTTAATGAAAAAAATGACTGGAATACAGCAAACGATGAAAGTGTTAAGACGAGGGAAAACATTCACAAGTTAGTAGCTGAATTGGCGGTCAAATCTGTTAAAACAATATACAATAATGCATGCTGTTTGGTAAGATGTTCCTACTGGTTGAGTTTGCTGACGTAATATGTTTTTGGTTTGTGCAATGCCACGTGTTATTTTGTTCTGTTTTGTTCATTGCTACATGATACAGTTGTTTGATTAAATAGCCCTTCAATCAGTGGACTTGCAGCAGTGTAAATGTATCGTTCCATAAAAATCAGAAGCTACAAGTGTTAGGCAATTTAATAGTGTCTAGCTTAAGGAAATACTAAATGGAAAAATGTTTGAAAGATTTTCCTACCTCATGTCATTTAAAAACGTTTTATATGATGCATTCAGTCCTTTAAGGTATTCTAGGGGAATGCCACTCTCATAATCCTTAAAAGAATATGTAGTATGTTAGTGAAAATTATGTCAAGAGAGGGATCACTGAGAAGATGTACCTCTACTGAAAGTGAACTAGGGCTTGGCAAGAGTCATTGAGTATCTGAAACAACTCTTGGAGTACTTCTTTTCACCTGGGTCATGAGTATAAATGGGTACTGACCTTTACAAAATTTAAGGGCCTGAGGCTGCCTGCATGACCTGTATGCTTTAATAATGAGTAGTTTACTGTGGAATTTTATTTGATTTAGAGAGAAAAGTGAGCAAAAAAAACGTAGTTGATGGGGAAAATCCCTGGCCACTGGCCCTTGCTGACAGCCGTGATACTAGAACAGAATAGTTGGCAGACTAGTAGGCTAGGACATCATAGTTCCATCTTGGTTTAGGAGAAAATGGGTTTCCTTTGTACCCTGGATAGTCATTTATCCTGTGAACACCGTTAGCCATATTTTCAACAACCTGGCCCATATGGTAGAGTGCTAATAACATCCACATTCATTTGTCTAGAAGCTTCTTTTTCCTATTCCCACGTAAAATTTAAAAAAAATTGACTTTAACTTGATCTCATAAAGCTAACCCAAAATTCCAACTTGAAATCAGAATTCCAACTCAAGCTCATATTACTTAACATTCTACCACAAACCCCATTGATCGTTTATGAGAAATATTTACACAACATAACTATGCATACCCTTCCTCGCCCACAGATACGTTGATTGCAAATCTCAGGTGGAACATCAAGATATAAGGTGGTATGAGGAACCAGGACTGCTTTTAAAGCTTGCTTCTTCAAATCTTTATAGTACTCACAACCTGAAGGAATCCATTTAAGAGCATTTCAGTTTTTTTATCCAAAAGATTAGAATGATTGTATTTGTACTCATAGTTTCTTAGCCTGATAGCATGAGTTTCATAAAAGCCAAGTCTGGTCACACAAGAATTGGGGCGAGACCAAAAAAATTGTTGGGTTGGGGGAATGAAGAATACCCATGTATTTCTCTTTTTGGCTTGCTTTCCACTACTACAACTCCGTCCCTTTTCATTTAGGCTTTTCTTGGGCAATCTTGCCAAAAGCTTCCCGTTTTGTCCATATTCCACACATCTTCAGGCGTGTGATCTCTCTAACTCGTTCATTCCAGCTTTTGATAATTTTGTCTTTCACGTCTCCATCCTAACCAGCCATGGCCATGTATATCCCTCTTTTGGGTGATCTTTGGCTTGTGCATTTCTGCTTTTCTGTGACTTTTTCTTTTAACATCTGGTTTTTCTGATGCAGTATTTTTGCCACCAGTCATACAAAAAGCTACTCTAGAACCAGCTTTCCAGTTCGGTGTTTCTTTGGGGGCAGGAATGTAACATTCTGATCATCATGTACTACATACATGTACTGATGCTGGGCAGCTTAAGCAATGATATTTTGCTTCTTGGCAGTTGTGACAAAGCAGCACAGCTGTAGCCATAGCTTAAACAGTGCTCGAAATTAGAAAAAAATTCAGGTTGTCCTTATGGTGAACGCCGGACGACCTAGTCCCTGATTTTGGTTGC
>OMLO01005343.1_pt1 | contig 10787 bp, 3 predicted proteins | sample 1674811 | NCBI WGS metagenome assembly OMLO01 (sample SAMN06265003, study PRJEB25207) | coral metagenome | isolation source: Coral host | place: Mexico:La Bocana,Puerto Morelos, Mexico | collected 2008-11-13
TTCACATGTGAAATTATAAATTACGGCTGAAATTTCGCGCCAAAATTAAGGAGTAATTTGTCACCCATGATATTAGGGCTGAAACTGACTGGCATCGATTTCTGCTCAAAATACGAGGGAGGTTTTCCTTAGGTACTGTAAAGCCCGGGGGGGGGGGGGTGACTCTCACTGATAAAAAGGACGGGTGCTCTTCGTGGCCATTTTAGAACCTCTTCGTTATTCAGCCAGAAACGAAGAGGATTTTGGTACAGGTCTTTCTAAGGATTCTTTTCAAAATTTCCGACGTGTACCCCCGTTCTCTTTTATGGGAGTCCCCTCGTGGGATGTACAGCCTGCCGACCGAAAACAAACTCCTTTTCTCAAAAGGAACCGGTTTATGAAGGATCAAATGTCTGAGACGTTAACTCGCCGGATCCTCTTCCTGAGGTCTGTAGGCATACTCGCCAATCGGAAAATATAAACGGATAGCGAAGAGCTGGGAAGGGTAATTCATTTCTTCTCGCCCCCTACCCTTTTCTGTACTGGAGCGGCTGCTCGAGTAATTGTGAGCTCTTAAAGATTTAAGGATGAAGATGGATTCTAGGTGGTCGGTAACCCACCTCCTGATGCCTTTGAGTTTCTTCCAAACAAAGGGCCTGCTGGTCTTTAATTACAGTTCGTCTATTGTTATGTAGTCTTATTGTTAGGTTTGTGAAATTCATTTTCCACATTGCAAGTTACATAAAGAGTGTATTTTGCGGAATCAAAAAATTGACCGACAGCCTTGACGTAAAAGAAATATTTGTGTTTTCGATAGTTTTCGAAGCAGAACATTAAGCTTGGGAATAGTCTTGATAGATATATGGATATAACGTTTTAACAAACCTTACGGCAAATGAAAGGCGAACGGGCCGTGCTCCGCATAATACGAACTTCATATGCGAATAGTTGATTTAGAACTTCCAAATAGGAAATCAGATAAAAAAAATATACTTATGTCACAGTTTTCTCCGTGTTGATTTTTTCACTCGGTCCATTAGCGACTTAATTGATAACAGATTCAGTCTGAAGATAATTATGTTGCATTTGCAAGTGAATAGCTGATAATTATGAAATACGGGTTCAAACTTACGAGGCACAAGTCAATTAAAATTATGCAAGAATCGATTTGCTGGAAGTTAAACAATTAATTAGGAAACTAATCAAAGCGTACTGTAAAAAAATGGTGTTAGAATTCACTGATTGTAAAAGAATTTTAATTGTCGCGTGAAGCATAAACAGAAAGAAATTATTGACAAGCCATGCAATGGAGTGTAATAACATAAGAAAATAACTTTTTAACAAGTTTACAAGATACTTAAAGTAGATCTGTGATTCTGATAACTGTCATCGGGCTCATAGCTTCAGAAAGATAGTAATTCCTGCCTAAAATCTGCATGAAATACTTTTCCGTGTTCTTCATTAAAAAAATCAGCCACTTGTCGAGTCGTTAATAAGTTTTGTAAACATTGTAGAAAGCTCTTTTCCCAAGGGGCTGTTTGGTATGGTTGCAAAAGCTATTAACATACGTTATTAGAGTTAAGTTTGTAGGACATTCTGTTGTTTCAGCATCCGCTACTTGGAGTGTTTGTGTACAAACCAACACAACGGCTGTGAAGTGCTAAGAAAGAGCGCCGCGAAAAACGACTGTACGTTGTAAGTACAGGCGATGAACAGCAGCCAAAAGGGAAAAGCGTTTGAAAGATGGGACCGAGATGGTGTGGCACAACACAGGAATATGATGCACGAAATAGCCATGCAAAAACAACTCAGTATGTACCAAAGAGAAGAGAAAATTCTTGAGAAAGAACTTCGAGAAATTTCCAAAGTCAAAGAAACTCTCTTACAGATTAGGGCGCCGCTAAGGAGGCGAGTACAAGCGACCTACCTCGAGGATAACTCAGTTAAAAGTACTGGAGTTGAAAGGAATTCGGGAAAAGTTTCCGTTTCGTCGACTAAGACCAGCGTGGCTTCGTCGGGCGATCAACAAAGTTGTACAAATAAACTTGACTCCGATGGCACTAACGGCTTAAAGCTCCAAACTTCTTCAACGAGAACATCACTTCAAACGAAACATGAAGTGTCAAAATCTTCTGCTAACACGCGACAACATAAAATAAGCGTCCTTGAGCTACCTCGGCAAAATACTCCGCCAGGAATTTCTGGAGGGAAAGGATTTGCAGAAGGAAAAATTTCGGCCCCGGCATTTTACAGCGGGACAAGGCCGTTCTGCGAGGACAGTGGAAAAAGTGGATTTTTACCCATTATCAAAACGCCAGAATCTCCACCAGAGTTCAGCCCTTCGGTGAAAAGAAAGTCGCCGTTACTTGACAGGCCTTTGAGCGCCAGTAAAGACACCGAAGTAGTTTGCAACACACGGTCGCCCTCTAAATTAAGCCCGATCGCTCCTAGTAGGGCTGATATGACGATATCTAGGGCTCGATCTGTCCCCTGTGATCTTCCCTCTCACCCAATTACGCCGAGAGGACGGCGTGCGAAGTCGGAGGCGGATGAAGTCGCCACGTTGACAATGGAGGAGACACTCAGAATCAAAGGCAAATTTCGCCAAATTGGTCATTCTGTTATAGCAACGGCTTTGCTCAAAGGCTTGAAACAGAAAGGACAGCTCTCGTCAGAGGCGATCCATAACATGCACAAACCGATTTCTTTGGGAGAAGGAAAGGTAGCGAAAAACGAGGAAAACAAAGGCGGCGATGAATCGACAAGTGAATCAAAAGGAAATGATGGTAACGAAAAAGCATCCACACAGGGGCAGAGAAAGGTAACGTTTAGAAACGTCGCGCGCAAAACGATTAATGTAAACAGAATGCTGAGCTTGAGGAACAATATAAAGAGGAGATCACAGTCTGACCCGTCGCAAATCAAAAATTCCAGCGAAAATGCGGTTGGCATTTCGAAAGACAAGAGAGACAACTCTACACAGTCAAAAGACTTTGGGACCAAAGGCGCTAAAATCGCTGAACAGCAAAGGAGGCACAGCACCACAGAGATTCAAGAAGACAACAACAGCCAAAAAGAAAGCGAAAGCGATAACACGTCTCAAACTCAACAGATCAGCGGAAAACAAAGCGCTAGTGTCGATCCTTTCAGGCCTCTGATGAACCCTCGCACAGCACATGCGCGCAGAAGAAAGAACACTTTGACTGGAGAGTTCATACAGAGTCCTTCGTTAGATTTTGAGTCACAGCAAACCCAGCTAGATGATAAAACCATGGGAAATAAATCTGTTCGCTTTGCTTCAGATGCATGGACTTAAAAACCCTCACACGTTCCACAATCACTCTGTATAAGAAAACTAGTTATAACCCTAATGACTTTAATACGTAATAACAGTCCATCTTATTGTTGTGTCATTCAAATCATTTGTGAAGCGTATATAACACCCTCAAAAACAAGAACTTTACAATAAACTGTCTTTACCCCGGTGTAAAAACTTGTGTAGTTTCTCTTTGTTTCGGAGACGCTGTTTTCTTAAAAGTTTTAAGTTTTCTGTTTTCTTTGTTTCGTCGTTGGTGAGTTTACAGCCTTTTACACCAAGCAAGTGAAGGCGAAAAGGTGAGAGACCCTGGGCACGAGGTTGGTGTTAGCCAAATGCAGCATGGCTAACGTCGTGTAAGAGTCCCAAGACGATTGAGCCTTCAGGTTGGTTGAGCGCTACGATCACTGGGAAACAAAACTTAAGCTTGTTGAGACATAAGACTTCAGTTTGTAGATTTCAGTCCTAGGATCGGTTTGATGGTCGAGATATGGAAAACAGAAGTCGCAAACATCTGAACAATTTTCACAAAGGAGGGCAAAAAAGCATGGGTACATGGAGATTTTGTGTAGTAGTACGAGTACCTCCCCTCCTGAGATCTCTTAACTCAGCGTTTGTATGTATTAGTTGTCCCTTCCGACCCACGGTTTGCCGGGCATGTTCCGTCTTTTGCAAGTCAGAAATATCCTACATGACTAAAGGGTTATACTGAAAAATGTTGGCTCGCCACAGAAGTCAACATACATTGAACATGAGTGACCCTCCACACAGGGTTACCTGTGCCCTACCCCTCTACCTCCCTAGTACCACCCCCAGGCTCCCCGCCAACGTTCCTTCTTTTCTTTCTCTCCTTCCCTTTTGCAATTAGTTCTCTCACCGAGGGTGACTCATGGAGGGGAAATTTCTCTCGATTTGAACGGGTACATTAAGAGAATGGCACTGACAAGCTCTTATCAAGGCCTCTAGCTCTCAATCAATGCTAAGGGTCCACAGATCTTACTGATCGTAGGGAGAGAACAGAGCAACGCTGACAATTCGGCGGAGGCAGTACAGAAATAAACAAACCTAGAAAACCATTCTGACAATGCGTTCTTTGAACTGTCAATTTATTACAGAAATATAGACTGAGGTCTTCGTTCTTGGAGAAAAACTACTTGCCTTTATTTCGACATCCACGCATTACAAAACTACAAAATAACTTCGACCACGTGACTACAGAACTAATTACGGCCTTGATCAATGTTTACGAATCATAAACCAGTCTACCGCTTTCCAGCCCATTCACTCCCACACAATAGAAGGATTCCCGCGTTAAGAACGTAGGCAAAACTCTAGTGTGTGGCCATTCAAATGAAAGCTATTGAGTACTACTTTCATGTCGTACTCTTTACTATGCTGTACAAGGTGGTTCTGTGGATGAAGGCCTAGTGTGTGACCATTCAAATGAAAGCTATTTTAAAAAGCAGTACTTTCATGGGGTACCGTTATTTATGCTTGTCCTATTCAGATAAAAGCCACTGAGTACTTCTCTGAAGAAAAGCTGTCTGTTTTTGCAAATTTGCAAAATTAATCTCTTGACATTTTCAACTTGAACATGGCCACTGTGGGAGTGAAAGGGCGTTGTCATTTTCAACATTGCCACTGTGGGAGTGAAAGGGCGTTGACATTTTCAACTTGAACATGGCCACTGTGGGAGTGAAAGGGCGAAGATAGTGATGTTATAGCTATGCTTATACTTGATTCCATGCACCTTAACAGCCACTGACCGAGCAGAATTAAGAGCAATGTCTTCCGTTTAAAATCGACTTTTGATAAACTCTAAAGACCTAATTATCCTAACACCCATAATTCGTTTATATTAACTGTAATCTTCAATTTCTATCGTCGTTTAATAATACCTTGTTGCAATGGCCACCCGATTTTTATCATCTACTCGAAATTAGATTTCCATGACGTAATTCGTCCTTTTAAGACAACTGACTCGCTGTTGAGACAATGAACTATTTCGGCGATAGGGCGGCCACTTTGAATTCCACTGTTTCAAATAGCTATTATGTGATGATGAGGGGGGCACATACATTCTAATTTGTCTCCTAACCATCCCATAGTAGCTATTTGTAACAAAAGAATTCAAAATGGCCGCCGTATTTGACTCCAGCAAATTTTTTGTCGTATATTTTTGGAGATTTGCAGCATGATGTCAATACAAGGTGGAATAAGTACCGGCCTCCAGGAACAATAAACAAGATTTTGTATTTCAAATCTGAACAGAGCACTGGAAGTGAAGAATTAGTTTTTGTAATTGTCGGAAAAGCAAATACTGTGATAGCAAAAATGCCAAAAGAAAACCTTAGCTCTGTTTACAGCCCTATACCTCTACCAACTATAACCTAAAACTGTTGATCACCAAAATAGCATTAATGTTCTACAAGCTCACTTTCCAAACAATTACTACACAATTGTAAATTCAAATACTCAAACCAAGATTTTTTTTTTCAAGGGAGCATCAACGTGTACCCAGCCAAAATCTCCGTTTATGTCAAACTACTTTCTGACGTTTTCTAGCCTCGTCAAGACACCTTTAAGCGGGTGCCTTGATACCACCTTATTGCAAGTATACGCTGTGTTGCATGGCAACCCGCTAACCAACAAATCACACAACTGCGGGATCACTGAATTCAAAACGAAGCTCTCCGAACAGCAAATCTACGATTCTCAAGAAGCAAAGAAAAATTATGACAAACAATTTGACATTTGAAAATAAATGCTTGGTTTATCGGCTGATGCTCCCTTAATCTTACAATACCTTGACTCTTTAACTTTACTATAAAAAGGTCTGATTCAAATACACGGTGTTTTACAAAAATTTTACCATTACTCTAGAGTTTTAGTTCGATAATTAAACCTGACCTATCAATGTTCAATTATCACACAAATTTACAGATTGGCCCGATACCCCAATTCGTATCTTCATAATTTATTACGAGCTGTCAAAATTATCATGCAAATTAATCCTACTATTATTACTCTTTAGCAGGGGTAGGGTGGGGCATAGTTTCACCCCTTGTTTTCCTTTCCATCGAGGCGATTTAAGGAGCTCCGTGCAACACACAGTAAGGTTTGCCGCCATATTGATAAAATTGATTTCCTTCTAAATGTTTAATGCAACCCGGATGCTGAAAAAATAAAACACATACATTACCAACTTAACTCTAACTCATTAATAATTCATTAAGTTAAAACAGAAAGAATCAGAACCATGGCGGTGTTCGTATGTTTTATATTAATTAGCTGCGCTTCGTAATTTCAACTCTCTATCTTGAACTTTCGTTCTTTGACATATTACGTGACTTTACAGCTGCCGTCATATCCGGCGCGACAAACACGGTCGACAAAAATGGTCGATTCAGCGATTCTATTGGGTTTCATTTCATTTTGATATTATGACGATTGATGTAGTCGTACATGAAATCTTACCTGACATTTAAAGCAAATAGCGTGCCAAGGTTCTCCCATGGCCTCCACCCATCGCTCCCCGCCGCCGATTGGCCGCTTGCACATACTACATTTCACACAAAACAGTTTCTTGTAATCCTCCTCGCAGTACGGTTTTCCTCGATCAACATTGAAGCCCTCAGAGCCAATGGATTTACCACAGTGACTGCAGATGAAATGATCAGGATGGAAAGTCTTGCCCACCGCTTGAACACAAGGCTGTGAAAAGTAATAAGTCATTGAGCGAGCGTTTCTCAAGCGTGACCACGTAGCATTGTAACGCAAGTCAATACTGTGTCACGTTTTCCTTTCATGTTCGTACAATATCGTTAACCCAGGCGTGAAATTGGCAACAGAAATTCCAGGCAAAAAGAGGACATTTCACGAGGTTCGAGAACACGAACAGTTCATGTTTTCTCCATGAGAAGAAAGGCATACCGTCTCAGTTGTATTTTACGGCAAAAGGAGTCGAAACAATACTTAATTTCCGGCTCATAAGATATTCACACGGGAGAAACATTGTGTTATTCTACAATAGTTCAGACTAGACGCTTTGCTGCGTGTACCCTGGCAGTCGTTACACTGAGAAGCACTAGCTGTATTGCAATTGAGCTAAATGTTAAGCATTTGAAGTTGTACGAAATTCAATCGAATCGATGTGCTTAAGCTTTTCTGCTTTCGATTTCATTTCTTGGAAAAAAAACGGAGCCGAAATTTAAACCCAAGCCTCACTGCTTGGGTATCAAGTCCCGATCCTGCACAACTGTGTCATCAAGCACATTACAGCGCGAGAGGTCATACAGGACTATAATTTGCCGAACTTATATCGAATCTGGAGACTGTTGAGTGACAATAGAGTAGTAGTGTTGCGTGACGAGTATGTTCGTGTAAGTTCATGTCCAAAGATATCAAAAATGCAAGTGAGTTTAACTTTCCGGTAATGTTCCGACGATTTACGAAGATTGCCTAAGCGATAAGCGATCAAATCAAATACAGAACCAGAGCTTACATTGGTCACTTTGGAATTGTGAAAAGCTAATTTTAATAAGCAACAATGTTTGACTTGTTACAGACAAGCGATACATTAATTTAACGTGCCAAAAATAGGATCTTTGTTTTATATAGCCAAAAATAAATAGTATTTGCTAGGTAAATATCATTTCTTTAAAAGTATATATTATTCCTTGCATAGAGTAAAAAATGTTTTTTTTACGAAAACATGCACCTTACAGATAGTAAAAAAATAAATTATTGGCAAGATTTGAGAAAAACGAGTTTAAAACATGGATGAGTACTTTAGATGCACCTAACTAATAATCATCGGAATGAAAAATGATAAAAACATACCTTTAAACACTGAATCACATTTCTAGCTTTTCGACAACTACAAAACTACTTGTGGAAATGGATAACATAGTCTATGCTTCATTTGAATAATCCTGAACGTTTAAGTCGACTAAATGTCATTATGATTAAATATTGATTTCTACACCTTCTAGAATTACCTATATTGAGTAATTTGTTAAAAAAAAACTAGACATGACAAATTTAAAACTGATCTAAGAGTTAATAATGTTATACATCAATATGGTACCTACAAAATTTCAATTGTAAGAAATTCCCACGACGTCTCTGGTCACCAACTATCGTCAACAGCGAAAACACGTCCTTTTTTACTAATAATTTTATATAGCTAACTACGAGTGACGTAAAGTAATACAAATATTTACAACCTCTTGTGAACAACTAACTATAAGCTAGACGTTTCCAAACGTTATCCTGATGACAGACCCTCACAACGAAAAATCAACCTCTTGAACTCACGATAAATCTTAGCAAGAAAGATCTTTCAAAATGCTCAAATCTCAGTTTTCCAGGCAATAGAGACTATCTGTGGGTGTAAAAGAGGGTCACATGTCATGTCAAATTTGTCTTTTTCCTATTATTTGTCGTATGGATAATAAGTGTACTTTTGTCCTTTAAGCCGTTGTTGAACGTTAGCCAATATATACTCAGCATTCCGCTTTTCATTTCTCACTTGCTCTAGGGAATCATACATTTGATTAATGTAAATCTTTAAAGGCAATAGTTTTCTCTCTGCCCTTGCAAAGCGATCCTTCCTGTCTGAGATATAGTCCTCCATCAGATTCATCCGTAGGAATTTCTCTTCAACTTTGGTCGATTTACCTCTCGACTTACTTCTCAGCTCTTTGATACGCTTGTGGTACCTTTCCAACATTTCCTGAAGACTCCGCATGCGCGAGACCACATCGCGCCTGCGGTCTTCCGCTTTCTGAAGCGCTGATTGGACGAGCACAGCTCGGCGTGTGGCATCGTGGACGCGCTTCACGGAAGCTTCCCTGGCAGCTTTCACTTCTGTTAGTTCGTACTCGATGTTTCTGATGTTTCGCAAGTCTTCGGACTTTTTTTGCTCGATCTTATGATTCATTTGCCAGTTCTCCGACGTTGCTCTGTGTTTGCTATGCAGCCTTCCCTCTTGGTATCGAATACGCTCTTCGAGTTTCATAACCTTATCCTCAGCTATAAACCTCTTGCGCTCGAGTTTCGCTAACAGCGTTTTCGCGTTTCGGAAGCGTTGGTTTGCTGCCGGGACTTCTTCCTTGGCTTTTCTCTGGCGTTCGGTCGCTTCGCGTAGAGCCTCCTTCAAGGCGATTACTTTATCCCGTATGGACCCCATTCCGGGTTCAGATGTCGGTACCTCTAACGACCCCAAAATTGTCACATTGCTAGTGCCCGAAGACACCGGCCAGTTGCTGTTTATGTCAGAGCTACTGCTATTTCTTCGAGGGTAAGTAACGCCGTACACAGGGGTGGGGTAAGTAGAATACGAGTTATTCCGCTCCCATCTAGAGTGACTTTCTTGCGGTTCCTTTTCCAAGGTCAATGCTTTGTTCACGCGCCGTTGACTTTTGGATTTTACAGCTGCATCCGCAGGGTTCCTGGACTTCATGGACGCCTCCCGTATGGCCTTTAACATTGCATTTGAGGGCGGAGGAACTGGTGGTGGGCATGCGTGCAGGCTCTTGGGCTGAAAATTTAGAAAAATACACACATAGCATCACGTCCCTTAAGTTTGTTACCATGACTACGCAAAGATTAGCGGAGCTCTCTCCGAAGTCTGGCCGAGCGATCCCTGAAAGAACTTGCTGAAACTTTCACGAAGAAACTTTCGGTGACGCTGTGCAGTGTGGTGCAGGTGAGGTGCAGATTATTTCAATTAACTTAAATGCGCTTTTAATAATTACACACCCGGAGAAAAACAAACCTCTCTCTCGTCTCGAGTTAACAGTCATCCCACTTGCGTGAAACGTTCAAGATTTGGACGGAAACTTCCATATCAGATCGGTTACTACTGGCGCGCGAAAATTACAACCAAGCAGAACCAACCAAAGACATTGAACAAGTATGGAACGTTTTCGCTCAAACCTCAAACGACTCAGGTGGTGGGGTAAATTAAATTTTACTCGTTACGAATTACTTGGGCTGGAAGTTATAAAAATAATAATGATAGGTTTGATGAGGTTTTACTGCAATTAAGTGCATGAAACATTCGATTACCATAGCATGTGGTAGCATGATATTAATGTGTCGCTAAATTGTGGCATGACTTTCTATCTTGACATGCTTTCCACCGACCATTGATTATTATTCTTTACAGCTTAAGTGTCTTTTTAACATTGTGATAAGCGTATGAACGAGACTAGCGGTAATGATGAGTGTAGATCAGCTTGCAAGTAATTTTTAGAAAACAAACGTTGAGGAGAGGAGACACTATAGTGACAGTTTTTGACTTCCCCGCCCTCCACATGTTGCCTCGGCAAACAAGCAGCCCGCCTTCTCACGTTTAACTGTCTTGGCTCTTCTTATGCTGTCTACTACATTTCAGGCAAGAACTTTGCGCTCGGGGGTACCAACAGCCACCTTCAGGAGACAACAAAATTGCTGGAACACGCTTCGTAGTTCACCAGCCATTAGC
>OMLO01005345.1_pt1 | contig 10786 bp, 9 predicted proteins | sample 1674811 | NCBI WGS metagenome assembly OMLO01 (sample SAMN06265003, study PRJEB25207) | coral metagenome | isolation source: Coral host | place: Mexico:La Bocana,Puerto Morelos, Mexico | collected 2008-11-13
ACTTCTTTCGTGCTATAGCCGCTTCCTGCGTGCTTTACAACAGAACAGAGCACAGTCGAGGCTTCTTTATTTGTTAATTTATGCCACCTCTGGATCAGTACTCAAATGTTTCATCCCTCTCTTGCATTTAGAATTGCCGTTTGAGACTAGCATTACTAAAAAATCTGATCCTTCCATTACAGGACCAAGTTACTGATAATCAACACTTTAGGCCGAATTTTATATACAGATTAATATTATTACTCATTTCTTTGCCTTAGAGTAATAATACAAACCTGATCTATTGGTTACCGGTCATTTAGTGCCCAAGTCGATTCGCACATGGCCACTTAGCCCCTAACCAGAAATTGATCGATTAGCCCTTAATTCATGCTAAAAGAATGAGAAATATACAGTTTTTTTTTTACTTCTGAATTTCCTTGCGCTTGACGTCTTTGACGAGATCACAGGTAGCTGCCAGCCCACCCCTTCCCCCCTAAAGCAAAGTAAAGGAAGTCTAGAATTTATCAGAAAGCCGTTCCCAAAAATATATTTTTAATCTTGTACAAACATAAGGTAATTTTTTTTTGGGAAATTTTGCTCTGGCGATTACAAATCGATATACAACTCAATTCCACTTTGGGCCTTTCAATTGTGGTAGCTAGAAAAGAGTGTAAAATGCTGTCATGGTATTTAGATAATTTAGTGTCGAACGTTATAACAATGATGCAACCTAAATTTCAATTAACTCATTAAAAATATAAAATTGTAAACATGCCTCCTGATGCCTTGACTCTCATGATTTTTCCATCTTCTTTGAAACTTTCACCTACTTCATTTGTTGCAGTAACCAGAAATTCGTACACGTTGCCGCTTTCCAACTGAACTATCGATTCTCTAACAGAGACATCTGTAATTGTGTTTAACTCGATCCAGTCTCCCGGTTTACCATCAGTCACTATTCTTTCATAAACGGTGTACTGTGTGATAACTTTTCCATTATTTTGTGGTTCACTCCACTTCAGGGTAATAGTGTCATCTCTTTCTTCATTTGGCAGATCATCAATCCTCGCTGCTGCCGGAACTCCTACGTTTATCAAAATACCACTCTCAGTTATCATTATTGAGTTATAAATTTACATTTCATTACATAATTCTTTCAGGTCGTTAACTCAAACTAGCTATTTAATGTTACCATACATGGGTATTTGTTGACGGTCACAAAAATAAAGCAAACTGTGGAATTTTCGCTCGAGAAAACTATCACAAAAATAATTGTCATAAAAGACAAAGAGGCCCTCTCCCGATTCCTCTTAAAAGACTATATGAGCTTTATAAAACGAAATCGGGCTCTACTTTCAATTGGCTCGTATTCATACACAGCCGGATTATCATACAAACTGCCGTTCTTCGCCCAAGTTCATCTCAGGCGGATGATCAGTCTCTAGTATAAACTAAGCCATCCTTACCTGGGTTAAATTTTATTCTGTACTGTTTCTTTTGGGTGCATATTATGTGCGTGTTTAAATAATCTATATCATTTGAAGATGATTCATAACAACTGATAAAATAAATACTAAAATCGTGATAGCATGACAGTTTCACAGTTTGTTACCTTCATACTTTGTCTTCACTTTCTTTTCTGCAGCAAGTCCCTCAAACACAGCATTCTTCGCAAACATCTTCACAGTGTACATGGTATTTCTCTCCAGATCTCCAACAGACAGACTTGTTATCCCAGGGTCAGTTATATTTTCATTCTTTATCTCCTTTAGTATGACGACTCGGTATGCTGTGATAGGCCTCCCCCCATCATCAGCTGGTGCAGTCCATTTTACTCTGAGTGAAGTGGCTTGAATATCTGACTGTGCAATGGCTGGTGAACCTGGCTTCTCTGAGACAACGAAAAAAATAACATTACAGATAGTGCACTAGCTATTAAAACACGCGGTTTAATATTTCACAATAAAGCGAGTAATTCCTCGAGGTTATTTTGTGTACGAATCGCTTTCTACGGAACATGTACTTAAAAAACATTAAGGCTAGAATATAATATTTCTGTAAGTACGAAAAATACATTTTATTTTCAAATGAGGTCACGAAAAATCACTACTGCTCTGTTATAAATTATTGTTAGCCTTATCATAGCAAACAAAAAATGAGATATAGCTTACACGAACACTGCCTTTTTTACTGCGCATTTCAGTAGCACTTTGGATTGTGATTGGTAGATTTCATTTGTAGGTTCATTGGATCTTTCGCAATTATCATTATTAGTCAGTTTAGTTTGGAACTTAATAGTTGGTGTGTTATTAAAAGGCGTAGAAAAAAGAAACTAAAAGACAGCTCGATATGCATCATATAGAAATAACGACAAAACGACCTACTTATTTGCCCTATTTTCACTCTCTTGAAATAAGTAGGGATGAGTCCATTGTCAGCATTGCACATGTAATCACCAAAGTCTCGATCCACGCTCATCTTTACCTTCACTGTGTTCCGTGTAGCTGTAACGCTGTTTATTTGACTTCCATCAGGTTTGTACCAGGTGAGTGTTGGTGTAGGAACACCATCTGCCTCGCACGTCAACTTTACTGTCTGACCAATCCAAGACTTGTTCGTTGATGTAGTGGCTGCTTTTATTGTGGGCAGGTCTGAAAATTAAACATTCAACATCAACAAGACTGGATGGCGGTGGTTAGTAACAGCAAACATGTTTCGCAATATGTACAGTGCAATTAAAGAGCTAGAAGAAATGCGTTCACAGCTTGATTATCATGTGTAGCCCGGAAAGAGAGAGTTATTCGCTGTATGGTACATATGGGCTTCGCATGTTATCTTTAAGAATAATTGTTCTTTTGCAGCGGTCGTCTTTCTAACTAGAACGAAAGCCACCTCTGTCAGTCATAATTTATAGCAATGTAATTAGCTTGTGGGAATCTAACAAATCAACAGAAGGGTTTCAGCAGAACTGATTACTTGAGGATTACCTTGTTTTTTTCCGCTTTAACTTCAAACATCGGAGTGTTGGTAACAAACACAGTAATCTCTTTGTGAATAAATACACGATATTTCATACCTCGATATTTGATTTAGTCAAGCCCTTTTGAAAAGGAAGTAAGAGGGCTACTCGCGAAACGATGACCGCGATTGCTTGTAATTAAAAATACTGCGAGAGTTTGACGTTTGACGTGATTATATTGCATTACTACTGTAATTTGAAATTGTAAAGCATCAATATCTAAAGCAATATTTTGAACTCTTACTGTAATCACATTACCCCATACACGAAAGTGAAAGTGTGCAAACTTAAATTATGTTACCGAGAAAACTGTAATTTTAAATTAATCTGTATTAATAATAACTTAGCTATATTGAAATATTAACCGATAAAACCCATCTAAAGTTTTGATTGTATTTATTGCATCATCTCATAACTAAGTAAATTGTTTAGCAGTGTACGTTCAGTCTCGTATAAACATATTCTAGATGGTAAATTGTAGGACTGTGCCATACAATTAACCATTACACAAAAAATTAATTCCTTAGCTGCTACATTTGACATCTTAGTTGCTGCAGCAACTAGTATCTCTTTGACATGATGTGCTGTAGACTTACATTGTATAGTAACAAAAGCTTTTGCTGTCTTATCGTGTCCCACTCCATTGCCGGCAGTACACACATACATTCCAGCATCACTTCTCTGACTTCTTTGAATGTTCAGTTGCTTTGACTGAGACAAGACTTGTCCATCTTTTCTCCAAGTGAAAGAAGGTTCGGGAAAACCTGAGGCATCACAGCTGACAACAATAGGATTTGTTTCATTTACTGTTAGGTTCTGCGGCGATGTGGTAAACTGGACTGGAACTAAACAAAAGAGTAAAATGGAACTAAATTACTAGCTGTCTGTCCGAGGCTTTCGCATTCACAGACCTTATTTTACAGAACTTGTCATCTAGGGTCTTACTAAGGAAGGTGAAACAATAGGGCCGCGTCACCAGAAACGCCATAATTTAATTATTCGGAACAGCTTTATTGGCTAAATCGCTATTAGCGCCAAATTCTAATGGCTCTATAAAAATTTAGAACATAAAGTCGATTGCCTAGTTAAAATTAACAGGATATCTTTAATTGTTATCACCTAACATACTTGGCTGCAACGTATGAAGAAATTCGTGTGTGAGAAACTTTATCTTTTTGTGAACCGCCAGACTTGTAGAAGGAGTTATCGCTTTTTGATTGTAATCCAAAAAGCGGTAACATAGCTTCGGATCAAACTGAGAAGTGACGATAAAGAAAGAACAAGGCATCAAGATAAGTCATTTTTATTGCAAAATATCAAAGTTTCAGCTATAATGTCGATTACCGTTTTTCCCCTAACAAATCTTTACAAATTCAAACCATGGTAACACAACAGCACTATATTCCTCAAGGCGAAGGTCACGTGAACATGTCGGTGGTATATGTCAAGTTTCGCTGGACATTCGTATAAAGATTAAAAAAAATAAATCCTTGCATTGTGAGCTAGGGCCGTCTGTGAATTAAGTGAAGCAACAATGCCGTATCTACTGGTTTCCAGTGACTGTCATTTCCTATTTTACAGTCGCGGCAAGTTACAGTGATATATTTTTATTATCCATACGCAGCAAACACTCAAACAAAGTTTAGTCGCCATCTAAATTTTGCTTGGCAACGAATTTTCTTTAATTGAATCGGCAAAAATGTTTCACAATTTGTATAGTGGAATGTATCTCTTTCGCTGGACCAGTCTACGTGTCTAAAGAGCTAGTTCGGATATATTATGAACTCACAAGGTGACCAGCTCCCAAATGGCTTGATGATAGCCATGAAACTCAGTTGGTAGAGCACTGCAACGGTGTCGCAGAGGTCATGGGTTCAAATCCCGTTCAGGCCTGAATCTTTTTCACGCTTTGATTTCACAACTGTTTAAGTTGTATGTATAACTGCGATGATCAAAAGCGTTTTAAGCAGACCTGATTAATTTTTTTTTTCCCGCTTTAACTTCAAACAGCAATCTCTTTGTGAATAAATGTACGAGATTTTATACGTCGATATTTGATTCAGTCAACCCCTTTTGAAAAGGAAGTAAAAGGGCTACTCCGAACTGATTCCTGTCGGGAATCCTTGGCTTACCAAAATACCACTCTCAGCTATCATTATCGAGATATAAATTTACATTTTATTGCACAATTCTTTCGGGTCATTACCTTAAACTGACTTTTTGGTGTTGCCATTCATGGGTATTTGTTGACAGTCACAAAAATAAAGCAAACTGTGTCGCAAACTGACGAATTTTCGCTCGAGAAAACTTGCTATAGTGTATTGTCAACTAGACTCCTACCTCATTCTTCTCGCGACCAGCGCGGCTTTTTGCACTTGCGTTCGGGACCGAAGTTCGCGCGGGTACCCACTCCCGCTGGCTATGCAGGCTAACCACCACAGTCAGAGCGCAACAAGAGAAAGGTGAGATGATTTGACACCTTATTTCACTGTAAACTTTACTTCAGTTAACTTCAAGCACCGATTGAAGGTTAGAGTATGCATTTATTTTGTTTTTCCTTCTCAAACAGACAATACAGGCGGCAAGACAAGCAGCTTCTTGGTTTTCACCCACGCGACTTTTGCCTTGACAACGGTTGCTATCCGCCATGTTGGTGCCCAAACAACTCGCTCAATAGGGAGGTCACAGTGAGAACGAAAGCTTAAATCGGTTCTTTGCGTAGTTTTGTGCTGTGGAAGTAGAAGTGACTGAGATAAAAAACTGATTGGACATTATCGAACACCTTCAGTGGTATTCGCAACAAGGAGAATTTGAGGAGCAACTGACTACAGAGCGGAGAGAAAAATAAAAAATAAAAGCGATCTGTCGCGGAGACACGGATTAACAGCGAACGGGTATTGGCAAGCATTTTGTTTCTGGAAAGCCAGCTCCTTAGATTTGGTTCCCACATTGCAACTTGCTAAGAAAAATTATCGCGCTAAATTAGGCCATGATGCGAACGCAGATAGAGATGAAAGGACAAAGAAGCGATATGAACTTGCGCGCGGTCGAACAAGAGAGAACACGAACGAAAGCGGCAGAGAACGTCGAAGGCTTGTAGAAAGCAGTCTTCCCGTTGCTCAGATCGACTTCAGTCAGCCAATTACTTCGAAAGAAGAAGAAGGAAATCGAAACAAAGGGAATGAGGAGGCCTTTTCTTCTGATTAGTCGGCCATAGCTGTTACCGAAGCTGATTGTTTTATCGTGCTTAAATAAAGTTATCATTCATTCAAGGTGAAGAAATTGAACCGAAAACTGTAAAGGACGCCGAGTTCCAAACCATCGAGTTTGACTACATGTTTCTGACAAGCAGATATCTATCGAGCCCCGAATAAGGACCTTTTTGGCACTGACGTTATAGTTCCCTTCAACACTGGGCTACCAGAGGCTACCATCTACGGAAATACCAATTGTTGTATTCGAACACGTCTCCGGACATGTCACACCGCAAACACAGTCGCTCAACAGATTTCAAGAGTTCATTATTGTACCTATGAAATTTAGACTAAATGCAAAGTTGTAAGATCAGTTTGTTGTTTTACTGTTCAGTTTCCAGAATTCGAATATTTTCCAACTGGATGGTTGCGACGGACACTTTCTGCAATGATCCAAAAGAGGATCATTCATTCACTGCGAATTTCTCACCTTGGCCACAACAATTTCGCCTGCGATTTCTTTCCCTTGAACTGACGCAACGAAACCAGAAACAATCTAGCTGTACGTATCCAAACTTTTCAAGGCCTTAAAGTGCTTACTTGTGTAAATACTAAACACCAAAGCAAGTTCGAAACTTCTATAGGAGGCAAACATTCTCAGCTGATCATCTCGCTCGGTATGGCCGCTCGATATACGCCAACCACAGAAATTTTCTTCAAATAGTGCTCTCGGACGTAGCATTCGAAATTTTTACCGAAGGATGGACGCACTGGTATCTCATCTTGTGATTTTGGGTCGCTTTCTTGGGAAATATCCATTAGAAATATGAATTATTTGAAGACTTTGATCGTGAGCGCACAGATTTCCTTATAATTGCTTACAATTTCACACCTCGCATGGGCACCAACATGGCGGAAACCTAATTTGCATAAGCGTATGACGTCAGCTGAAAACCAAGATTCACAGGTTAATAGTGAAGCGCACTATTACTAAAAATATATTTGTCAGCATGAGATCCCATGAGACCCCCCGCACAGAGTCAGACAAACATTACGATCAAAACAAAGCAAATGTATGAGCGGGAGCCGCGGCTGTGAACCTAAAAGCGAAAATTTTAGTCAATTCTTCGGTTTATCATTCTAGAAATAAGAGAAATGGTGGGCACCAAGCACTGCTGTTGGGGCGAGTGCAAAACAGACTCAAGATATCCAGAATAATGGTTGGAATCGCTAAAAGAGTTAGAGAATTCGGGGCAGAAAGTACTCAGTGTAAAATGGGCTTCTACGGTTCTCTGTTCGGTCACTCGACCTTTTTTGTCGCTTCACTCGTGTTTATGAAGGGCACTTGGTGTTGTGTTATAAGGAGGAATTTTAGGTGAAATTGAGCCGTTAGATCGTGTTATAGCGAAGTTCTACAGGTCATAGGTCTACATGATTTCCGTTGTTATCTGCATGTCGCTTCGTGGAGTTCGACACCTCTGTAATTTGCCATGTGTCTATGCATTGTTTTGGCTCGTTTCTATTGCAAGCTATGTTTTTAAGTCTCCAAGTATCTGCTTTCAAATGACAAAATATGAAATTAACCGTGAAGATATTGTTTACTTGCTGCATTCTATGTTGTGACGCCCGGCCGCAGTGTAGATTCTTATCACGAATATCATATTTGTCCTCATACGGTTTCTTCGAAGACGCCGTAACTTTACTCTGAGATAGCTATACGTTTGTCTAGGGACATGTTAATGTTTCTTGCAGCTATCTGATCGCGCTTATTTTTCATTTCGCGGGGAACCATTAGCCATCGTTGATACTCGGATCGAGTGTGTGATGATTTCCTCTATTGACACAGTTGCTTGCACGTTTCAGTAGCTCATCTCGTTCAATTTCAATCCCCACTTAAACCACCGCTTCAACTGGCCAACAGGGTATTTTTCTGGTTCTCTTTCAAATTTAGAGCCTAGAACGTGGTCTTCGTCGGTGAGAACCGTAAAAGAAGGAAGCCAACCGCTCGCCATTCACAAATTCTCCTTACAAGGTCTTACAAGCATTGCAGAATAGAATAGAATAGTCTAAATTTGGTGACGTCATTAGTGCGCTTCGCTATTGTTCTGAAAGTATCGAAAATGCAGAAGATTCCTCACCGGAAGTTGCACAAGAAGGTGATCTTAGCTCTCCGACTACAGAAGTGTCAAACTCCACGCAGCGACATGCAGATAACAGCGGAAATCATGTACACCTATGACCTGTAGAACTTTGCCTTAACACGATCTAACGGCTCAATTTTACTTAAAATTCCTCGTTATAACACAACACAAAGTGTCCTTCACAAACACGAGTTAAGCGACAAAAAAGGTCGAGTGACCGAGCAGAGAATGGCAAATGTACAAATGTCACGAACCGTAGAAGTCGTGTCGGCGTGACCCCATTTTACACTTCGGTATTTATCTGCTGCTAATCGGAGGCTTAATTTCTGCAAGCAAACTGACTTGAGGCCAGGGGGCGCCGTAATACACTCTAATTTATGCTTGTCCGCGGCAAGATCTTGGGGGACAAGTTCGCTGCTCATAGATTCTACGCAACCTTCCAGCTCTTGACAGCAATAACACTCGCTGACGCTTTGTATATTGTCGACCGCACAGTATATAAAATATCTTCATAGTCCTTATATCAAAGAAACCTCCCTTCTAAATAGAGGTTTTTGTCTTCTCTCTCCTTAAGCTTGACTTGTAGATTATCATTTGCCTTCTGATCTTGTTTAAAGCGAGGCTAGTTTTCTCCCGGTGATCTTTTTAACTCGCTGCCAATTTTTTGGTTGTTTGCGCAGCATTGTATTTTTATTTGTAAGCTAAGGTAAAGGTTAAGTCTGCATATAAGTGTGGCTCACCGGACCGGAGATTATCCCGGTTTCTGTGCCCAGTCTGTCAATTGCTCCTTTTTGAATTCAATGTGGCGGAAAATTCGCTTCAAATTGCCGATTTTGTCCTCCGTTTAAGAGATGTCGGAACGCAGAATAACTTTTATTTCTTCGGAAAAGTGCTTTCAAATACCTAAATTTTCGAAATTTATTAAAACTGGGTAAGGGTTATAGGCACTTTAAGGGACTAGGAATATTTGTACTCCCCCCTGGATGGATTGCTAGTCCATCGCAGGGTTACCCCCAGCATTAAACTTGCCGGTACCTATTTATACACCTGGGTGGAGAGAGGTACTGTGGGAGTCAAGTGTCTTGCCCAAGAACACAACACAATGTCCCCGGCCAGCTACTTATTCTGGAGAGGTATTTATTGCGTTTTATTTTCTTGTAACGACATTCCTTTTAACGCCAACTTCATAAACACTCCGTTATTTATGGACAGGATTTTTTTCATTAAACTTTCTTCCGAAACACGTGTTCTCTTCATCGTCATCGACCACGATTTTGGTTGTAACAGGTTTGCCGCTTCTCTACCCTGGGCTTGTCACCTTGTCGTGGTGGTGGAGCTTGCGTGTCTCAGTGACCCCAAGAGCTATGGCGGTGGGGACTTAACCACCTAACCTCATAAAAAAATAAATGATTACAGAAACCTTACACATTGGAGGCAATCTACCGAATCTTGGGGGCCGAATGGCACACAACATGACGCTCCAGAGGGAAAGCCGCATGGAAACTCTGGAGCCGAGGACGCCAATAGTGCACCCAAAAACGCAGTTGAGGATAGGAAGCTGGAACGGATAGGAAAGGGTAGGAAAGGAAAGGAAACTGGTGAGAACCTTGTATGCACAAGGGAAGACAGCCCAAGCGGCGAAAGCAATTAGAGAAGCTAAGTTGCAGATAATGGGAATAAGTGAAAGCAGATGGTGTGGATCGGGGACGACTACGAAGTTGACCAACATGGCGTGGTCATCATGCTAAACAAAGATGCAGCAAAAGCAGTGATCAATTTGACACCTATAGATGAGCGAATAATTCGAATCAGATTCCACTCTAGGTATGTCAAGTTATCACTGATCCACGTCTATGCCCTCACTAATGACACCCAATAAAGAGGTGAAAGATAATTTTTATTAGAAGCTCCAGGCAATAGTGGAAAAAAACACCGAAGCACGATTTGTTGGTTTTCACTGGAGATTTTGAACGCAAAGGTAGGAAGCGATGTAGAAGGATAAGAAAGAGTAATGGGTAAGCATGGAGTTGGAACCAGGAACGACAATGGCGAGAAACTATGCGATTTTTCCGGCCTGAATGATCTGGTGATCACTGGTACGATATTTCCACATAAGGAGATCCATAAACAAACTTGGATATCCCCTGATGTCATGTATTCGGTTTATTGCTAATCAAAGCACATGGTACAGAATGCGCATAAGTGCGCATTCTCATAATGTCAACCGCTGGCTCAATGCACTACAACTCCTCCCCCTTAAGCCAGTCTCATACCCCAAAAGTTTCCGAAAAAAAAAAGTCCTACACAACATGCTATTCTTAAAAATAAAGTCAGAGCCCTAGAAATGGGCAGTTCAATGTTCAAAGGTCCAGTCGGGCTGGGGGCTTCCTCTCTCTGTTAGGATATCTTCTAACAGGAACATGTTCAATCTGGCTCGGCGGGTTGCTAAC
>OMLO01005346.1_pt1 | contig 10786 bp, 7 predicted proteins | sample 1674811 | NCBI WGS metagenome assembly OMLO01 (sample SAMN06265003, study PRJEB25207) | coral metagenome | isolation source: Coral host | place: Mexico:La Bocana,Puerto Morelos, Mexico | collected 2008-11-13
ATAAAATGTATGGAAGCTGACTTGTAATAAAATGTAATGTTACAAAAACATAAAAACCTGATAATGTCGTCACACGAGGAGATCATGCTTGATAAACCCCCTTCAATTTAGACGTAACAAATAATTTTTTTTTCACCGAAAAATTTCACAATTGTGATGGAAAGATGTGAGCTTCATGATTGGTTCAAAAACTGTATTTAAAATTAGGGAAAAATCACATCTTATAACTTCCTGCTTGTGAGAAAGCCACACTATGCTAATTTTTTCCTGTTTTTCAAAAATTGTCACACTATGAAATCACGCTACAGAGACCGCCTCATAAAGCATTGCTTTTGTGTGGAATAATGCATTAATACCCCCCTCATGAAGCAGTATTATGATTCCATATAGTTTTCCAGAATTTCGAAACGTGTAGATTGTAAAATTGTGGAATCATTGAAAAAATTCCATAAAATGGAAAGAAGTATTGAAGTTGGTTGTAAGAGTGAAAATTAAAAAAATTTATGTTCGTACCCTCGACTTCTATACTACTGAATTTTTCTTGGACAGCTTCTTAAGAGCGTTGTATAAAATACTTCTTTAAGACTTAAATGACAATCGTAAAAGTGCCTGAATATTTCCAGAGTTCTGTTCTTGACCCTTGGTGTGTTTTAGATGATGATGCCATAATTTGAGAACATGGTCAAATCATCAGCGGAATTCAAGGCCTCCTTGTGTAAAAAGTGCCTTTGTCGTTGACATGACTTGTTCTTTGACTGAATCTCTTTCTTAGAAAGTTAACAATGTCAGAAATAAAGAGGTGATATTTTTTTTTCTACCATGACTCAGGAAGCAGGACTGCTCGGAAAAAAGCCAAGTGCAAAGGAGCACTTGGATATTTCCAAATATGTCTGAGTCACTATTGGAAAAATATCATCTCTTCATTTTATCAACCAGGTATTGTCGCACACACTTTTACTCGAATCCAAACAAACCATACATAGAATGGACTTGGTAAAAGATGAATGTGACCAACCAAAAAAGAACTGAGATACTCAAACAGACCAAAGATGCTACCGATCGCGACTTAACTACCAAAAATATGACGCGGGAACTGAACTTATAGTGTATGCAAATGAATATAGCGTATACAAAAAGGCCATAAAACACTGGCAAAGGAAGCTAATTATGCAAAACTTTAACAAAACACAAAGCTAAAACCACGAATTTTGGCACCTACACCAGGGTTAACAATTTCTATATCAATCATTCATTTGTGCACTTATATTAACAAACTGGGGCAAACTTTACATCAATGTGAAGGTTATAAAAGGAAGCCGGTCGTTTCGCATACAAGTCGATTCGCATACATCGAGGTCGTTTTGCCGACAACGCGTTGACAGCACGTAGACTAAGTTCAAGTTTAATTCGGGTGTCCGGTTGTTTCGCTACAAAGTCGATTCGCTTCAAGTCGTTTCGTGACAACTCGACGGTCGATTTGTTACACATATGCAGTCGATTCGCTACACATTCGCTCAAAACAGAAAAGTCGATTCGTTACAGAACCTATAAGTTACTTAAGGCCAATGGTTAAAAATAAACAACCAAGAGCTTAAGAGGGGACCGGGCACTAGCAGTTTCAATAGTATTTTCTCAAGATCTAATGGTATTTGGAAGTTTTCTTTGGTGTTCTGAAAATTAGCTTTAAGTGGACCACGCTTGCTGAAACTTTCGCTTTTTAAGAGTTGCTTGACCATTTTTTATCAACGCGAGTAATTTTCAGAAAGAAAGTCGTGGCGCGCGTAGTAAGCCACCTTGAGTGATGTTCGCCAATACAAAATAGCTTTGAATGACTTTTTTGTATGTGAATTGACTCAAATTGTGTATGCGAATCGACTTTAATGTCAGCGATTCGAACTGTAGGCGAAACGACCTCGATGTATGCGAATCGACTTGTATGTGAAATGACCGACATCCTTATAAAATAAGGACTAAGAAAAATATGGATGTTCTCTGACAGATCTTGTTATAACTGGAACCATGACCAACTTCACCAACTTTACATCTCTTGTCAAAGGAATGAAATGCAAAAGGAAAACAAACAAACCAACAAAAAAGAAAAAGAAACAAGGAAGCCAATCAATCAATTTCCATCCATTTCTTGTGTCAGAGTTAATATGAAACAAGACTAAATAAATCACTGGTCTGTGAATGGATAAAATGAGCATTTGAGGATCTTTTGGGTATTTCAAATATAAAAAAAAAACAAACTTTAAACCTTAACAACAGGACTGACACGAAGCCTTTGTAATTTGAATGGGACTCTTGATAGGAATAATTTATTTCTTGAGTATATCCCACGCATTTTGGCGCAACCTACACAGACTACCCTACCAGAGAGAGGTGAGTCGCATGTTTTACATATTAACCACTTTTTTTTCCGGCAAACACCTGGGTAAGTTTTGGATGATTCGACAACAATTTATTGGATAAATCAATCTGCAAAGAAGGCTATCACGCAACAAAATACAGCATTTAATAGACTATGGCTGCCATACTAGCTACGAAACTACAACGACAACGGTAACCAGGCCTGTCTTGGCCCAGCATCCAATGAGCCTAGAGCCCAGTCCTAACATATGATACTACATTTCCCCCTTGCTAACAGATAGTTCTATGGGGTGACACCCAGAAAAATAACGAACAACTTATCATGAAAGAAGTCAGTGTCTAAAGTTTATTCTAGACCCAGAACAGTTATCTAACTTCAGCATTATAGCTGAGAGTCTGGGTACTTTTCCTTTAAATACGTGTCAGTGTCTTTTTGGTGCCTCTCACTTCTCCTTGGTTCCTGATGCCAGGCAAGTGGTCATGTCAACCCGGCTGCTAAGGCAGCATCGGTGGGGATGGACTCATTGGCACCCGTCCCAATCATGCTTCCATCAGTCTGCTCCAAACCAGAGGGCCCATCTTCTCCAGTGCTTGGTGGTGACTCATTGACAGGCTGTGCTGGCCATTCTGCACTGGACCACCTGTGGGCTTCCTCGGTCAATCTGAAGGGAACTTTCTTAAAGTGAGCTGTGGTCCTTGTGATGGAGCTGCCATCTGGCCTTTTGGCTACCACCCTGGTGCCGTTCCTGCACTGCACCCGCAATGGTTCTGCCACATAGGCAGGTGTGGCCTTATTGATCGCCTCCTTTCGGACTTGTACAGAGTCTCCCACCTGTACGTTTTGCAGGAGGTTTGACATACCTTTTCTTGTCTGCATACCCTTTCATTTGCCTTTTCTTCTCAAGATCCCTCTGGAACAGTTCTTCAAAGTTATGCTTATCTAGAATTACTCCAATGGGAAGCCTGGTGTGGAAATTCCGAACTGGCGCAATGAGGAGTCGCTCTGTAGGCATCAAGGAATCGGTTTACCTCCTGCTTGAAATTCGATCCTGTCAACTTGCTTATTTGGTACAGCTTCTTCAGTACTCTCATGAACTGCCTCGGCCTCTGCATTGGCTTGCATATTCGTTGGCATCTTTCACTCATGACAAAAGCCCAAGTACTTGCTGAAATCGCTGAAGTCCTGGCTATTGAATGGAGGTCCATTGTCACTGCTTACCGACACTGGTATGCCCAACAAGGCAAAGGTTTTATCCATCTTTACTATCACAGCCCTGGCGCTGTTGGAGGTGACAAATTCTACTTCCTCCCATCTAGACTGTTTGCACACTGCAACCAGCAGATACTCTCCAGCATGGATGGGGCCCCAGAAGTCCACAGCAACATATTTCCAAGGTTTACTGGGCATGGGTGTCATGCATAAGTGCTCTCACCCCGGTGACACATTCACAAGTTGGCACGAGTGGCAGTGCTGGATGTGCGCATCCACCATTTTGTCTAGCCCTTGAAACCACGCTCTGGTACACAGGTACTCCTTGGTCTTGGTGATACCTTGGTGGCTTTTGTGCGTAAGCTTGACTACCTTATTCTGGAGAGTCCCGGGAACTACAATTCTTGGACCTTGGACTACCAGCCTTCCTGAAACAGCCACTCGGTGAAAATGGAGTCATACTGCAGCCCAAGCGCTCTCTTCCCTTGCGCTGTGAAGTATCCTCTAGCTATGGCTTCCTTCAAGTCTGACAGTTCAGTGTCTGAGTGCGTTTCTTCAAGCAGCTCCTGCCAGGTGACTGCTTCAGGCACTGAAGATTTCACAATAGCAATGATATCCTTCTTGAATTCTTCCACTGTCTCTCTTGGCTCAAATTCTGTTGGGTTTTACTGGCCTGGCTCTTTTGTGTAGCCAGTGGCTCTGGATGCCGTGAATGGTAGTCTGCTTCATTGTTCTCTGATCCCTCCTTCTTTCTGGGTAAGCAATTGAGGCGATAGTTGAAGCCTTGTAGGCGGACACGCATCCTCTCTAAATGCAGTGGTGCAGTTGTCCTGTAGCCTGAAAGCAGCGGTACCAGTGGTTTGTGGTCGGTGTCAACCTCAAATGTGTCTCCCATGCCATAAAGGTATATCTGATTGGCAAAGATACCCCACTCCACAGCTTTGGCTTCCTTCTCTAACTGTGAGTATCTGCTCTCAGTCTCAGTGAATGCTCTTGATCCATAAGTGACAGGTCACCATTGCTTGGCCTCAGGGTCATACTGTATCATGTTGGCTGCCATTCCACCTGGTCCTGCATCAGTCTTCAGCCTTGTCTTCCGTCGTGGATCAAAGCATTCCATCACTGTGTCGTCTGTCAGCTTTTCCGAGACCCGATCATATGACCTTTGGCACTCTGGTGTCCACTGGAACTTAGCATTCACCTTGAGTAGCTCTCTCAACGGTGCAGTGGCCTGTGCAAATCCCTCCATGAAGTCTGCGTTTGCTCCAGCAAAAAAATAGAAAGGAGCTGCTACTTTATCTGGGTCTGGTGATATTCCTTCGCTTGAGAACACCTTTCCAAAGAACTTCAGGCCAAGTGTGAGCCCATGCTCCCGCCACAGCTTGAATATGTGCCTGAGTGCTTCATCATGCTCCTCGGGGGTTACGCCGAAGACTAGTACCAGTATGTCATCGTAGATGCTGGCAGCATTTGGCTCTTGTGCTACGATCTTGCAAACGTCCTCGTTAAAGATCTCTGCTGCGCTGTTGACCTCGAAATGCAACCTTTTAAAGTGTTTCAGCCCTCTATGCATGTAAAACATGGTAAGCTTCCTGCTTTCCTCTGCCAACTCGAGCTGCATGTATCCATCGTTCATGTCTAAGTGAGAGAAATACTTGGCCCTTTTAAGTCTTGTCTCCAGCTCTCTAAAGGTGGGGATGGCATTTCTGGTTCTCTTTATGTACTTGTTGGCATCTTTCATGTGCAAGCTAGCCCTGATGTTTTCTCTGTCTTTCTTTGGAGTGAGGACGACATTGCTGCACCATTTTGTTGGTTCATCTCCAACATCTTCTATGATATCCATTTGCTCTCATTTGTCCAGAATCTGATCAAATTTGTCTTTTGAGTGGTAGAGATATTCTTCTCTGTTTCTGCACGGCGCCTTTTGCGTCTAAATCCATGTGCAATTTCGCCTTGACTCCTCTCAACTTGCCTAAACCCGAGATCACATCCTTGTACTCTTCGACTAGGTCAACAGTCACTTGCCATGTCTCCCCCATGATTGGCAGTGGTGTGTTCGTGGTCAGGTCCAGGTGGTACTCCACGAGACCCCTACGTTCAGCGGTCTCACTGCTTAGCAGTGCTGTGTCACCTTAACTAGATAAAATGGCTCTGCTATCTCCTTTCTCCTCAAGCGAGTGTTGCAGTGAATTTTCCAAGCATGTGTAGCACCAGGCCTTTCCCTTCTCCGGACTAGCTCCTGATCGCTACGCTGGTTTGCTGTAGGGGACAGTTGGTCGGAAGCTTTCCATAGTGCGTTTCAGTAACTACTGTGACGTCAGCCTGCGTGTCCAAGTGTAAACTGATGGGAATGCCATTGACGTGAATGGCGGCGGATGGATTCTGTGATTTTCCTTCCTGCAGCTAGTACACATCTTCTAAAAACTCCTCTTCTTGAGACCCACCCCTGTCGTTGGCTGCACCCTTGCACATGCGGCCAAAATGATTCGGACGCCCACACTTGAGGCATCTCCTTCCAGTTGCTGGGCATGGATCCTTGTTGGCTTGTGCCTCATTCCTGCACTTGGAGCAAGGCGGTCTGGCCTGTGCCTGCGAATGGTCAGCGGTATGGCTTAGCCCTTAATTTCTCATGCTGAACCGTCCTGGTGTGTAAACTCGTTTTAACTCTGGATTGCCCTTATCTTGGCTTTTTTCTTTCTCTGCGCTTTTCATTGTTTGACTGCCTTCACTTGCTATCTCAAAAGCCTTCCCTGACTTCTTACCGATTTCGATTTTTTTGAATTATTTCATTCCAAAGCTCGACGTTGCTGGTTTTGACCACAGTCATCATGATGATTGCGTTGTCCGGTGTGATCATCCATCGAGTGGCCCGTTCAAGCAGTCTTTCCATAACTTCCATGTTTTCTCAAACTGAAACCCACACTTGCTCGTACACTGGCAAGACCTCCTGACTTTCTTTCTGACTAGTGTCGGCTTTATCTGGCATTGTTGGTTGTTCGTCGTCGCCCATTTAATAGACTATGGCTGCCATACTTGCTATGAAACTACAACAACAGCAGTACTGGACCTGCGGTGGCCCAGCATGCAATGGGCCTAGAGCCCAGTCTTAACATATAATACTACACAGCATACTACGAATGTATGAATAGTGCCTAATCAATGGGCTCCATCCCCACCCCGGCAAAAGTGAGAAAAGTGTGAATAACCAGAAGCCATCTGGATCATATGACATCAATCTACGTTGGTAGAACATTGGTAGCTCTGAAATTAAAATGGCCGAGTCAGGGATGATAGTAAATGCTAAACAAATCTGGCTCCCTCTCGTTGTCGGAGTCCTCAAGCTCTTTGGTCAGCAGGTGGTGCCCTGGAGGGACTCTAGGAAAGTGAAAATAATTATATTTTACTTTCTCATGGGTGACCTGCATAACAATAGGTGTCTGACAGCAACTTAGCCAAATCAGAGCTGGAACCAACTAAATCAATGGCCTAGGAGGGAGATTTGAAATGTTTAAAAGCGTTCTTTCAGTTTTACCTTTTTTATCTGAATGGCTGTGCTCATTTTTACCACTTTTGTTTTTTTTAGCCATGAACGTTTCAAAGATAAAACTTAAAAAACAACATGCCATTTAACACAACAAATTCCGTTTCCCATTTTCAACCATGCTCACTCGATTACCACAGTTTCTGTTAAAATTGAGTCCATTTTCCCAGAGTCTCTCTGGGCAACCGCTTGCTGACCAAAGAGGACTCTGGGTACGAGATTGCCATTTGTTGGAATTCAAAAAGCCTTTCCTAAATAAATAGACCTACTCAAGAGATCAAGATTTCTTCTTAGGAGCGTCCTTCAGGATCTTTATTCCAAGGACATTTTGCCTTCAGTGACTTACATTGTTGGATTAGTCTGTGGAACGGCTGCAAGGCTTATAATTATGTAAATTGCCTAAGAACGTGGCATCAGTAAAAGTCCTAGAATGAGTGCAATCCACCCCCTTCTCCCATTATAAATCTGCTATTTTTATCTGTATTTGCATGGCGTATGATGCTGGAGTACATCTTCATCAACTTGCAGTTTTAGATTATCGGATGCATTTATCAACCTCCAAATCTACATACTGATGGGTTTCTAGAGCAACTTAATAACTGCACAGGAACAAGTTCATTTTCTGAATACATGAAAAATATTGTCATCAAATTAAATTTGGCAATAGTTTTTCAGCAAAATGAGATGGCGAATCAGTATAAAACAATGTTTGTGCAAAGGAAAGCTAGTTAGTTATGCTAATTAGAACATTTTACCAGGAATTTAATTTTCTGAGTTAGCCAGATTTTGCACCACTTTTTTAACCAGCTCATAATTTCATAACAATGGCATGTTTGAAAACAGATGAGAACAGACTGCAAAATACTGATGGTTCTGTGTGAAAAATATTCCTGGGCTTTTGTGCAAATATTTTTCTTCTTAACAAAGATGAAGCTGCTCTCACCAATTGGAATGGTCACATGAAGTCGACTTTTAGTTCTGTGCCGTGATTTTTGTTTCGGTGTGTTTATAAACTACTTTTCAGCAGCTACATGTACATAAGTGCTGATTGAAAGCACTAACATAATTTTTTTTATGTTTGTGTATGCAAATTACATTATGTGTCTCAATATATCAATAGAGTACTAAAACAAACAGAGAGTTCAACTGAAAATAGTAATTTTTCTTTTGCATATTTCAGTGTAGAGGCCGCACAGCATATTTGTTTACTGAAGGCTGCACCAGAAGGTCACGAAACTTGAAGCAACATGTCAAGCAGTGATAAAAAGAAAGCGTGAGTATTGGGCTAATTTGATGTTGATTCTGGAGGTTTACACCATTGAACTTGTGTGCCAATAGCTTGTACACATTCACCCACACAACGAAAAAATCCAGCACGAAACAACCAATCAAGAGCCTTGCACTATCCGGTTTCCCCAATGTGGCATAATGGTCGCTCAGTGTTGATGCAATGGTCCTGGGAAATGTTTCTGGGCAATGCTCAGCAATGCTTTAGTTGCGAGTAATTGCTGTCGATTGCTGTCGATACTGCACAGAGCATTGACCTTTGCACAGAGTAATACTCTGAGAAGTGCTCATCACTGTCTTAATCATCAAAATTTCCACTGATTTTTGCCGGTGCTTCAGTCAATGCTTGATATTGCTATGAACATTACTTTCACTTTAGTGTAGGTGTTTCAATCTCGTGACTCTATGGCCTTCTACACTGCTTCAAGTATTGACAAGCAATGACTTTCTACTGCTCCACACAGCCATGTATGCAACCTTTTGGCCACAACTGCCAGCATTGACAAGCATATAATGTTATTTATGACTAGTCAATTTTTTGGGTGTAACAAAAATCCTTTCCTCCTACCATACCTTAAAAACCCCCTTCCCTACCCCACCTTTGTTTGGCTCTGCAACTTTGATCCACCAATTGCACTCACTGAAGTACATGTAAATGCTCAAGGATTGCATAGGATACACAAAATAATGTTACTTCCTCACTCACTAGTTTAAAACTTTTTCAAAATCGTTTGTTAGATAGGTAGCAAAATGTATGCGCTACTCCAAGCATTTAGATATCGTGGTCATAATATCAACATGGTGGCCTATGCAGAGGCAACATGGAGGAATGCTACAGTCTTTTTTCAATGATTTTTTAATACCTGTTATAAGCCGCATTTGTGTGTTTTATTTAATTGGCAATAAGACTTGGATGAGATGCAAGCTAGGAGCCAGGTGCGTGAAACTGGAAGACATTTTGAATTAGGTTTTTTTGTGTATGAATGTGGAGAATCGGCTAAGGTGTAGCACAAGAACAAAGTTGGACTTGGGAAGGGGGTTGTCTAATCAGGTTGGGAGGAAGGGGTTTTTGTTACACCAGGAAAATTGGACACTCACAAGTAACATTATGTGTTTGTCAACGTTTGATACCGGTAATGCTTTCAATGCTTAGCAGAGGTGTGCAACAGATGTCTATCTGTCCATCCAGACAGGCATGAACAGACAAATTGGTCATTCAAAATATGCACAGACAGACAAAAAATGCCGATGACAATTAGCCGGGCGGACATGGAAGAAAATAAAAATGTATTGAACAGACATGGGCAGACAATGATGATGGAAATATGCAGGACAGACATGGATGGACATAGGATATGTATTGGACGGACATAGACAGACCAGACTGCAAAATTATGTGGGAGGGTATGGACGGACATGTGAAATGCATGGACAGCTATAGGTAGATGGAAATATTAGACTAAATCATTTGGGCGGACACAGATGGTCAGTTTGAGTGTTTCGCTGGACACAGGCGGGCAAAACTTGTCCGTCGCACACCTCTGATGCTTAGCACATTGGCAAGCATGCTGTGTACTTGATGGTGGGGAGCAGTAGAAAGTCAATGCTTGTCAATGCTCGGAGCGGTGTAGAAGGCAAACCAACCAGAAGATTAAGACACCAAGGTTAAAGTAATGCTTGGTGTTATGTCAAGAATTGACTGAAGCACAGGTTAAAATCAGTGAAAATGTTGATGCTTCAGACAGCGCTGAGCATTGCTCAGAGCTATACTCCGACCAAAATTTAGTAAATGCTTGCAATGCTCGAGGCAATGCTTTGCATTGCCTAGCACACTGAGCATTGCCCAGGACCATTGTGTGCAACAATGTGCAACCATTGCTCGACCATTTTGGGCAATCCACAATCATCTTCCATTATTCCCCCAATGCTTTTTAAATCTTTTATTAATGTTTATGCATTCTTTCATGGTGTTAAAAAATCATACAAACTCCCGTTATGTGCATTTGTTTCACGATCAAACAGCGCTTATATTTTTTTTACTGTGTTGACCAATCCTCACGAAAAAAAAGAGTGATGTCTACATATGTTAAAAACATTCTTACTACCAAAAGTTTGACCACGCAATCACTCTGGTGTCATCTTATCTAACCCTGTGCGACTGAATACATGCTTTCAGTTGCTCAAATATTGATGCTCAGAGTAATTTGCCATACAATGAGTTGAGCCACTGAATTCATTTTTGCATGAGCACTTTACTATTAATTGAGAAAACAAGTACCTATTATCCTCACTTTGACTTTCCATTTCTCTTACAGAAATGTTATTCGACTGTCTCTTCGTGAGCTAGATAAGAAATGTAATGCTGAGAAGAGGAATGA
>OMLO01005347.1_pt1 | contig 10785 bp, 9 predicted proteins | sample 1674811 | NCBI WGS metagenome assembly OMLO01 (sample SAMN06265003, study PRJEB25207) | coral metagenome | isolation source: Coral host | place: Mexico:La Bocana,Puerto Morelos, Mexico | collected 2008-11-13
ATTAAATGCAAACCAATACCCAATCAGCACAACATCCTGGTCTAAAACCAGGCCAGGCTTTGTTTATAACCATGTCTTAGCACGTGCTTGCAGCAGCGCGCCGCAGGAGATTGTCGCTCACAGTGATGCCATGAGTTGATGATCCTGTCAAATCTGCTGTATATTTTCATGAGATTTTACTAAACAAACAAAAACAAAGGCCCATGGCAAACCAGAAATCACGCGCACCGTCGGCACAACAGCCTGCTTACGGTGACGGTCTGTGGTCATTGTCAGGCACAACGGTGCTCGGTTGCATGCAATCAGCCATTCGTGGCATGGCACATGAGATCGTGGGCAAAACACTTTGACATGCATTGACACATATACTTTGACCAACATAACAACAGTGATGAAATCGAAACAAAGCAGTAGCATCGCCATCGGCCTCTTTTCGTCAAGACCCCACCATGAACGATTCAAAGTTCAAACCTTGCTGCATGCGCCTTGCTTCAAAAAACAGCATCTTTAGCTGCTATGTCTGCTGATTGGAAAAGCTGCCATGCGGGCTGCAAGTGGTCCTGCAGCTTCTAGCATGACAGCTTCCTCACACCAGTTGGATGGAACCATTGGCGATGTCTGATGCTGAGGCCAAAAACAGCACCTCTCCGACAACAAATAGCTCTTGAGTCTCTTGAGTAAGGCTTCCTATTGAAGACTAAGATCCATTCTACCCTTTGATTCATTTGTTCATAGAATTCAGATGCGCATCTATGCACTCATTCATCCAAAATCCACCTATCGAATTGTAGCAATTATTTTGGTTTCTTGCTTCAATCATGCACCATTTGGTAGATTCTTGAGTATGAATGCAGTCATCCACTAGTTAAACGTTTCATTTGTTCATTTATGGATTCAATCAATCAACCAATCATTCACCGCTCTTCAGTTTGATTTTATTCCATTTCACGTCATTCGTGGGTGAACAAATGTCTTGAAACACGAGTACTGTTTTGATACACAGACACCTGCTTTGGAGGCGCAGGAACAAGAAGTCAAATTCACTGCATGTTTCTTTGTTTTCGCACGCCATGCAATCTATATCTATTCAAATAGCCTCAACTATTCCAAGGTTCCTGCGTGAAAGCAACCCAAGTTGACAAGGAACAACAAAAATCTTAACGTTTTAATCAAGTTAGTGTTAAAGAAATCATACTCTAACGCGGTGGTTGAGCCACCTTGAACGATAGGATATGCTTGTGAAATTAGAACATCTCCCCTAGTCCAAGGGAAGCGAACAAGAAGTGTTTTGAAAGCTTTCCAGCCCAGCAATCCTCGTGAGTCCTGCAAATAGTTTTACATCTTCACCATCCCAAGGCCATTGGCCAACAAACACCAACACGAGCCCATCAAGAAACTGGAGAAACTATCTTACTCTGACTCCAGCCTAAACAGTGTTGTTGATGAAGCGGTTGATAGAGGGTTTTAGGCTAAAGTTTTAGGTAGTTTCCCTTGAAACACCATGGGATTCTATACACAGCATCAGCTCGGCCCTCAGCGGTATGGCATCTCGTAGTATTCATCAGCTTTGCTGCGTATAACGAGATAAGCAAAAAATGTGTGGGAAGTTACTTCCACCAACACAGCCACAGGATACAGAATGCATAGGTTTCAAAATCTTAGAATCATGGAAAGGGTACCTGTTGATGTCTCAATCAATTCATGTATGGTTTCCGAATACTAGTAGCAGTATGCAGCATGCTGTGCAGTAACATCGTTGTTGTTCCATGCTTTTTGAAAAATACGGGAGTGTCCTCAGCAATGGAATAAGTCCAGAATCCTATTCCGAGGATGGGGATTGGAACCTTCAATGATGTTTTCCCCAGGATTGGAATGATGCATCTGGGTCAAGATCATACACAAAAAAAATCCTGCAGCATTTTAGCATCCTGACTGAATTGGACCCCCCTGTCCAGTGGTCAGCGAATGGCAACGGCAATGTCCAGCCTGCTGCCATGAACAACAACCATTGGCAAAGCTGGAAACAAATTCCCCACAAACAATACATATATATATATATCATATATACTATATATAAATATAAAAATATAAATATACATACAGTTAGAATCTAGGATACATCTACAAACATTCAATATTACCAGTAGATGTTTCTAACTGTTTATGGACATTTCCTGGGCCAAACTTTTATTCGAATGTCGCTTTGTGAAGCGAGCGCCTAGTCTCGGCAGAAGCTGGGAAGCTTTAGTGTAAAGCAGTCAGGAAGTCATGCGAAATGAAGATTGCAAGGGGAAAGGTGGCGCGAGGACCAGTCTTGCAAATACTGTTCATGTACTATCTTGGCGATTGGTGAGAGAAATTGCTTTGCAAACACTGGAGTCAAGCAGGGTAGCGAATCGAAGACAAAGTAAACAGAAACACAAACTATCTGGTAAAACAAAGTAAAAACATGAATTTCAAGCCTGTTCTCTAGTTCATGTTGCGTCAAATGGGCGGCACTTTGCACCAATCATCCTAAATATATCAACCGTTGCCTTGCTCCCCCATCCTAAAACCATCCGGCCTGTCATGCAGCACAAGGGGCGGCACAGGAACAGAACCTGAGTCCATTCCGGCGAAAATCTCCCGGTGATTCTCAAGTCATCTACTGTAAATCCTCCAACCTTTGGGTTTCAACTCTCACTTTATATCCGGCTTACTCGGTTGATGTTGATGTTACTTCCAGTCCTATCACCCACGAATCTCGATCTCACGCCCTAAATCTGCTGCCAAATGACCAGCTGGAGCTTGGAGGAGGACCTTCCTGGATGTCCACTTTCATTTCAGATTTTTTCTCTAAATCTTCCTCCTGGAGAACAACACAACAACACCAGCACAACTGAAACGGCAGCAACTGAAACAGCCCAAGACATCATGAATGTTGTCATCTGATTCCATACCCAAACATGTTGCACAATTTGTGAAATCTTAACGCTTACTTTTGCCCACCCGTCAATTGGAGATAAAACAAGCTCTTCCAGGACACTGAACTTCTGGCAACTCAATGAACGCGTGACCACTCTATATATAGTGTACAACAAAACAACCACGCAAATCCATCATAATAAAACTTGACCGTTGACATCCAAAATCACTTCGAAATGACAACAGTCTAAAACACACATTTTTTCTTGCCCATCACTTTCTGCACTCCTCCAGGTTCACCACCGGCAACGGCTCTTCTTCGGGTGCCTCGGCCGGCTCGGCCGGCTCCTCCTTCGGCGCCGCCTCGGGCGCTTCGCCGACTGGCTCCGGCTCTGCTGAGGGCGTTGGCATTGGTGTGGCGCCATCTTTGGTGATGCCCGCAGTGGTGCGTGCCATCCACTGCTTTACCCTGCACCAAATGGGATGGATAATGATGGTGAGAAAAAAAAGTGAAAATTGATGGTCATCTTATGGTTGGTTCCCGCTTTTGGCATTCCGGACTCGGGGGACTCCTTATCGAACAAAAACCAGCAACCTCAAGTACCAAATATCCGTTGGGAAATTGAAAGGGACATGGAATCTCTGTGAAATTTGCAGAACAAATGCGCATGTGATGGGCATGATTCTCAGGAGACACTTACTTGAGGGTACTTCATGGTAGTAATTTCAATATCTCACCCTAGTCTGTGGAGCAAACTACTATATTGATATATATATATATACTATAAGCATGACTGGAAAAACGTGGCAATTTACATTGACAAAGGGGTGCCTGTTTTCATCTTGGTACAGCAGGGGCTTGTAAAACGGTAGATCTTCAGCTTTTCGAGTTCCTGGTGAACGCGCGCAAAAACTAAAGAACGTGGATATCCGAAAATGGCCACTCCCTGAGACTTCAATCCGTTCCCAAACAACACAAGGATGAAGGGTTCCAATCCCAGCATCAGTTCCAGAAATAAATATGTGCTAAAAGATTCTCCTAAATGATTCTGACAAATCTTGGAAGGAAACTCTTTTCTCCTGCACCATTGCCCATGCTCGACTTTTTTAAAACTGCGTCCCTCCCGTCGACTCAAGTCCTCCACATGATTCAGGAAAAATACTCTTGGGTCCAATGGCTCTCAAAACGTTCTGAACATCTGAGTACGTGGCAGTGCCTTGGGTGAACAAAGCACAAATAGACAACCACAAATCATCAGCTGTCAATATAATATGTTAATCCAAAAAGTTAAATCAACATTCATTTAAATCATCCTCCTATGATATTCTGTGATCACAATCTTATTTAGTTTAAAAAACACAATAATGAACTCAAAATTTCCGGGTTCTGGGCTTAACTGAATCTCTATGATATCCAATGGACCTCTGTTTTAACGATGTGACCCACCTTTTGCACCCAAGCGACCCATGACTTTGATTCGATTGGATTGACGTTTGGCCATGAAAGTGGTGGCAAACGCGGTGATGGCCCGCACCATGAAAGGGGCATTCACCACCTCACGTCGCCGGAAAAAAAACCCTGGTTTTCGGTGCCTCATACTGGACATGTTTGGACTGCATGCCTGGTTGAGGTAGATACGGATTCAACACGACATGTGGATCGAGGTATATGATATACTGTAATATCATTTGCGGCACAGAAACTGTCTATGACATAATATGTAGTAACCTTCCAATGTTTTTCGGCAATAGAAACAGGATTCGGCAAGCCTTTGGCCGACTTGGGCTATGATACTCATGAGACTGTTTGAATTAGTTATGAATGATTGGAACAAATTTGTCAATCATCAATTTGGCACTTGGTTTTTGCAATATTTGACACATGTATTAGAAAACTGAAGTTGAGATGAATTCGTGACTGCCATGTGGAAGTTGTAAGCTTTGAAGCTTCACAACAGGTGATTTCAAATCAAATTGCCAAAGCACCAACAAAAGGATATCCTGCTCGCAATAGAAGCTCATCACCTGCAAAGTTGTTGTTTTGTTGTTCATGCTGCTGAGTTGCACAGGTGCTGGATACAGTATCTTTTTGAGGCCCCAGGGCCCGACGGCCCACTCTTTATGCTGGGACGCCAATTCGATTCGACACATGACACAAGAAGCACTGTCAGATTCTACATGATTCCGTCAAAAACAAATATGACGTTAACTTAACCCAGGTGGCCATTGGTCAGAAAAACCACGGTCGATTTCTGGTTGCAACTATAACAAATCTCACCAGGTTATCCCACCTTTCCCAGGTTATCCCCACCTTTCCCAGGTTATCCCCACCTTTCCCAGGTTATCCCCACCTTTCCGAGGTTATCTTGAGCAAATTTCCGAATCTCTGGCACAAAGACTGGCAATGTTTCATTGCCCAACTCTTTGCAATCAATCCTGGGGTTAGCGGCGGATTGGGCGGATGGAGGGTTTGGCTGCAAAAGAAGCAGCTGCTGACAGCACTGAAAGGTTCGGACAACGGATAGCAGGAGATTCAATAAGGATCCTGTCCCAAACCTCCTGTACTTAGTATCTTAGTCACTCTGAAACGATTAAAAAGATCATGATCATACATCCAATGCAACATCATGCAGACTGTCATAATATGGACACATAGCTTAAAATCAAAGCCAAGCAGCAGTTTGATTGCATAACACATCCTTAGTGTGATTGTGTGTGACATCCACAAAACATCAAATGTCATGTAGTCTGTAGAACCTGAGCTTTTTGTCTCGATCAACCCCAACTGAGGCAGGTGGGTTGAGAGAGAGTGTACATCACCTCTGAAAAGAACAATCGAATAGTCATAGTCCATGTCTTTGGGAAATGATGGTCATGTTTGTTTTTTTTGCGCCTCCCAACAATGTATGGGGATATTATTTAGGGTGTAGCCCGACTGATGGCCAATTTTGCCAAGCATCTTGTGTCTCCTGTAGCAGTTATCATCCACTTGCTTCATGAAATACTCCAATGAGACGCGCACGAGATGCAAATCGTTGTCCTGAGTCGAGATAGAAAGGGAGAAATCTCGGATTCATATTCAACAACTGTATCTCCAAAGAAGGAATAATCTCATGAGATCTCATGACGATATATCAGCACTGCAAGTAAGCATCCAAGAACAAAAAATAAAAGAAATAAATCCGACCAAAAAAAAACAAACACACAAAATTACATTTTTGAGTTCCAAAAACTTAGTGCCATTTTCAGTAAATCCTCCGTATTATTTATGCGTAACAAGGTTTCAAATATACAGCACATCCCCCCACGAAATCACGACTCGATTTTACAAAAACTCCAAGATTCCAAGGTATGACAGGCGGGTCGTTTGCTCACAAATTCGTTGGGCTGAGGACATCGGTGTGGGTTGACGTGGCACAATTGGTATCCGTACTGTTGATGGACAAAATCCTGCACCACCAAGGAGGATGATTATCCCATTATTTATAGGGTTTCAACCGTCCCAGATGGTGCAGGATTTCTTCCATCAACAGTATTTCCGCTACTTCTTGTGGATGGATTGAATTCATCGATAGAAACAGAAAAAAAAAGGCGGTGGAAAACCTTGTTTATCAGTGTTTTTGAGATGATCTGTTCACTCACAAACATGTTTCTCAAGGGATGGCTTGATGCATGTTTGAAATGAACACCTTTCTTGAACTTACCTCAACACAATGTTTGTCACCAACCCGATCGATGTCTTAGTCGACAGTCAGGCCGGGAAGTTGTGTGAGATCACCCAAATGCACAATGAAACTAGGGTGCTAGCAATTAGCAATGTGATTTTTTCTCCGAGTGAGTGGGGAGGAAAGGGCCGGAATAGGTCTTGAAAAACAACAATAGCGAAGGCGCTGTTTGTTTTGAACTTTTCTCTTGTGGCGGGTGTTGCTAAGAAACATTAAGAAACAACCTTTAAAACAGGTCTAAATCAGGATAAGTGCATATACAAGTACCTTGTGCATTGCACATAGATGTACATAGTACCTTAATAAATATAATACATAAACATTCTATAAATTCTATTTTGTGCAAATATATAAATTTTAAATATAAAAAATAAGAAAAAAATATATATCAACAAAGGTGAATATATTCGCAGTAACCATATATCACTATCTTCTTTGTTTCCCAGATTTCGGTCCAAATACACAGTTTGAACACAGCTCGCCTTGAAGGATCCAGGTGATGTGAAAATCACAAAGTGCCCATCCTGAACAACAGAAACAGCGCGTGATAAGGTAAACATAATACCATGGCATAACTACCATGTCAAATGGTATGTATATATAACCTCAGAAAAGTGAAAGGAACAAATTATGTTCACCTTTTAGTTTGTTTGTGTATGTGTAGCAATTATGATCATATTAGGCTCACATTGACTTTGACATCTCAACTGACAATTGGAATGATTGCTGCTTGTTCATGTTTGCACAGCAGAATCCAAAACTCCACATGAACAAGCGAGTTATACAGAAAAAAAACTTGGATGAAGACTACACGGGCCGTCACTCTCACCATTGTGCAACATCACTGGCTGCCTATGCATGGAAAAAAAACTAACAAAAGGCACCGGAAGGAACGACCTTATCTGCACACAATTTGGGATTGGTCCTCCCAGACATATTCCCGTTACAGTACACTTTTTCAAAGTCTTGACTCTTGACATCTGGCGTTTAGAAAAAAAACATTCATTGTTGGAAAATGATCCTCTCCAAGCCTAATCCCAAAAAATCAAAATCCTCGTGTTGGATGCTTTTTTAAAGGGAGCCTCCCTGGTTTCAGCAGCTTGTAACATACAAAAACACTCTTGGATTCCGGGTGCACCTCTGTCTCGGTGAAGCCAGGTACAAAATGGGGAGTATAGGGCGACATCACAGACCTCAGGAGGACATGTCTTTGGAAGAGGTCAGGTGTTGTAGAAATCCAGGTCATAGCTTTGTAAATGATGCAAAGAATCATAGGAATGCATAATCGAATCATGATCCACTGATAATTTGCAATCCAAACCAGTTACTCTTGCAATCTAATGCGAATTCATGTCACATGTCCACCTGATGCAAATGCCCTTTTCACATTCCGAAACGTTTGCAACATAACGTTTGCAACATCAAATCGATCACAAACCCTTCCGGTGAATTACCTCCAAGAAAAGAACGTAAAAAAATCACCTACATATTTTGAAAAGTAACATCATATCCCCTGAAAACTTCTGTTTAAAAGGATCCTTTCCTTTGAAAGAATTGGGTTCCTCCGATTTTCCTGGGTTCCGTCAAGGGACTCCAGCCATTTGGTGAAGTCTTTTAGGTTCAAGTCAATGATGCCCTGCCAAGTTCAGCCGTGGTGGCTCCGGAAACCCTCGGGGTAACCCCCTGACTGGGGTGAGAATACCATATACTAATAGTAGTTAATATCCCCAATGGGACCTTATTTAAAAAGCAAAGGAAGTTAAACACTATCAATGGAGGCCAAGGTGCCTCCATTCGCAACATTTTTTGCTTTACGGCGTTACGGGTAAGGAACAACAAAAGTGGCCACAACCATTTGAGAATTCAATCAGGCTTGGTTGCCTGGAAAGTACTGGCATTTCTGATCTATTGAGCTTGTCTAACCATCAAAACTTTCCGGAAACTTTATAACCTCTCAAACAACTCCAATACGCACATATAAATGCACACATGTGACTTGGCCATAATGACAACTTTCCTGGTCAAACCAATCTTCACATCCCCACTATGCCCTATGTGTTTGATAGGCCTTTCGAAGAGCATCGATCTTCTCGTCTATTCGATACTGGAGGAACTTGGCAAAAGCTGTCGATGCCTGCAAAACAGAAATGGGATAATGGACATCGGATATCATGGATATTTGATTACAAATTCAAATTTAAATGATTTCACTAGCCCAAATGATTCAAAGGATAGATCTGATTCTTTCAAAATTACTTCGTAGAATCCAAGTGAAGTGTTCATCTGAAACCAGCGATTCCATGGGTTTCCTGATTTTTTCCTCGTCCCCCCCAGGAAACCTTGGCAACATCACCGCTGTAGAAACGCAAGTAACGACACACGCGGACATCACCCACCACATCGCGAGGTTGTTCAGGTAAGGCGGCCATCTCTGCCTGCCATGGAAGGTTTTTTCCTCACCAGTTACACTCCAGGGAACGGATACATATCCCACCCTGAGGGGAAAAGGAAAATCATCAACTCAACAAGTGCCTCTTAAAATAAAATCCATCAACACTGATCTCGAACACTGATCTATGATCATTTTTGCACACTATATTAATGCATGACATGTGAATCTCCTATATATGAATGCAACAATGAATCATTGCACTGGCCTACTGAAGCTTTCATCTTTGCTAATATGTTGTTCGTGACTGCAACCCATTTGTCCGGGCGTATAGATGGGGAAAGTGACGTCTATCAAATCATGCTGAGCAAAAAAACATGCTTGCAAACAAAGACAAGCAGTGTATATACATGTATACAAGTAACTTTAACAAATCATTACCATGTGCATAGAGGAACGTGTCACATCACAAGTTGCAACATAATTGGCACAACATAGTGCAATCAATTGTAGAAAAGCGACTGGGAACGAAGAATCAAAGTAACATGGATTTGTCAGTCTATCTTATCTATATGTTATTCACATCACAACCAAAATTACTACTAAAGTATCATCACGACTGACTTATGCCGGGGTGTTCAAACAAACTATAACAAACCCACTTGAGGTGGTTTTGGGATCGATCCAAGACCCCGGACAACTATCCTACACAGCTGTCAAAAATCCTGCGTTGATCATAACCTGAGCCCAGTGGCAGCACAATTCTTCCTGATCTCCTCGCATTTTTTCAACTCTTCAGCTGATGGCCACGACAAATCCTTGGCGGAACCATGGGTGGGTGAAAGAAAAGGTTGGGAAAAACATCGCTGAACCATGTCTCATTTATTGAAGGCAAACAGTTAAGTATCTTCAAAAAGACATGGTATATATATATGTCGATAACATATAAATATATATATATATACTTGTAGTAACTATATCATTGACATTGTGCAAACACGACGTCGGCTGAGGTCAAGTATCAGCCCCATCAATTTTGTATGACATGGCTGGAGACGCCACCACCACGGTGGGGCACCGTGGTGGGTCCGGGTTGAAAACGGCTGCACAACGGACAACGCAACGTGCATGAATCACCCAAAATGAGAACCACCAAGCCGCCCATCCGAAACCGACACCGCAACCAATGGTATCCAATGGTTAGTAGCGGCGCCGTACATTTCTTGGAGGGTATGTTAGGGGGGGTTGGTTGATTAGCCATAATGCATGCTGTGCAGGCAGATCTGCCAGTTTATCATTTGATTGTTGAAAAAGGTTCCAGGTATTAGCCATTTCAATCAATGTATAGGATCAGCATCACGTCAGCAAATCCATCCATATCCCAATCCACTGCCGCACTGCCTGTTCACTAAGTGAGCCAACAAAAAAAAACATACTGCTACACTGCTATATACTTCTTTTTCTCTGGTTTTTATTTATTGGGATATGGCGATCATCATGCTCCTTATGAAACAGGGGTAGTAGAATCTAGTACAAAATCTGCTCAAATGTTTAACCAATCTTGGTCAAAGAAGCGTCGAAAATCATCAAAGTCAAAGACCGAGGTAAGTCGTTGCCTTAAAACTATTGGACCACACCATGAATTGCATCCTTCTCGATCAACAACAACAACAACAACAACAACAACAACAACAACAACAACAACAACAAGAAAAACAACAAGAACAACAACCGCAACCACAACCACAACAACCACGACCATAGATT
>OMLO01005349.1_pt1 | contig 10773 bp, 4 predicted proteins | sample 1674811 | NCBI WGS metagenome assembly OMLO01 (sample SAMN06265003, study PRJEB25207) | coral metagenome | isolation source: Coral host | place: Mexico:La Bocana,Puerto Morelos, Mexico | collected 2008-11-13
TAATAATAATAATAATAATAATAATAATAATAATAATAATAATAATAATACGGGCATTTATTGCCGTCTCTAACCAAAATGTAACTTCTCTCTTAACTCGTCAACTAAAATTTAATGCTCAAAATTAAAGGAGGTCATACCAGTTTTGTTGCCGGAAAAAAAGTTGGACAAAACAATGCCTCGAAACTTAACATCGAAAAAACATGTCGCATTTCTCAAAATTCGTTTTTCACGATAGCGTGACAACTTCACAACAATTGTTCCACGCGGAAAAGTGTTGCGCCGCTTTTAAAATACCCCATAAGCAGTCTCCATAACCTCAAACAATAGCAGTTTTATAGATCATTGCACAGAACCAATCTTAACTTGTTATAAACACGAACAGAAAATTGTCAAGTGTGTTCTATGAATATTCATCTTTGAAAACGCTCTCTAATGTTCTCAAGACAACACAACTATCAAAGTCTAGTACTGACTTAAGCAGACGACAGCGAACACAACAAAACCCGTTTACTGTAATTTTCAAGGTAGGATATTTATTATTTCCTAGTCTTGATATTATTTGAGCTCTTTTGATAATGTTTCAGGGCTTTCTTAATTCGAAGAGATGCTGAACGAAAATATTTCTGTCTGGTATTCTTGAGACCGATAAGCGAATGTTAGACTCTTAACATTCGAGAATTCAGTGATTCTTTTAAACCATCACCCAGATGATTTAACAGCTGTCGTTATTTTGTCTAGATCTAATGGTGTAACTCTTACACATGTTATCATAAGAAAGAGCGAATTCCTACGTTAAATTTAACTGCAAATATTATTTATGCGTCAGCACATGTACATAACTACGGAACTAAGATATTTAATTTTTCCATCTCGACAGTGATTTAGTAATTCAATAACTGTTTGGGAAGTTTTGAAGTCTATACAGTTATTTCACGATCTGTCTTAGCTCTTTCTGTTTGTTTTTATTACAAGTTTATTGTTTCTTTGCCGTAGTCATTACTGATATATATAGAGAGCTCGGCAGGCCGTAAACAAGAATTATGTGGCAGCGTCAGAAGTTTATAGCATTTGGAAGTGTTCAATTTGAAATGTCGTTATTGACAAATTTCGACTAGGCAAACAAACTTCAGTTCAGCTTTGACTAAGATTTTAAGTCAATCTTCCAAGACTGTCAGGTTTTGTTGTGTATAATCATGATTTAATGAAAAGTACACCTAGACAATATTCACAGGGTACAATATTCACAGTTTCTTTTGAATTTGAATGTTCTGCTTGACTGAACTGGCGTATTTTGTGATGATGTGAATCTTTCTAGCTCTTTCGTTTAGCTTAAGGCTCCTTAACGGTGCAAGGATGTAACATTGAAAAATTTCAACGTTTATATACCTGATTCATTACGCAAGCGAAAGCCGTGTATTTTTTTCTAGTTTATTAAGGGTTTTTTGTTAACGTGTTCATGATGTTGTTCACCAGGCGTTCACTCATTCAAAGATTATAGATCATCGCATCACTTGAGACTGCGCAGAATGGAGACTGTAAACTGGATGTATCTGTTAGATCCAGAGGGAATGCTCAAAATCTTAGAAATGGTAGGACACACTTCGCTGTAGTTTATCCTTTGCAGTGCATCAGATTTAAGAGGATTAGAAACACCATTAAATAAGTACTTCTGCTTCTAATCAGTGCCACTATTCCTTATCTACTATTTGGAAAAAAAATGCCAGTTAGCGGTAATCACTCACTCTTAGAATGGCTTAGAGAAACTCTTTGTCTTTCATATTGCGAGGCAAAGAAAATAACAAGCCAGCGAGCTAGCAGCACATATATGTCTGAGAGTTGAAACATAAAAAGTGTTTTCTGATAGACTTGCTCTGCTTGTGCTGGATTACTGTTCCTTTAAGTCCTTTTTTAATTATTATTTTAGGCCGTTCTGTCAGGCGCAATAGCCTGTGCAGCTCAGTACCACAAGGACGATGGCCTGTTAGACCTGTCTGACTGGGAGCTTGACCGGGCATCCCTGTTTTATGTGGTGTTCGTTATCGGAATTGCGATCGTGTTTGTCCTGTTTGTCAGCTTTTTGTTTAACTTGAATAAGAAGTGTGGATCACCCAAGGGATGGAGTCTGTTTGTAAGTATATCGGCGCTACTTTGTATCTCAATCTGCAAAACAAAACACAAACTTGGTATAGCCATGCTTACATACAGTCGGTTTTAATGCTGTTCTGCATCAGAAATTTCATGAATTCAATCTAAGAACATCGTCGTAATGAGCTTGGAATGCGAAACACAAAGTACCATACAAAAATTAAAACATTTCGTTGATGACCTTAAAGGTTTTTACAAAGAAGCAGAAAGATATAGTGGGATCAAAAGATGAAGGATAGGGGGTGGGATCAAAAGATGCACTAATCCTGTAGGACCTGTAGATTAGTGCGTGCAAATACATGATTCGTCGCCCTTGCTCACAATGCACAAGAACTTACCCGATCTAATAATCTTCACCAGAGAGCAGCGCTGATATTTAGTTGAAGTTTGAAGATAAAACTTTACTGAACGAGTCTAGCCATGAACTCATTATTGGAGTTTTCATTTTCGATCCTTCAAAACAGCCCACAATATTTATATAGGTTTTTTTTTAATACAATACCAACCATATTTTCAATACTAACATAACATAAAACAGCAGCATTATATACAATACTACACACGGTACAAATCTTACTTAAAAGTTGACAATACTTAACAATAATTCGCCGAAGTGGAGGTGAATAGTGGTGGATATTTACCAAGCCACGAAGCGGCAAAGTAAATATCCACCACTTTCACCGACACTGAGGCCAATAATCGTTTTAGTATATACCACACAAGCTGAATAACTAGCGGACCAAAGAGTAACTTTACTTGTTTAAGAGTAACTTTATTTGGAACGGGAAGCCATTTTGTTTTTCTTCGGCTGCTCGGAGATGAATAGTACTTGGCTAATCACCTCCGAGCTAGCCAATCAGCGTGCGCGAAAAGCACTATTCACTTGTGTGGTCTATACTAACACGCGTTATTCATGGTTACCCTTCAAATATTTACAGGAAAAAAAAACTACAAAGGAGCAAAACACATTAAAGATCACGCGTCGTAGTTATCTTAGATTTTTATTAGGGTTAGTCTAAAAAATAATTCAATTATATGTTTAGTAAGCATAAAACAACTACATGTGGCTCACTTTAAATTTTTATTTTGCTTACTGGTAATGTTAGGTGATGGTGATCTCGCTGATCTGGGCTGTGCTGTGTGCCGTTGCATCTGGACTTTTCAGTGAAGTTGTTTTCAAGCTTCAAGAAGACAATTGGGATAACTCCAGAGATGAGCGCATTGAGTGGCGCTACCAGCACGCTCAAGCAGCCGTGGTATGAGCTTTTTCTTTTATTTGCCGTTATTCAATTGTCAAAACTCCGTCCTATGTAAGGCTGAGGAATTTCGATATAGCATAAAAAACTGCATATCCATGAATTAGACGTTTGCAAATTTACCAGCAGTTACCAGTCTTTCTCTCCCTAAGAAATAGGGAGAACTCTGGGAACAAGTAAAGTTTAAGGTATTTTCAGATATGGTATCCACTTCTTCTGCGGATGTTAGGTCCTATATGGTGAGCGATAATCTTACATAACCTTCATCCTCTCATTTCGACTCAATTCAATTTATAAATCCCTTTATTTTATTAATGATACTGGGGATCTCAGTAAGTTCTTTCAAGCCTTTCTGAGCCCTAGTTCTGCGCTTTGATCCTCGCACCATGGATCAATTCCATAAGAGTTAATTTCTAATTGTATCATTTTTCTGTTCTTCAGATTCTTGGATTTATTTCTTTCCTGGCATTTTTGGTGGACGCCATACTTCACTATCGAATTACCACGTCTACTAAGTGGTGAAATAGGCTATAAAAATTAAATGCGTTTTTTTAAAACCGAAAGTAAACAACGATGGTTAAAATTTAAGGAAGATTGAATTAGCCTGGTAGGAATGGCTAGCTTATATATGCACGGAGCAAGCTGTTTGCAGTCTGGGATATCGTGCGAGCTTTCTCCCCAAGACTGCGCTCGGCTCTCTCGGGCCCCCTCCCCCCGCCACCCCACGCACGCCTTATATTCCTCCCCGCCATATCCCGCAAGGGATATTGCTTGCAGTCTAACGAGTAACAAATCTGAAAAATGCAGACCAGCTAGGAGCTTATAGAAACCGTGATTTAATGGCTGGTATGAGCCAAGAGCAATTGAGATAGTGAGGAGAGCATTAATAAAAGTATATTATAACAAAACCTATTGGTTGACTTGCTGCTGTCACAAAAAATTGACTAAGCATTTATTCTGGTTTATGATCTCTTTAATGTTATGTGCTACGTTATTTTTCAAATTCTTTACTTTTCCTCATTTTAATTGAAACTGATATAATTGTTTTGGTTAAAAATAAGAACTCTGAGCTATGCTTTTTTGCCAACACTGAAGAAAGAATCCTCAACACACTGGCTATTCTTCGCACGAAAAAGGCACCAGAAAATTATCTATCCACGCATAGCCCTCAGATATCAAGTCTAAACCCCGAGAAATGAGTTTGCTCGACTCCTCCTCGTCACACGTGACCCGCTACCCTGGAAAGGAAGGAGGAGACAAATAATAAGCCAGTCGTTCCAAATTTTCGTTCTAAACCACGACGGCGACGCCGAGGACAACGTCGATTAAAAAATGAAGTTTTTTACCTACGAATCTCGCGATACGTTTAATAAGTCATTTCCTTTTTTTTCTCTGTCAAAACTATTGCAAAACTAAATAGGGAACACAGCGATAAATTTGAAATAAAATTCAAAAAATTAGCCGTCGTGGTTCACGCTCTTTAGACAACGCAGAATTAAGTCATTTCACGTTGTTGTTTTGCAGAGGACGGCAAAGAAATGTACCAAGATTTATAACGCACATGCACAGCCATTGTTCTTCTTTTGTTTGGTGACGTTGCCGTCGTGGTTTTCTCAAGCTCCCTAATTGTCAGTGTTAACAATTACAATACAGTCGATCAGGACCGGGTTGTTCGAAAGACGGTTGACACTAACTCTAGGATAAAGTTGATAAAGATTAATTTTTCAATTGCATTAAAATGTGTTTCACAGCTTATGTTCTGTGTAGTTTTAGATTTCTGTGTAGTTTTAGATTATTCAAACTCAAAATTGAAGGACAAACAATATCAACAGAAGCTCTCAACGCAAAGTTGCAAAACTGAAATCCAAATTCTTGCTAATCCAAGATTAGCTTAATTGGCATTAGCTGAATACGCATAAAATATTTACCGTTCACACTACATCGGATAAATTTGGAAATCACATGATTACATCGTGATTACATCGTCTTAGAAAAGCTTCGTTTTCAAAAGTGATTTCCTTTTACACGAAAACTAAAAGTCGGCGTTTTTGAATTTCTTCGTTTGAAGAGGGCTTTCTAAAAGCTATCTATTCGTGAACGATTAGTTCTATTAGTTCTACGTTTTATGAAGATCATTCACCACAACCGTGAATTTTCTATCTTAACATCGATTGGGAAAAATCTAGTTTGTAAATCGAGAGATGATTAAATCCAATAAAAGTTTATTTTAAAATAGACATCGCCACTGATTTGATGTCTTTTTAAATCCCTAAAGGCCTCGTCGATAACTGAAAATTTGTATATGCTAATTTTAACATCCCATCGCGCACGCTTTTTTGCAATTTTTTGAATTACTGGAGTTTTGGTAAACAAGTTAACATCGAAGAGCTCAGTAAACGAATTGAGGCAACAATTTGCAGAATATATGTTCCAAATAGAGAAACAGAGAAGTGAAAAGGGATATGTCTCAGATCACTGGCCCCGGGAATTTGTTTCTACGGGAAAAGAAGACATTGAGAAGCAGGAGAGAATCGTGGCAGAAGTTTTGCAGAAAACAACTGAAAGAACGTATTTCGACAACTGTTTTTCACCAAGGTAACGGCTTTGTATTATTTTTTCGCAGTTAACTTTAATTCAACGAGCGTTTTTAAATTTGGACGTATACTGAGTCCCAAAAGAGTCACATTGCTTTAACAAAATTCTGGTCCGATCCTGTTAGCGCGTGCCTCCAGTCGCCATCTTGGATTAAGCAGACATAATTTATGACTGCCAGAACTAAACATTTTTAACGGAGAATTCACTTGACTTTTCCCCTCTGGACGTTTAAATGTAAAATCAGTCCCATTATTGGCACCTGCCAACCACAGAGTACAGGTGCGGGTTAATATGCCGCTTAAATGTGAAAGCTAAAAGAAATAATTAACTCACTAGAAAGCGTTTAGTCCCCTCAGCGCTAGGTAGTCTGATGAAATTCATAGAAATGATTCATGCGTAATATAGCATCCCGGTAAAGCGGTAGATTAGTTTTAAACTATTACAAGCTTTATTCAGTGACGCTTCAGGGAATGGTTAAAAAGGAAAGGGAAAAGGGGGCTGGAATGGATCATTTAAAATGTGGTGGATAGAAAACACATGACCCATTTCTTCCATTTGACACAAAACTGAGTGACCACCCCTAAATGAAGGTTCATTGAAAGTTACATGACCCACCTCCTACAAAACATGACATTTTTGGTCGCACAATACAAAATCACGTTTTATGTATGAACTTTTGATATTATTAACGTTTTAAATTTATTTCTTAACAAAAACACAAAAGCATCTGAAAATAATATTGCTACCCTTTGAATGACCTCACTATGTCTTTACAGTGCCTCACTACATGTATGTCTTTATAGAGCCCTCTTTATTTACGAACTGATCAGAAATCATATCGGATACCCTATCTGACCCTTAATACATTACCCTGTTTCATACCTGTCTTATAAATACCTGACTTCTGTTTATGGTCTTATCGATGACGATGAAAAAGTAGCTGGATCATTTAAAATGTGGTGGATAGAAAACACGTGACCCATTCCTTCCAATGTGTCTAGAATTTCGACTGTCTGCACTAATGGGCTACATATGGACCTTGAGCTTTGTACAGGAGGAGGTAGATGTGAAAACTGGCCAACGAGGGAACTGGTTCCACTCAAAAAATCCTTGATCAGTGAGGGACAGACTGTTCTTACATCCAAATTACCTGCAAAAATATAAACCATGGACTGCCAGCATATGCTGAATGGATCTTGAGCTTTGTACAGGAGATATTGGGTGTAAGAACTGGCCCACAAGAGAGTTGGTTCCACCCTGAAAATTCTCTTCCTGAGTTTCTTGATCTGTGAAGCATAGAATGGTCCTATATTTAAATTGCCTGCACAAGATTTAAAACATGTTTAGGAACAATTAGACTGGCTGTCTGTATGCGCTGAATGGATCTTGAACTTTGTACAGGAGATGGGTGTAAGAACCGGCCCACAAGGGAGCTGGTTCCACCCTACAAATTCTCTTCCTGAGTTTCTTGATCTGTGAAGCATAGATTGGTTCCGCACCCAAATTGCGAGTAAAAGACGATAATTCTGTTTAGGAACAATTGAACTGTTCGCATGCGCTAAATGGATCTTGAGCTTTGTACAGGAGATATTGGGTGTAAGAACTGGCCCACAAGGGGGCTGGTTCCACCCTGCAAATTCTCTTCCGGAGTTTCTTGATCTGTGAGGCATAGACTGGTCCTACATCCAAATTGCCGGCACAAGAAACATCCATCGTTTAGGAACATTTGGACACGTGAGGAGTGGACCTTATGAGGTTTGTCAAGACATTGGTATTAGAACTCACCTACAACAGAATTCTCTGCAGTTGAGTCTGGTATGCTACCCAGAAAAACGTTTCAAATTTATAAAAACTTGTCATTTTGAAATTTAATATCACTCTATACGATTTATATTGATCTTGAATGACAATTCTAGTGCTGACTCGGGAATAGACAAGAAAGATTAATATCCCTTTTGAATAAAATTATTTTAACTTCCACAGGGTTTAAGATCATAGGTATGCAACCTGACAGCCAAAAGTGTCGAACACAAGAATCAAAGATTGCAGGTAAGTCAACTTCAGTGTGACTAAAAATAGGTCTGGTTTGTGCAAATGTGGAACAGCATCAATTATCATTTTCCCATATTTGGTTTGGTTAAAATTTTAGCATCCAAATCAAGGATCCACGCCTTTTTGTTACATTATGTTACATTTTACATTGATTGTGCTTTAGCCTTGTCTAAAAGTAGTTTATTGAATGCAGTGCTCTTGTGCAAAAAACATTAAGTGCCAATTAAAACAAAAGTTCATGTCTTATTTCATGCATCTATATACGACTTTCATAAATGGCGGACGGCTCGTGGAGAGTGGTGACTAAAACACCAAATCGAGGCTAGAAAGGCCTACTTCCATAAACATGGAGTCCCTCGTGTGGTAGTCTTTATCTTTTATTTTATAACGGGAAATTGAAAACTAAATCAGATAAAGATAAAACATTGTTTTCTCTTTTGGCTAGGAATTAACAACGAGCAGCTCCAAAGTTTGAGAAGATGGCTTTCCAAGGCATCCTGCACGGTGTTGGAAAAGCTCCTTGAGTAAGGTATGTTGTTTTCACATGTTCTCATGGATTTGATTATCTGATCTGTGCTGAATCTTATCTCGTTCATTTAACACTCCCAAGTTTACCTACTTTAAAATCTGAAAAAAGTTAGCTTGAGTCCGTCAATGAACAAAATAATTGATCAGCTATTTGCTGTTTTTTATAGATTTATGTCACGGTAACCTCAATACCAATTAAGCGAGAGAGACACAACTTATCAACTAAAGGCAGATTTCTAGTCGTATTTCAGTTAGGATCTCGAGTCAGAGGCATGCATTGACTGTGTTTATTGAATATGTGTTTGGCTGCCTAGGATACCCGCTAAGAGCTCTCATCCTGGCTCGTTAATCTAACCCCAACTCTTGCTACCAGCGGTCCCGGTAGGGACCGTTAGCGGGATGCAAGATAAGTAATTTTTCGTTGCTGGGATGCGAGATATAAGGAAATTCAAAGGCGGGGTGCGGAATTACAAGGGTTAGTTCGCGGTGGCGGGAAGTTGGTTGTTTTCATGGTGAGAAGCTTGAATTATTTACTTTTTCGTGCAAAAAACGCGATGACGGTCGAAATAAGTTAAACAACACAGTCATCATAACTCCCAAATTTTCCTGTTTTGTCATTTCCTGTTTTGTCCACTTTTTCAGAAACTGTTTGAATTTCTGTTCCTAATCAGAATCAATATGCAGCCCGACTGCTGTCTTCAAGAATGAGTACCGACTGCTGTTTCATGTGTAAAAAAAACGCCCTTGTCAATTTTTCTATAGAAATCATAGAAGGCAAAGTCACGTTTTAACCAGATAACGCTTGACTGAACGATCAAGAAACACCGGACGTAACCTAGAATGTGAGTAGTCTCTCCTTTGTTTGGAAATCCGTGTGGAAGAATGCAAAAACAAGAGAGCGCGAGCGTGACTGCGCGCGTGACATGCGAGTGGCTTCGCATATCACGAAGAGAGACTGCTAGCTGAAAAATACCATTCATAAGCAACCTTAGACATCAACTCTCTTCATCCAATCAACGTTAACGTTAACATTTAGTAATACTGGCCACGAACAAAATAACCTTATATTGAGGGAAACCTGAAAATAATTGTTTATTAAGATAGAAAAACACCAAAGGGATAATAACAAATTACGAAGGAACAAGGATGGTCATGTATGGAGAAGATTAACATGAATTTCAAACGACGAACTTGAAAAATTTGGGCTAAACTTTTCAAGATGGGAAAACCGTCACGTTTCCGCAAAGCAGGATTTGCAGACGCTATTTTCGACCCTCGTAGGTTGTACTACACAGCCCCACCCCATTCTTCACACTGAAGGTGTATATATGGCCCTGGAATCACCCCCAAGTGTGTTAAGCGTGAATTGTTTGGTGATATGTCTACTGCTTGAGAAATGGTGACAGGGAAATTGGCTGGGAGATGGAAGGGTGCATTACAGCTTAATAACCGCAAGCACATATACTGATCTTTGACTCAAAAACCTGACTCAAAATCCTGACTCAAATTCCTGACTCAAAATTGGAACTAAAAATCCAAGATCGCGATCCTAACGCGGAGAAGAACTACATCCCCCGATTTATCCATGACACTAAGTACAAAACGTAACAGATTTACACTGTTTGAAGCTTTTCATGGTTAAGACAGTAGGCGTGGACTTGATTATTTTGAAATAATGCTTAAAAGCATTCTTACTACAATTATACGTCAACCAGAGGTGGATGTTAGCAAATTCCAGAACTACTGGTCTAGAATCGTGCCGAATGTTTAGCACAACTCAAAGCACATGTGCGAGAAAATAATATTCCTTTGAGTACTTCGCTGGGATTTTTAGAAAAGACTTTGGTTTGTTATGAAATTTTTGAAAGTCGTTCGTAGTTGTCGCAATTATATGTTTGGAATACAATAATATTCTTTTGTTGAGAAATGTTTGTAGAAAGAAATGCAGAAGATGGGTGTAATACCTAAGCTGAAAAGAAGCTGATTTCACGTAGGAACGTGAAACTAGCTGATCTTACATAAAAATAGTTTCAGATAGAAATTTGCCCTGTTTTAAATTTTGACTGTCTTAAGCTAGCGTTAGTGCCGATCCGCCAGCTCAAACAGTTAAAAAGCTGACTTAAGGACGTTCGCGCGAAAATTTTCTACTCGATAGATTTTTTTTAAACTTCTACCACGGACAGATAATGATTTA
>OMLO01005350.1_pt1 | contig 10772 bp, 6 predicted proteins | sample 1674811 | NCBI WGS metagenome assembly OMLO01 (sample SAMN06265003, study PRJEB25207) | coral metagenome | isolation source: Coral host | place: Mexico:La Bocana,Puerto Morelos, Mexico | collected 2008-11-13
TTTTTTTGTCGCAAGCAAACCATGTCTTATTGTTTGGTTTAAAGGTTTTACGTCTTTTATGGTAATAGAACGTTTTCATGCGTTGTCCTTGTTCGTTTTTTAAAAGTGCGTCACATTTCTAATTACAGGATGATTTCGGTGAAACTCGAGTGGAACTAAATGTGAGTACACCCCCTGTGAAAGATGACCGCAAGCAGTTAGAAAACAGAGACACCTCCTGTGGATTTTTCTGTGGGTCATCAGTCGCTGCACCTGAAGGAACGGATGGCTTAGACAACGTTGATGGGCCGATGTACCACAGAGTCAAGAAAACCATCCATTGGGTATCTGTCATGGATGGCTTACAGAGAGTTCTGATATTTGCCGATGATGAGAATCTATCATGCCTTGCTCGAAAGGTTGGTATAGGTTTCGGTTTAGATGTCATAGATCTTACATTTGTTTTCATCTACATATCCTACAGAGGTTACCGAATAATTATTACGTATTTTAGCCAGTTTACCAAGTTTAAAGGCTACTGAACTCCAAGACTTCATAATAAGATGCTGTATCGAGGAAACTTATTAAAAGATTGCCTTCTTAAAATTGTTTAGAATTCCGTTGTAATGTTATGTTACGGAGCGTAAGCAACGACGACGTGACGCCGAGGAGACGCCTAGGACGACGCCTGGTCCAAAAGAAATTTATATTTATTAGCGAAATTCGCAATTGTCTAGATTTGTTCAGTGCACCAATGGCTCTAAAATGTGCTCATGCTAAATATGCAATGACAGCGTTCAGTTTCACATGGAAATTCGAAAAATTTAACAGTCGTAGTTTTTGTTCCTTAGACTACGCAGAATTTGGCCATTCTACGTTCTTGTTTTGCAGAGGACGGCAAAGAAACGTACTCAGATTTACATGTGCACAGTTCTCGTTAGCGTTATCTTCATGGTTTGCTTTACTGAGCTCCCTAATCATGAAATGTGGAGTCTGTTCTATTTTCGTGCAATTGACTCCTGTGCACACTTCGAACAGTTCAATCTTTTTTAATTCGATCTGACCAGTGAACAATAGTATTTTGGAAAAACTTTGATTGTCGGACAACAACCTCGCCAACAACCTTTTGTAGGTGTTTACAGAATACAACCTATTCTTTGTTTAGGCGAGTGCACGTGTACTAGAGAGTTTCCTGTTATCGTTTGTTTACTTCTAGTGTTGTGACTCTGAAGTTGTCAACATGGAGTTGTTCATTTCACTGGATGGAGTTGGTTTGTCTCTGGTTAACAGCAGGCCCGATGAATTAGTGTACATTAAGTTGCGAAGGTGCGTTAGTCACGGGTTCTAAGACTAATGGAGATAATTCTGATTTATCAAATCGCTAAGCAACTACCTAAGGTAAGGTGGTAAAGTCTGGATACGAGCCGAGTGGCTCATCATGCTGAAGCTTATCCCAGTTTCTGTAATATGAAACGATTAGGAGTATTTCTACTCCAGCTGGATAAGATGCTAGTCCACCAAAGGGCTACCCCCAGCATTAATTTCTAATGCTCTTCTCCTGTACATTATGGAAAGAATTCAGATCTATATACTACTCTATCCACCTATTTAGAGCGCTATTAGAGCTGGGCGCTGCCAGAAGAGTTACTACGGCGTCAGTGGCCCTTTCCCCCCCCAAATTCCAGACAAGAGTTGTATTTCTATGTGGTTTGTTCGAGACAACCTGAGTCTATGTTTCGATGATGCCATAGCAAACCGTATCACGCCCCCGTGATTAATTTTACCTTTGTTTTGTTTGCGTTCTTTTCTTCTCAACAAAGCCGAAACACGCCCACCATTTACTATTTCTTGTATAGAGACATAGAAGAGTATTTCTAGATACCATTTCTTGGTACGTTGTGTATAAGAGGAATGGAAAATGTTTTCCTAATTTCAATTATGGAAAGACTCGTAACATATAAGTTAACCATTGTAAGAATGTCTGCGCTTCGTGTGAATATGGGAGCAGGCATAGAGCAGTGGTCAGAGCTTTCGCCTCCCACCAATGTGGTCTGGGTTCGATACCGGCCCATGTGTGGGTTGAGTTTGTTGCTGGTTCTCGCATTGCTCCGGGGGGGTTTTCTCTGGGTTTGTTTAATCCAACAATTCCAATTCGACCAGAGTGAGGACCTGTCTAAAGTCGATGTGGCTTCTTAAAATATAGTAATTTTATAAGCAACATTCCTCCCGTAACGAAGGATGCTGATAGTTTTAGCTGTCAATTGAGCCCTTATTGTGTTTATGCTGTTCCTTAGGTCGTCCTCAATGTGGCAGGTGGAGAGATCGCCTGGAAGATGGAAGACTCTCAATCTAGAGTGGTCTACTTGGCTGGAAGATGCCTGGAGTAATAATGCTGGTGAAGTCACCTTGGAAGACAAGGAGGTGCGATAATACCTTGACTTCAGTTCAACATGTTAAGCTTCCAATTTAGGAATAGTACAATAGTACTCTTTGTCTAAATATTCCAGCAAAGAGTGAATGAACAAGCCTTCTGTAGGAGGTAAAAGTGCATTTATTAGGGCACTTCATGCGTGGTATCTAAGCTTAGACATTAACTGTTTTTAAGCTTTCTAACGCTTTTCCTTCTCGCCGTCCACACTACGCCGCCAGAAATTAAAATGCAGCTTTCTTTATCCAGTTATGCCTACCGTCCACACTTATTCCTCACGAAAACGGAGCTTTTCTAAAACGCTCTTCAGACTGGAGGAATTCGAAAACGCCGGCTTTGCCTTTTAGTGTTGATTGAAAACATTTTGAAAACGGAGCATTTCGAAACACGCTAATCACCTGATTTCCCTTTCCGAGTTTTCCTCAAACACAAACCCAAAATGCCCGGTGTTTGCTGCGTTTTCAAATTCCTGGGGTGTGGTTTGGACGGAAAACAACTGAGGGGTTTTCAGAGTGAAAATGCCGCTTTTAAATTTCTCCGGTTTAAGAGTGTGAACTGGACCTTGGAAGTTTAGGTGATAGATTTATTCTTGGTCAGCTTTTAAATTCAAACACTTCGAGACAGGCATATAATAACTCTTGCGAAAAATGTGCTACAGATTGGCGACTTACTCTCGGCTGTCCTTGGAAATTATTGATAGGCAAATTCGCTAAGTTTCTTGTTTTTTAGCAGTGCTGTTTAGTGCAATCGATGAACTGAGTTATTTTGATTTCTTTGTACAGGTTAACTTTAACTCAATGACTATGAGTCGTCCTTATAATGGTGCCATTCGAAGACTCTTTGAACCTGCTCTGTGGATTAACTACACGAGCTCGGGCAGTTATCACAGTTTACACTGTAAAATGCACCATATTCAGGTAAGAGAAGCTTGCCTTCTTGATTCTATCTACCTTAAAACCTCGGACCCGCCTTGCTACGAGAGATGGTTGTATTAGGTTCATTGTGGCTACGTGCTTGGGGCGTTTGTTGGACACTTAATTATTTTTTGGACACATTTCGAACAAACATTCTGGACTTTTTTGTCCGAAATTAAAATTGTCTCATTTTTTTTTAGGTAATTTACTTATGTTTAGATGTAAAGTGGTTAGTCGCCGGAATCATCCAAGCCTATTGTATTTTTTTCAGATTGATAATCAGCAGATCGGTACGGTGTTTCCTGTCGCTCTTTATCCTTCTCCACTCCCTGTATCCGTCATTCAGAGATCTGGTACGTGACTATTTGATGTGATAGCCCTTTTCCAAGTTAACCTAAGCCTCTATCAAAGTGGGGCCTGGTGCACAAACATGCATTTACACGAAAATGAGATTAATTTGCATGTAAATGAAATCTCATTTTCATGTGAAAGGATGCCAAGACTCGCTTTGAGAAAGAGGCAAAAGGTAATTCTAGCTGTGATCGGTAGAAAGCGCGAACTCTGAGTGGTTATGGAGTTCGTTTGAGGTTACGTAATGCGGTTCTGCAGTGTTATCTTCCTTTTCCCATAGTCTAACTAAATGAGATACGTTTTGACTTATCTGAAACTTTCCGGCTCTATAGGTTGTGTTTGTAACTGGCAATAAAAAAGTCTGTGCGATTTTCTGTTTAAAGAAACGCAGATGGAAACTTCCTGCTTTCCTTGTAGCAATTATTCCATTAGCCCGAGATGGTAGATAGCCAATGAGGCGCGTAGCGCCAAGTTGGCTATAATCGTCTCATATCTAACAAGCGCGAGTGGAATAACTATTTTATTGAAAACGCGCCCAAGTACAGAAAAAAAAATAGAAATAAATGCTCGTATGCTTACCGTCTTTGAAGAGCATGGTATCAAGCTCGTATACCATGATGACCAAGCCAATAAAACGTCTTGAATTGTATTAGAAAAAAATAAAGATTTTAATAATTGGAAATTATTGAAAACACTAGTCATCAAATACTACTGGACCATCTCCGTCCCGGGAGGCGCGATCGTCTCATGGTTAGTACGCTCGACTCCGGATCGAGTGGTCTGGGTTCGAGCTCTGGCCCGGGACACTGAGTTGTGTTCTTAGGCAAGACACTTTACTCTCACATTGCCTCTCTCCACCTAAGTGTATAAATGGGTTCTGGCAAACTTAATGCTGTTGGTAATCCTGCGTTGGACTTGCATCCCATCCAGGTGGGTGTAAAAATATTCTCAGTCTTTTCATGCTACAGAAGCCGGGAGAAGCTTTGACTCCTTGGTGTAGAAGACACAGGACACGTCACAATAGAGCACCACCTCACAAACTTATTGTTTTTATTGCTTTCCTCGTTCTTTTGTCCTTTTGCATTGTTTCCTATTGTTTTACATCAACTGTGTCTTCCAAACCAAGTAGGATTCGAAGCTTTGGCCTGGTGAACCCCTTGGTTCATCAACAGACTTACCTACAGGACCCTCTCCAAGCACATTGTGAGGCTGCTGGTCGCCAACGTGCTAACTAATACTGTTATATTCTTTTAATTTCAGGCTTCAAACCTTTTATCGAAGTCTCACTGATTTACCACCAAGTCCCAAGAGAGGGCATGCACCACATTAAGTGAGTGCAAATAGGCTCATTTAACTGTTGACCTTTTGACAATAGTTTTAATTACAGAGCATCAAGATTATGGAACAACATGCCACTTACCTTGTGCAAGTCGAACTCTATTGATCTTCAAGAGGGGCCTTAATTAACGGTTTATGCGCAGCTACTCATTGCTATAGTATACATTGTTGATATTTTCGAACTGTACTTAGTTGTTATTACTGACTGTACAGTTTTAAACATTCCTTTGTAAAGCGTCACGAACTTAAGAATGGCGCTCTATACTGAGATAAAGTTAGTGTTATTGTTATTTACAATTGGATTGTGGTGATCACTTTGTTTGTCCTCGTGTAGGTATGCTATGGTGTTGGTGCAGGAGATGAATGTCAAAGTTGACAAAGAATTGATTGTTTCTTTGGCTAGTCTCTTCAGCCAACAGAGCGAACTTCTGGACGAGGTACTTATAGTATATCAAGGTTCAGCCCACACTAAACTATTGTGGTACAAATAGATTACCGGTGAACAAATGCGTTAACAGCTGAAAAGCTGGTTTTTCTGGTTTGTTTGAAGATTTCGAGAATCTTGACTTTTATTGTCCAATACAAAAGCAGTTTTTCATATAGTGTTTCAATTAGACTGGTGTTAAGTAAATGCTTTGGATTGGAGATTGCCGTGAGAGTATTTCTGTCTTTGGTTCCTATATAGGTTAATTATTTTATTTGCTTTTCATGAGCTACATTTCTTTCTTGACTGCGTTATTATCTGTGTTTTTGTTTGTCGTTTGGCCATAGAGGAGGCAGCAAGGCCGAGCGGTTAGAGCGTCGGACTTGAAATCGGGTGTCGCGGGTTCAAGTCCCGCTCTGACCACTAAACTGGCGTTGGTTCTCGGTAGTACTTTAACTTCTCAGTCATACTGGTCTGCCAGCCGCCAGTTTGATTATTTCAGTGTAAGTGACATGTAAGTAACTACATTTAGGTGTAGTTATAAGTGCGTCGACCACTATTAACAAACGCAACTTTTTTCTTATGACAGGAAACCTATTTTGAAGACGACATGAAGAGGGTCGCTGTACCATTAAGAGAAACGGAGGCGGTCAAAGTTTGTAGCGATCTTGCCTTTTTCTGATTGTCGTTTAAATATTCTCTTCAGCATTATTATTATCATTATCACTGGAAATGAGTATCTTTTACAGAGGTCAAAAGTATCAAGGTAGTAGTATTTATCTTGAAATTGTGTCTCACTAGTGTTCTTTTTTTTCAGGCTGCGTTGGAGACCCAGAAAGTTTTCCTGGAATACTTTCATTTGTCCCCACTCAAGGTTTGTTCCTCATATTTTTATCGTACTTTTTGGTCCATTTAATGTGATAGTAACGGTGAATTATCGCCCTGAAGAAGGTGGTGTTGAAGACTTGTTTGATATCCTGACTAATCTTCTCAGGAAGAAGTAAACCTCGGTTTAGAAGGTGACGAACTTTTTTTAAGGTGCTTAAGTAAAGATTATGCGTGTATGTTGTTGTAAATTTGTGTGAAAAGTCATCAACAAATGATGTGAAATTCGGCTAGTATTCAGCTAGTGTCACATTAAATTTTGCAAATGCTTCAAGGTGAATTCAAGATGGGCAATGGTCCTTGTTTACTATAGTAACTAATTCAAACTTTTACGTAGCCAGGGCGTCTCATTTAGCACTGATTATAGCTGGTATCCAGAGGGGCCCTGGTAATAAATATTGGGCCTATATTAAGACACGGCCAATTGTTATTGTGATTGATTTTGTCAAGCTCTTTGCGACACCTTCTTCTTTGTTGGTGTTACGCCTGCTTCATGCTGTGAACTGAGAAATGATGTCCGTCCTTAGACTTACTAACCTCCAAATGTTTCTTCGCTAGATCAATCTCAGTTTTTCACTGGCTTCTTCTCTTGACGAAGATGACGAAGGCCAAGCTTTTGCTCTTGACTTGTTGGACTTCTTTATTGATTCTATTGGGGCAACTCTAACGGACATCAATGACGCTCAATTAAGGTAAGGTCACTGGCCTAACTTATTACGTGATCTGCACTTCTATCTAGGGAGATGGATTGATGTCAAATAAATCTTTTAAGTAGCACATGTTCCTTACAACTCACACACAGAGATAACATGTCTGACCAAGACGTAAGTTCTGTTTCTGGTCACGCAATTGCATCGTTTTTCTGCCTTTTCCGAAGAAGTGATGGTAGTTTGCTTTGCCTTCGTAAAAACTATGTCATTATTTTGTTTGTGCAGGATGGCATGTTTTGAACGTGTCAGTGTATTTTTGACGCGAGAGAATCTTCTTGCCCAAATCAGACGACATTATACCATGCAGGTAAAAAAGAAAAACATTAATTTTATTGTAAAATTTTATTAGTCATTGGCGATAGCACAATCTTGACAAATCGGTAACAAATGATTGTTTTGAAGTTGTTAGAGCGGTTTGAATTAAGTGTCGAAAGTTTTCAAACGTTATCTTTGGTATACGTTTTGGTTTTGGTTTTACCACGTTTTGAGATTGGCTGAGTAGTGTCATTGGTTAGTTATTGGTTTGGGTCGTTTGGTTTTGGTTTTACCCCAGTCAATTGAAAAATATCAATGAAAAACCGCTCTAATACAACATAATGCTCATTACTAGTTTACAGATTATTTATTGTTGGCTTTTTTTTCAAGAAAACTTGTTATCTTCGTGGTTTTCGTAGTTGTCTTTTAGTTGCTTTAACAGATACCTAGGAATGGCATATATCTTTTCCCTCCAGATCAAAGCGCGAATAATCCTACGGAATGGGCATTACGAATCTTATCTTACTTGCAAGACGCCTGTAATCAATTACTTGGAATATCGTTTCTTGACAAAAGTCTCGATTTGCTAATTGAGTTCCTCGTTGTCGTTTTTTTTTCACCAGGGTGTTCGCCAAATCTATGTCCTTGTACTAGGCCTTGATGTAATTGGTAACCCATACGGACTCATTCATGGGATTAGCGAGGGAGTCAGAGACTTCTTCTACGAGCCTTACCAGGTGAGACTTGTTTCACATCATTTTTGAGCTTGGATTTTAGAGAAGAAATGATAGCTCGTTCATCAGATAAATGCTATGTTGTCATTTGATTTCCTCTCAGGGTATCGTTGCAGGGCCCAGCGGGTTTGCTGAAGGAGTGGCTCGTGGTGTGAAAAGTTTGTTGGGTCACGTGATAGGTATAGTAGAAGACAAATAACTCAGCAAGCTTGTAGGTTGTAATTGTTGAACGTTTGCTGCAGTTCTGTCTTTGTTGAATACCTTGTTATATCAGTTCTAAAGTAATGTTTTATTTCCTTCAAGGTGATACGGCCGGGGCGTTTTCTCGTATTGCTGGCTCATTGGGGCAGGCAGTAGCTACGCTTACATTTGACTCAAATTTTCAGATGGTAGGTACCTCATGCTCAAATGTTGTTGTATATGGTAGTTAATATCTTAGCTGCACCTAGCTAGTTCACAGGCATACCACTTAAACTGAAAGAAACAAATAAAGAAAGTAAACATAATAGGTTTTAAAAATCCTAACTGGCGGGAGGCAGAGAAGTTGGTCATTTACAAGTATTATGGCGGAGTTGAACTAGGGTCTACCGAGAATCAACGCCAGCGGGATCTGAACCCGGGACCTCCGGATTTTACAGTCCGGCACCCTAATCGCTCGGCCACGCTGCCTCCACGTTGCAGCGGTCTTGCCTCCTCATTATAGCGGTCTTCTCGAGAGTATCATGAAGCTTAAAGGAACAACGCCACAGTTTGCGCATGTTGAAAAGTCTGGCGTAATTGTCCTTTGTAATCCGTGTTAATCTTCTCCATCCTTAACCATCCTTGTTCCTTATTGGTTTATTATTATCTCTTTTTGGTAACTTTTTCTTCTTAGTGAACTATTTTTTCCGATTTCCCGCAATTAAAAAATACTCTTGTACCTGGCTAAGATAACTGAACGTAGACGAAATTAAGTTCAATCAAATATTGTTCTTGGCCTCTACGAGGGATATAGCTTAAACCTTTCGCCATAGTTTTCGTCATAACACCAGTCATGTTTAGCACAGAATAGTGAATAGTGACATTTGTCACGATACACATACATAACGAGTAAGACTTTTCTCAAAGTACGCGTGTCTGTCTGCAAGCAACACGTGCCTATAATTGCTTCTGGTTTCTTCAGCGGAGACGATTGCGCATGCACAGAGGGCCTGAAGGCATCGGCCAAGGACTGCTAATGGGAGGAAAGAGTTTGTTAATGGTGAGGTCACCTTATCGATATTTTGCAATTTACCGATCAAATATCGACTGTTAATTGTACATTAAGTGAGAAAAAAAAGGACTTAAGGTACCAACTTTCTATTCGAGTGTCATTTGATTTTCTTGAATTTCATTTCAGGGTCTCTTCTTTGGAGTGACCGGCATTGTCGTCAAACCTGTGGAAGGTACGTTTATGAACCTGACCTCAATCACGCTTTATAAATCAAATGATGCACATAATCAGCGGTTAGACTGTCCCTGTACGAAAATGATGCGCAGTGGTCTTTTCGATTTACAAAGCCAAAACAAGGTCTCTACTTCCAATACGTCACCTTTGATCAACGCTTTTATACGTCACTCTAACCGTTATATTTGTCTTTGCTAGGCGCTGGAGCCGCTGGTGTTGAAGGGTTCTTTAAGGGCATTGGGAAAGGTCTCCTTGGACTGCTAGTCCATCCAACGGGGGGAGTTATTGATATGGTCAGCTTTACACTTGATGGAGTGAGAAGGTTAAAACTTTTATATTTCAATTCTTTATCACAAAAGTAAGTAAGTTATTTGCTGACATTGGACCAACCTAGCTCTGACCAACCGACCCACCGATCAACTGACCGAATTAAAACCGAATGGCTCACCGAATGACGGACTGACTCACTCACTAACTAACGGGTGGACAGAGGAAAGAAAACGAGCACAGCATTAAAAATTATTATCATCATTTCGAGGGTTTTACCTTATTTCCCCTAATGTTTACCATGCATTAGCGGATGCCAGAATTAGGTGTTGAATCATGGTAATAATCCCCTGTTGTTATCTTTTTTTTGCGTAAATTAGAGCTGTTTTGTTGTTTTTGTGGAGAAATGTCTGGTAGCCTCTGGCTTTGTTTTGCAGGTCAGCGGAACAGAACGGCGAAGACATCCCAATGAGGAATAGACTTCCCCGCTTTACAGTTCCTAATATGGTAAAGAAAGCTACGTAAAGAAGCTGATGATCTTACTGACACTGCAATGTTATTCAGTAACTTTACAGTAAGCCTTAGGGAAGAACGGATGACAAACGTTTTTTTAAGTGAAATAAAAAATGAAAATGTAGAAGATGGGCACTTTGTGTTCTGACGAGCAATTAATATAGTTTTTTTTGAGCGTAGCCGTACATCGTCCGTAGTGTTGACGAAAAAGCAATGCAGCTGTGACAATAACTGTTGGCCTTCAAAAATGATCTGTAAAAGAAAAATAATTGAAAAACGTTCGAATAGTGATCGCCTTTTGTCCTTGTCTTAAGCCCCTCAAGCCGTTTTCAGAACACGACGCTGAAGGAAATGGAATCTTAAAGGTGAGAATTTAATGGCATTTGTCTTTAATTTGTGTTCTATATTTGAATTATACATTTCATTCAAGACTACTTTTGTACGTTTTTCTCACAAGGAAGCCCTAACAGCTGTTTCGAGAAACATTCTATAAATATTTAGTTTACTGGTAAAATTTGTTTTGCGATACCAATCACGGTGTGAGTCCC
>OMLO01005352.1_pt1 | contig 10772 bp, 9 predicted proteins | sample 1674811 | NCBI WGS metagenome assembly OMLO01 (sample SAMN06265003, study PRJEB25207) | coral metagenome | isolation source: Coral host | place: Mexico:La Bocana,Puerto Morelos, Mexico | collected 2008-11-13
TTAGTACATAGCAAGAGATCAATCAGCATATAACAACGGTAAATCATTTGTATATGTATTTTACTGTATCATTTAATATATAGATATATAATATATTGTAATTAGTATTTAATCGATTTAATCATATATGACATCACGAACTTTACAACATCCATCCGAAAAAACAGGTGAACATCTGGCTCAATTTAACCAGAGAGCGCGAAGAGTTCTACACGTACCGGCCATCAGCAAGTCTCTGGAATGGGAGCATCACTTTTCCAACTGCCCAAATATCCGGAATCCAATGCCTGCAAGTGTACCAATCCAATCACTCTGCTGATGAAAAATTCATACAACCATTAATCAATTCAGCTTGATGAGATCAATCTGCCCTGGTTTGAGAAAGGAGAAAGGAAAAAAAACAATGTATAAACACGTACAGCATGCATACAACTTCAGGTGGTGAAGATTCCGGAACTTATCCATGAATCAAAAAAAAACCAACATGGGATTGACATCGGTAAACATGGTGCTCTTGTACCAAGGTGCATGGATCAGTGCATCCATGGTTGTCTGGGATAAAGTACAATCCAAACGCTTCAGGCCCTGGCAAACTTCTTTCCTGACAAAGCAAAACATCTTCTGCACTGCATGGGGATTATAACGTCTTCATATGGTATGTATATATATGTATATGTATATGTATATGTATATTGTGTATATGTGCAAATATAATATATACAATATATATATAATATATATATAATATATATATATATAATATATATATATGGTCACCCCCCCCATGATCCACCTACAAGCATTTTATATGGGAATTACCAGTGTTTTATGCACATTTTTTTTACCAGAAAAATGACATTCTCATGTTTCTATTTTTACTTACGGAAATTTTGCGAAGCATGGGCGCCACGCAGAGTTGGAAGGACGACGCGGGGAGCGAAAAATAATGGGAAATTCCGGGATTCGTGCGTTTGCGGGGCCGCGGGCGCGAACGCGCTAAGTACCGAAGAAAAAGGCTAAAATAAAAATTTCGCGAGAGTTTCGCCTTCTTTTATGCATAAAATCCACCCCGTGGGGTGGTGAAAGTTTCTCAATCCTCATTTTCCTCTTTGCTTCTCGCTTTTGCACGTCTTTCTATCAACTGTCTAAAGGTCGAACTACACTACATGTTTCTGAGTATACTCCCTGCAGAGGTCTTCAGCAAGTGCTTGCCCCGCTTTTGGGTGTCACGCTGATGCACTCATGTGCGATGCCACACATGGCATAAGTTCGAATCAATGGTTTCACGTTCAGTAGAGTCAACAGGGTCAGTCAGCTGTGTTGGACGGAGCCAACAAATCATAGACCAGTGCGTGAGGCAAACAAGAACAAAACAGTTGTCTCAACTTGTCAAACTATTACCTGTTTGTGGTGATTTGCTGCCAACGATGTCGTAAGAACAAACGAACCTTGAAACACACACTTGGGACACACGCCCGGAAGCCTCTTGCCCGGTTGCCTCTTTCAGGTCCACTTAGACCACGGTTGCCTACAATGTTTAGTACCTGGCAATCCACAGAGCAACAGCATGATGCCACACAAAACAAGAATCAAAAGACAGCTCCAAAGGGCCACGCGTGCTTGAACGTTCTAGATTGGCTGAACTTGTCAAACTATTACCTGTTTGTGGTGTTTTGCTGTCAACGATGTAGTAAAAACAAACGAATCTTGAAACAATCACTTGGGACACATGCCCGGAAGCCTCTTTGAGGTCCCCTAAGACGACGGTTGCCTCCGAGGTAGACTACCTGGTAATGCACAGGGCAACAACAGGATGCCACACAAAACAAAAATGAAAAGACAGCGCAAAGAGTCTCGCGTGCTTGATGTGTTATTTGTTGCGTGCATTGGTTGAAGTTACACTGCAATTTCATAACATGCTCCGAATGTGTATAAATTTTGATTTATAAGACATCGACATATGGTTTGTTATGTCGATATATACGGAAACGCTGTCTCCAATCGAAGTGGTCCACTCAAACTCAGGATATTCAAGGTGAACAATTTTTGTGGACCCAACATTCAATGTGTATGAAATAAATCGCTAGACTTAACAGAGGTTTCTTCGACATAGCCGCCTATGCACACCACCTTCGAGCTTCGAAGGCTTGCGTTCCAACCTGGAGAAGGCGCTTGACGATGCGACATATTTGACACTCCGACCGCAATTTCGATCTTGCCTCAAAAAATCAAAGATACCACTGCACCTGCTTGCGCCTGGCTCATAGGCTGGACGTGCTTGAAATAACAATATGTGTGGACGTTCACTGTTGCTTCAAGTAACGCACATGCCAACCCAAAAAACAGTGTTGTTTTTCGTCCAATCGGATTGTGTGTTTGCTGCTCGCGTCCCTTTCGGCCACATTCGAAACACACGAGGAAACCAAGGATTCTCCAAGAATACAGTATAATCATATGTAGCTGAAAATATTTATATACGTGAATGTATACATATACTTCTATATATATATAACTATAAATTCAAATGCGGATATATTTGCAAACTCCTACAGGCGAGGAGAAACGTGGTCGGCTACGGCCTTTGCTGTTCAGGAGCCCCCTACTGTCAAACAAAAGATCTGTTTGTCTGTCAACGTGGAATTTTCTTTGCACGACTTCGGGGGCCAAAGGCTGTAACGTCACAGAACCAATTGCTGTACGCGCGACGGCAGAAAGTTTTACTTGTTTCGAGAACCAGAATACTATGAACACCAGGGCCAACTCAAGATTGTACGTTGTTATACAGAGACATGCTTTTGCCGTCTTACTAGCTGGGAGAAGGCCTCCACTCAGACGTACTCCCCATGGCAAAGAGTGCTCTCGCGAATGTTCGGCACTTCCTCTTCAAAGGAACTGTTGGCCTCTTTGACTTTCTTGCGTTTGCTGGACGAAGCCTGTGATTCGCAGGAGCCCTTCTGATGCTTCGAGGTTTTCTGGCAAAACTTTTTCCTCTTTCTCTCCTGCTTTACCTTTGGAACGCCACAGTGGGCAGTAGCCGCGGAACTACTTTCGAGAGCATCCAGAAAGGCCTCCAAGGCATCCAGAAACTGCTCCAGCTCCTTGTTGAAACGCTCTAAGTGGTCCTCCACGATGCCATCCACAACTACCTTACTCTTGACGCTTTCCGCTTGTTGGTCGTCTTCCCCTGCCAAAGATGCCTTGTCACGGTAATTTCCCATGGTCATCTCTTCTGTCTTTTCCTCTTCCAAGAATGCTTCCTTCTCTTGTTCTCCCATGCTCTCCACTTCAGGCTCTTGCTCACACGTGCTGCCTGCAGCACAATCGCCGCTGCCATGTCTCGCGGCTGGCCGTGTGGCTTTGATGAGTTGCAAGATGCGTCCAGCCTTGTAACCAGCCACCTTCAGGCTTTGTCGCACCTGGCGGATAAATAAAGTCAAAAATTCGGAGGATTCCATGAAAAGCAGCACTCATAGTCTAACATAGTCTACTGAACTTTTTTGAGTCTACTGCCCCTTTCATTCAAAGACATCACCTATATGACTTTTCCACCTTCTGTTCTTCACCGTGCTCGCTCCAGAAGTCTCTGGCAAGCGCTTGTCCCACTTTCGGCTGTGACGCGGACGCACTCATGATCGATGCCACACGTGGCAAAAGTTTGAATCAATGGTTTCACGCTTGGTGAACGCAAAAGGGTCAGTCAGCTGTGTTGGACCGAGACACAAAATCATAGACACACGTGCGTGAAGCAAAAAAAACGTTTCAAGTTGTTTACCTTGTTTTACCTGTTTGTGGTGTTTCGCTTTCGACGATGTCGTAAGAACAAACGAATCTTGAAACACACACTTGGGACACATGCCCGGAAGCCTCTTGCCCGGTTGCCTCTTTCAGGTCCACCAAGACCCGGGTGCCTACAATGTCCAGTACCTGGCAATGCCCAGAGCAACAGCATGATGCCACACAAAACAAGGATGAAAAGACAGCTCCAAAGGGCCTCGCGTGCTTGAACGTTCCAGGTTGGCTGAACTTGTCAAACTATTACCTGTTTGTGGTGTTTTGCTGTCAACGATGTAGTAAAAACATTCGTCTTGCTGCCAACGATGTCGTAAGAACAAACGAACCTTGAAACACACACTTGGGACACATATTGGAAGCCTCTTGCCCGGATGCCTCTTTCAGGTCCACTGAGTCATCAGACTGAAGTTCAATCAAGCAAGCTTGCCACACCGATTCAACAGCACATGTTTTTCATATATATATATATATTACGTTTTCAATTCGATATCGCCTCGTGTGGCTATATGTCGTAAAACATTCGCAAGAGTTTCCCGTTGTAGGTAGGTCTAGACAACACTCCGTGCGGTGGTGTTGTGTTCCGACTCGACTTTTCCGCCCGTGACATTTGTTTCGTTGGGATTTTTTTCTAAAGTACTGAACATGCACTTCCTTGCAGCTTTCAAGTTCTGAGTTGTCGACAGCAAGAACCTGCAACGGTCTGGCGACGCCACCTTCGTTCGGGGTTGTTTCTCTGCGCTCTCTGAGGAACAGCGCAAGTTTTTTTTTAGACAGCAAGATGGGACGACAACCTGTGCCAGGATGAAACGACGATGCGACACAAAGCAATACCGTAAGAAACAGAACCAGACCACCACTAACAGGCTGGAAAGCATGGCAATCTCTTTCTTTTTCCAACACCACCCCTCGATTTGGAACGTCTGTGTGCTGCACAAGCATCCTGCTCCTGTCATACTACATGTACACCGACTTTCTAAAATACATTCGACCTGAACTGAAAAAAATGGGGACAACGTGTTCTGGGAATATGGAGACTGTGTTCTAGGGCCTTGCTTCTGTCTGTACGACCTCACTCTCAAAACCCAACACGGACGACTTGTGCAGCCGTGAGCTTGCAGCCGCTCAAACACTGAAGTCGGCTCTACAGAGGGTGCTGTTCAGAGACCAAAATTTTGTTTACAAAGGCACCCCGACCGAGAAAACTAGAACAGCTCTACGACATCTTGAACAGACAGAACACGTTTGAAAGTGCACCAGGGCCCTATCCAAACATATGGAATGACAGACTGAAGTCATTTTGGCCACCCACTGCAAAGCCGACATTTTCTGTTACGGCCTTTGCTGTTCAGGAGCCCCCCATCGGTAGCAAAAAAGGTCTTTGTTTATTATGTATCCAAGAACAACTACTATAGAATATTTTTGCAAGCATTCGGGGGGCCAAGTGCCGTAACAGAATTGCAGAACAATCTCACGCAGAGTTTGTGCATCTTCAGCCGCCTTTTCTGGCGACGGCAACTTCAGGAACAGACATTAGCATCGCTCACTTTCTTCCTCCACGGAAGCATGCGTCGCTTCCCAATCATTGCATGCCGGAAAAGTCACCAGATCTGAGAAGGACGGAAACGACAAGCTTCTTTCATGCACCGCACCAGGCACACCACACGCTGCAAACAGAATGTGCGACCGAGGTGCAAGAGAGGAGGTTTACAGCATATAGCAGCTGCTCCAAGTTCTCGAGCGTGTTATCACCGTCTCCGGCAGCTTTTCCCAGCATCATAGCCTAGGGAAAGATGCAAGCTGAAAGGCTGAAACATAAAACCAAAACATGTACTGCTCATAAACGTCATCGCCGCTGCCAAGTGGCGGCTTCGAGCACTGTCCCCACTGTACTAGGGGTGCTAGCACGCTTGAGGATGCCGGGTGCCACCCATGCTGCCCGAAGGCAATTGCGTTGCCCGGCTCCTGGAAAGCTGGATTGGTGGTAGGCGGCACGCAGCGGCTTGTCGCATGCCCTTGGTGCTGCTGAAAAGCTGAGGCGCGCACTGTTTTTTGGTCATGTCCAGAACCGCCGTCAGCCAGCTCTGCACGACACCATCCTGAATAATGTTAGCCCGCGAGTGGGCGATGTATCCCCAAAGCAGCCGCAAGATCTCACGCCGCTGGGTGCCGACCAGCGCACGGGACCACGCGACCAAGGTGGCCATGCTACTGTTGACAGGAGGCAACATGGCTGCAACAAGAACTGCGACCAAACCTGCGTTTGAACAGCTGTCACGGCAAGGTCATGCACGCACCGACATGTCAATAAATTTTGGCATATGCAGCAACAAGCAGTAATATACAATAAATTAGTCAAACCTCAATCAAATGAGTGTACATGTCACGTTTGTTTCTATGCATGTCTTTACACTAGATATTTGGAACTCGAGACGTTTCGATTCTCTGATATTTACGTTTGTTTCTACGCATGTCTTTACACTAGATATTTGGAACTCGAGACATTTCGATTCTCTGATATTTACTTAATTTCTGCACCGAATGAGAGGTTGTTTTGTTTGTTTTCAGAGCGACGTCCACTCAATAGTGACAAACACAGCTTTTTTCATCTGCATCAAAATGCCATTGGAGAGCTTTGTGATTCTAATCTACAACGCTAGCTGTCGTCATCCATTGCCTCAAGAACAAACATGTCAACACAAGGCTATGAAACGTTTGGATTCAAAACAATGAGAGTCTCTACTGAAATGCATGACAAGGCAATGAAATACGGACGTTTAAGATCTTTGAAAAAGAAACTCTGAGAACTGAGCTCCTGGCCAGATCATAGAGAGGTGATCCTAGAAGCATCTTGTGACATGGTGGTGCTGGCAGTGCATCGTTGCATAATTAAGTGCCTCTATACTGCGTACATGACGAAACATTTTAACGCACATGACAAAATAGAGACTGCCCCTCTTTTTCGGCCATCTTTTTCTTTAGGGGTTCTCCAGAGGGCACACTAAGCGCATGCTCTTGTTTGAAGCCTTTCTCTCCAGCAAACCACCCCAAGATTTTGCGATCCATCAAACCTGCAGTTTCAACTGAAACAAGTCGGCCGTCTTGTAGAAAGGTATGTCCTATTTTGAAAAGTCTTGTTCTTCAGCAAAAACAATGACATTCATTCTCAGAAGCCCCTATCAAGCCTCCCCATCGCTACAAAACTACAAACCCAGCGCGGTGCCTAGGAATTCGACCATCTTGTACTTTTTGATTCTCCAAAAGGTCACATGAAGCGTCGTGTTTCGAAATGTATGCTCTTGTGTGAAGCCTGCCTCTGTGGCAGACTATGACGTAGATTTTTCATCCATCAAACCTGCAGTTTCACTTTAAACAAGTCAACCCAGGCGCGGTGCCTACAAAACCCATTACCATTGCTGTTAAACCTCATCACTCCCTTGTTGCCTTTCTCCGCTTCAAACCCAACGCGGTGCCTACAAGTCCACTATACCCCATCGCTGCAATACTTCAAACCCAGCACGATGAATTCGATCATCTTTTTCAGTTTGAATACTCCATTAGGCCAGTTTAAGCGCGTTGCCTAAAATGGACACATTTTTTGCTGTCTTGAAGCTCTTCTCTGTAGCAAACTGTGACCTACAAGTTGCGCCCTTCCAAACCTGTGGTCCCAGCTCAACCATATGAAACCCCGAGCCAGTGTCTAGAAAACCCAATGTCATTGTTGTTACTCATTCCCTCCCTTGTTGCCTTTCACCACTTCAGACCAGCACGGTGCCTACAAATACTACCTTTGTGAAGCCCAATTTTTCTCTTCTACTAAAAAGCAATAGAAGCCCTAGTAAAGCCAGCTAGATAACCCTCAAGAAGTCAAGGTTGAAGCCCAATCAAGCCCCCTCTCCCATCGCGTCGACGCTTGAAGCCCAGCGCGGTGCCTACAAATTCGAACATCTCTTTTTTTGAGGCTTTTCCGAGGCAGCACTAAGCGTGGTGCCTTAAAATGTATGCTCTTGTTTGTGAAACTTCACCTGAAGCCCTTCTACCTAGCAAACTGTGACCTAGATTTTGGGATCCATCAAACATGCAGTCCCTCTTGCAACAAGTCAATCAAGCACGGTGCCCACCAAGCCCATTACCATTGCTGTTAAAGCTCATGACTTCCCTTAGTTGCCTTTCACCATCTCAAACCCAACGCGGTGCCTACAAATTTGACCGTCTTTTGGATCTTGAGTACTCCATTGAACACCCTAAGCACGTTGCCTAGGAATGTAAACCTTCGTTTCTCTCTTGAAGCCCTTTTCTGTCGCACACTGTGACTTAGGAGTTGCACACTCCCCAATCTGCAGCTCCAGTTTAACCATGTCAAACCCGGGCACGGTGCCTAGCAACGCCACTATCAGTGTTGTTCAACCTTACTATCTTCATTGTTGCCTTTCACCTCTTCAAACCCAGCACAGTGCCTACAATACCATCTTTGCGAAGCTGTACATACAAATTTTACTCTTCTAAAAAGAGCAATACAATCCCTGGCTAAGCCAGCTATAAAACTCTCAAGAAGTCAAGCTTAGAACACGGCAGCAAGCCTCCTCATCGTGTCAACACTTGAAACCCAGTGCGGTGCCTACAACTTCGGCCATCTTTTTGTTTTTGAGCTTTTCGGAAAGTCACACTAACAGCGGTGCCTAGAAATGTTCACCCTTGTTTGTAAAGCTTTCTCGAAGCACTTCTCTGTAGCAAACTCTCACCTAGAACTTGTGCCCATTGCCTTTACCTGCACATTTTACTACCTTCATCATTTTGAAGCGCGGTGCCTAGAAATGTTAACCCTTGTTTGTAAAGCTTCTCGCGAAGCACTTCTCTGTAGCAAACTCTTACCTAGAAGTTGTGTCCTATGCTTTGCAACATGCAAACCCACTTTAACCAAGCACCTGGGCACAGTGCCTAAAAACCCACTATCGTTGAATTAAACCTCATACCCTTTGCCGGTTCAAGCCCAGCGCGGTCGCTACAAGTACCCCTACAAACTGAGATGCCTCCAGCTCGTTTCCCTTTGCCTTCAAACGTGCAGAACCGTTTTCAAGAAGTTAGCCCGTTCAAAACTCATTGCCTTCTTTGCTGTCAAGCCCTATCATCGCCTTCTGCTTGTTTTCAAAACGTCAAGCTCGACGCGGCGCCTACAAACTCCAACATTCTTATCATGTCAACACTTCAAAACCAGCGCGGCGCCTAGAAATTCGGCCATCTTTTTCTTTTGGGATTCTCCAGAAGGCACACTAAGCGCATGCTCTTGTTTGAAGCCTTCTCTCCAGCAAACTATCCCAAGATTTTGCGATCCATCAAACCTGCAGTTTCAATTCAAACAAGTCGGTCGTCTTGTAGAAAGGTATGTCCTATTTTGAAAAGTCTTGTTCTTCAGCGAAAACAATTAAATTCATTCTCAGAAGCCCCTATCAAGCCTCGCCATCGCTGCAAAACTACAAACCCAGCGCGGCGCCTATAAATTCGACCCTCTTTTTCTTTTTGGATTCTCCAAAAGGTCACACTAAGCGTAGTGCCTGGAAATGTTTGCTCTTGTGTGAAGCCTGCCTTGTGGCAGACTATGACGTAGATTTTTTGATCCATCAAACCTGCAGTTTCACTTTAAACAAGTCAACCCAGGCGCGGTGCCTACAAAACCCATTACCATTGCTGTTAAACCTCATCACTCCCTTGTTGCCTTTCTCCGCTTCAAACCCAACGCGGTGCCTACAAGTCCACTATACCCCATCGCTGCAATACTTCAAACCCAGCACGATGAATTCGATCATCTTTTTCAGTTTGAATACTCCATTAGGCCAGTTTAAGCGCGTTGCCTAAAATGGACACATTTTTTGCTGTCTTGAAGCTCTTCTCTGTAGCAAACTGTGACCTACAAGTTGCGCCCTTCCAAACCTGTGGTCCCAGCTCAACCATATGAAACCCCGAGCCAGTGTCTAGAAAACCCAATGTCATTGTTGTTACTCATTCCCTCCCTTGTTGCCTTTCATCACTTCAAACCAGCACGGTGCCTACAAATACTACCTTTGTGAAACCCAATTTTTCTCTTCTACTAAAAAGCAATAGAAGCCCTAGTAAAGCCAGCTAGATAACCCTCAAGAAGTCAAGGTTGAAGCCCAATCAAGCCCCCCCTCCCATCGCGTCGACGCGAAGCCCAAGCGGGTAATATCACCACAAGGGACTGGGAAGTCCAAAGACCAGAGCTCTCCTTCGCCGTGTCCAGCGACTGACGCTTCAGTCAGATTCATGAACGTACGTTTCATGTCGACGTATTTCAGGTACGCTGCCAGTGCGGCTGCGCGAGTGAACGGTCCGGCATGCAGTGGACCTATTCCCATCAAAGCGAAAAACTTCGTCGAGGGTTTGGCCCCTGGCGACATTGTCTGCTCCTCGTACAGGCCGAAAGGCTGTAGCGATCTGAAACTGCACCGTAGGTGTTGTCAAGCGTAATACCTTGACGGTCGAGGCAATATGGGCGAGAGTATGCTCGGCCTTATGCAATGGTGCTGCCTTTGCTGGGACCCGTTGCTTCGACGATACCATGACCCAGGCGAGCATGAGTGCTGCACCAGCGGCCATCTGTGGTAATGCGCGTTGTAGCAATGCGATCTCATTGTTGATACCAGAAAACTGGTAAAGCATAGCCGTACGATCAAGCTGGCGCTTGAACTCAGCGTGAAAAGCGATCACAATGTTGGTCAACGTAGTATACCCGTAGGCAGTTCATTGTGGACAGATTGCGTTGTGAATCTTCCTTGTAAGCTTTGGCATGTAGCTGGACTATGGACGGATGGACAATCAAATAGAACCTTGAGCCTAAAGGATGCTTGAGCCAAAATGGCCCAGCCAATTCCACTCTGTAGTCAATCAAGATAGCTCAAGTTACAGGTAGCAAATAGTGGAACAAAATTCATCTATTTCAGTGAAATCGTTTGGTAGGTGTGGTAGGT
>OMLO01005353.1_pt1 | contig 10771 bp, 9 predicted proteins | sample 1674811 | NCBI WGS metagenome assembly OMLO01 (sample SAMN06265003, study PRJEB25207) | coral metagenome | isolation source: Coral host | place: Mexico:La Bocana,Puerto Morelos, Mexico | collected 2008-11-13
CCAAGCTGTTTGCTTTTTGGGACGATTATGGGACCATGGTTGAGATACTGTTGCAGTTCATTAAAGCGGAAAGAACTGGTAACTGGAAGGCCCACCTTTCTGCAGCAGTAGCCATGATGCCACATTAATTTTCTTTGCAATGGACAAGCAAAACTATTCCCGCTAGCTGCCAGTTTATTTAGCAGACATGCAGTCTCTTGAGTGCAAACATTCTACAGTTTATAAAGAATTAATGAGCGGGAACCATGTTGTTTGCCGATCCAGCAACCCATTCTCCCAGGTATCAACCGATATGGCACTTGAACAGTCCCTTAATGCAGACTCTAAATCAAAAGGCGGTATTGTTGGCATTTCACAAAGGCCTGCAGCTCTACAGCGTTGGTTTTTAACGTGCCATGAACGAGCAGCTATCACATCTTCCCTGAAGAGCATGTATGCTGTAGAAAGCGATAATCAGTCAGTTGCTACTCACAAGGAAGCCTCTGCAAACAAGATCACAAGAGATGAACAGGATATTCAGAAGTTAATGAATTGTTTTACATCCGGTTTGATGACCAATCCATTTAGTGAAGACGCAGTCGAGGATCTTCTTAACTTTGTGACAGGAGTCGTTTTACCAACTGACATTGCAGAGAATTTGATTGAGAGCACTGAGAAAGGCTGCGAACAGATGGATATGTTCGTTAAAAAGCGTCTCAACACAAGTGTAACATATTAGCACGTGAGTATTAGCACCTATTTGTAACATACTAGCACGTGAGAATAGCACCTATTGTATATCATATTTTGTATACGCATATTTAAGTAGAGTAGCACTTTTATGCAAAATGTAGAAAGCACACACATCCATGCGGTGTGTATCATCGAGCAAGAATACCTATTTGACAATACACATGGTGGCAGCGTTTTACAAGAAAAATTTCTCGAGTTAAATCAAGAGGGGCCAGCAGAAGCGTCTTTTTGCGTCGCCACAGATGAACAGAGACGCTCCGGATCCGGTAACTGCCTTCGCAAAATTCAAACAAAAATGTCAACTTATGTTCTCAAGCATTCTCAAAGATGCCGATGAAAGAAAAAGTGAGCTATATTTTACTCTGGTCGGGTGGAGAAGGCCTAGATTTATACAACAGTTGGACATTCACAAAGGAGAAGACAGAAAAAAGCCTGCCATTATTTTCATATGGTTCGAGAACCGATTGGAACCGAAGACGAGTCACCGAATTCACAGATACACACTACAAGAAACGCGACAAGAACAAGGTGAGCCAGTGGATGATTTTATCTCAAGATTAAAAAATCTAGCAGCAAAATGTCAATTTCGCAACGATGCCGAAGTCGAAGACAGAGTTTTGGATCAGCTCATTTGGGGGTCAAGAAATCCCGATGTCCAGAAGTCGCTCATAAGCCGAGACAAATCATTGACGCTTACAGCCGCTATTGAGACTGCAAGAAGCTATGAAGCGACAAGTAAACACATGAAGACACTGGCAGGAAGTAGCAAAAGGCGAAAACCATCAAGAAGGTAGAAGTATAGATGCCATTTACAAAGAACAAGAAAGGGAATCCTGTAACAACTGCGGAAAACAACACCCGAGGAACAAATGTCCAGCCTACGGTACATTATGTCGAAAATGCGGCAAAGCTTATCATTGGCAATCGGTCTGCCGATCCAGCAAATGGAGACAACTTAACCAAGGAAGAAAACCGGCCTTCAAAAAAGTTATTCACACGATTGAGGACAGGGGTGACGAGGAAAATGAGGAAATTCCGACAATCAGTACCATCGAGGTTAACACCATAGAAGACATCCAACATTCGACACGACACACGCAATGAAGTCTTTGCATTACTTGAGATAACTCAGCCAGAAAAAAAGTGGAAAATTAATCTGCAGTGCAAGATAGACACAGGTGCACAGAGCAATGTTTGCCTATCAGGCTACTTCGCATAATCGCCCCAGAGAAACCAGAAGCACTGGAAAAGAATGAAGCCATCCTTTCAGCATATGGTGGCTCTGTAATTAAGCAGCTTGGCACTATAAACATCCCTTGCAAGTACAAAGAGAAGAAGATTAACTGCATTTTCTACATCACAGACACTTCAGGGCCAGCTATTCTAGGTCTAAAAGCGTGCACTGCTCTAAAACTGGTCACCCTACACTGTACAGTAAGAACAAATCAATTAGACCAGGCTGATTTAACTCACAGTGTCAATGCCCCAGCTCAAAATTCGGGTACTTGCAAGAAAAGCTCGAGTTACATTGGAAGTCATGTACCACTGGAAGAGCAGCCATCAATCACAAGTAAACAAGAGCTGATGGAGATGTACCCAGAATGTTTCAATGGCAATGTTGGATGTTTTGACAACTATACGTATCACATCACACTGGATCTTGAAGCATCACCGGTGGTCCATGCACCTCGCAAAGTGCCCATAGAGTTGAAAGATAAATTACAAGCTGAATTACATGAGATGGAGAGTCAAGATATCATTGCAAAAGTAACGCAAACTACAGATTGGGTTAACTCCCTGGTTATTAGAGAAAAAGAAAATGGGCGACTCCGCTTACGCCTCGATCCTAAGGACCTGAAAAAGGCGATCAAAAGAGAACATCATCCTATACCCACTCTTGAGGAAATCACACCCAAACTAGCAGGAGCAAAGCTTTTTAGCAAGCTCGACGCTTGCAATGGCTATTAGAATGTCAAACTAGATGAGAAATCCTCGTATCTGACAACCTTTAATACACCATTTGGTCGATTCCGTTTCCTCAGGATGCCGTTTGGCCTACAAATGAGTCAAGATATCTTCCAATTCAAGATTGATGAGACGTATCGATTGATGAGATGGAACGTACCAGAAAGGCTGTTCTGGCTAAGCTGTCATGTGACCCCAGCTGCAAAGGGCCTATTACTTATCATTCAATCACCGAAGACTGTATGCTAATGACTGATGACACCCACATTACATGTTGGGTCTGACTTAAAATCAATGCAGTACAATCTGATGCATGAACTGCAAAACATTATATACATGTAATTTTGATTGTTTCTCACGTATGATCTTTTAGAGGACAGACCCACCATTGACATCACCATTAGAATGTTTTCCCTTCTGCATTTTAAAATGGCAGAAAGTTTTGAGAATTAAGATAATATTTTCAGTGATTGGGCAAGGATAAGGAACAAAAAAGTCTTATCGAAGTATTGAACAGGAAAAAGTAAAAAAGCTGCAAGTTTAATTTTTAGAAAATGACTCCCAAAAAATACTTGAGTAGTCTCAGTCGGCAGTCGAGCGAGACTAAACCAAAAAAAAACGGTCTTCTTTTGCCTCTATTTTAACAAATCCAATAAACAAAATGTTTGTTATATTACTTTATTTAAAAAATTCAACTTTTCTCAGTCTCAAAATAATTGTTGAGACAGGTTGATGTCAGGAATGAAACATCAAATAATCACTTCTTAAAGTCAGTTAAAATAAACCTTGCTTTCCGACCTGAATGTTCAAGTCCATTTCTAGGCACAACAGCAAGCAAAGTATAGCTTACTACAGCTCATGGCCAACTGTGTTGCAGCAACACTGTACATGATATCAAACTGATTTGAGAATCACCAACCACAGAGGACACAAATTTCCACCATCACTAATACTCCTTTCATTCAAAACTCGAATCAAATGGCCTCCAGTGTTGACCGTAACCACACATTTTCTGGGCATATTCTTCCAACTCCTGCAATATTCAAAGCAACATCCAAGCTTTTCGGCTTACAAAACTGCTCTGATGACTTAATTTTTCCTGCATTTTCTTCAAGATTTGTAGATTTCGCAGTTCAATTCTGCTTTTTCAAAGACTGAGAAATTTGGAAGCGGCAATGCTAAAACTACGTAATGTTATCATTTTATGATCTTATGATTATAGAATGCAATTAAAATATTAATTTTGCTGTGGCTAAATGACCGGCAGCCAGTCAAGGTTTTAAAATCACTAAATGATGGCAGCCCCATATTTCGCTCAAATTTAAGGAATCAAAGGAACCCATCCAATTCAAACTATCATATGTCGATTAACAACTGCCAAGTGATCCAGAAGAGCTGTATAGATCACAAGTCTAACGCTTGGTTTACGCTCGGCTCAGAGAGCCAGACCTTGGTTTCTTTAGGGCGGTCACGGTTTACAAATTACTAAATGACCAGCAGTCCGAGTTTAGGGAATCGAGCGAACCGATCATGTGCAAGCTATCTTACAATATGTCAACTGAGAAGTTTCAAGCAATCCAAAAAAGTCTTTATTATAAGTATGAGAATATGCAGGATTCCAAGATCGTGACACCCTAGTCGTGTGTCTGTGTTTCCTGTGAAGCATGACACTTACTCTTGGCGGGGAGCACATGAAAAACTAGAAAAACTACTTAGAATAAATCATAAAAATCAGTACACTTGTAATTCTTAAAACACCCTTGTGGTGACACAACTAATAATGCTGTCTGATGTATGTACATCTAACTTATGGCTAAATAAAAAACACGGACTTACCTGCTCTAAACGCTTGTCGCTTCATTTCACTGAATGAATAGGTACGTGTATGCAATAAAAAACAGTAAACAAGGAAGGATAGAAGCTACAGCATGCACTTAAGTACAAAGCAAGAGCCGGTCGTCACTGTATAAAACCAGAAATCAAAGAGACCTCTTACTCGCGTATGCTAAAAGTTCCCCACCAAGAGTAAGCGTCATGCTTCACAGGAAACACATGCGTAAACCATAGACTTGCAATCTATACAGCTCTTCTGGATCACTTGGCAGCTGTTAATTGGTCATTTCAAACCTTGACCGGCTACCAGTCATTTAACCACAGCAAAGATTTTAATTGCATTTTATCATAAGATCATAAAATGATAACATTATGTAGTTTTAGCATTGCCGCTTCCAAATTGCTAAATTCTTAGTCTTACATATTTTTCTCATAATTATTCGATGTTCCGGGATGTTCTGGAATGTTCCGGAATGTTCCATGTTCCATGTTCCAGATTTTATCAATGACCCTACGTTTTTCTCTCACAAGGTTGCAACCAATTCTCTATGTCAAATTTAGATGGACAATATAAATGGATACATGTTAAGAAGTAAATCTTACCAGCCTCATTTCTATGCTGGGTCAATCACACGACTCTCATTATTGAATTTATATACAATTTACTGTCTTCAGGCCTGTACATTAAGTATATCTGATGAGTTAAACCAAGATTCCACCAAATGAATTGATCCTAATTTCAGGCAAAATTATCAGCTCCGATTTCATATTGGATCAATCACGTGACCCTTGTTAATAGTTGTAACATATCAGCTGGCTTCAAGACTGTCTACTTCGTAATTCTGGCGAGTTTAGTTGAGATTCCTTGAATTAGAAAGAAGTAATAGCTGGGTCACACAAGTCATTAATCAGAAGCCAATAAATACCCTCATAACACTTAACAAACGTCAAACCTCATAACACCACTGGCTTGCTTTATTCCAAAAAAGCCCACGGAAATACACAAGCTCCCAGACTATAATCTAAATTTACTACAAATAAGTTGTGCCTTTTCCAGGAACTAACATGTCAAAAACAGTTTTAGTTACAGTGGTGCAAGCCTCTGGAACGGCCTACTAACTTGCTCAAAAAATTGAAGCACTTACTCAATCCTGAGTACAGTATCTATAGTACACGGCATTCAAGGAAAACACCTGTTGTTATTAGTACATACATAGATTAGTTTTAGTACAGAATGATACAAATATATTCATTACATTTGTAAATCCTGATTAGTTTCCACCTTGATTCGATAGCTAATTCTAGTGTTGGAAAATGTTGACTGCAAGGGCTGTTTGTTTGTATGTACATGTATAAAATATATTTTACCTTTTTCTGCAGATGATGGAAAGATTCGAAGATTCGCTCGCCGCAATGGAGGGAAACATGGCACAGATATTGTCAAGGATCGAAAAGCGACTTGAATCCTTAGAGACCGTGGTAAGTGCACTTCTTCTTAATTACGTTTGTTAATGTTTGCATGGCTCTGTTCACTTTCGTTTTAAAATACCGTAATTTCTCTTCTCGTTTGACAAACTATGAGAAAGAGAGAAAATTGTTATTGTTATCGCAGTGTCATTCATGCCAATTCAAACGCCGTCCATTCGTAGGAAAGGCGGAAGATTCCAACATTATATTTCCCTTGATAAGAACAAAGCGATTCTTCTCTTTTTTTTCACAGTATCCAAGCTCAATAGATCCATTATCAGTCAGTTTGTCGGCAAGTGTTCCGCCACTTCATGACCTGTCAATGATTGACATAGACACTTTCGAATATTTGAGCGCCGAAGTTGACGCTAGCCTTTTGGTGCATTCGCCAGCTCCTGCTGCTTCTACACTGGAAACGTCTGCTGCTCCTACACCGGAAACTTCTGCTGCTCTTACACTGGAAACCTCTTCTGCTCTTACACTGGAAACTTCTGCTGTTCCTACACCAGCAACTCTCGCCAGGACCGTCAGTTCCAACAGTGTCGTAGACAGCGCTGTTGAAATCCCAGTTGCAGAAGACGTTATTCGGACATGTGTAACCCCGAGAAAAGTACAGCGGGTACGAGAAGCACTCCAAAAAGAAGTAAACAGGCACAGATGCACAGTTAACCTTCTTCCCTTCTTTTTCACGAAAGAAGAAATCATGAACAGTAACACCGATGGTTCTCATGGCAAACAATGCCTGGACAGCAATAAGTTAAATTCATTAAAAGTTTTAGTTTTTAGCAAGTTTCCTGTAGAATCTGCGATGGAAAAGGATAAACTGTGGGCATTTATAAAGACCAAAATAAATGCTAGGTGTCGCGCTATTATATACGCAAATACCACACGAGCTCAGTAACAAATAGATGGAAGCACCTGTTGCAATCATTTTAATTTTCTTAGAATACTTAGTAGTTTTTATTTTCCTCAGTTTAGGGGCAATGTTTGTAAGTCGAGAATGCATTTTAATAAAATTAGTAGATCATTTTTGAAAATTGCAGGACCTCATTCATAGTTATAATTTTTAAAATTAAGTGCCACGAACCGCCAGATGGGATCGCAAATGATCAATAACCTTCTGTTCCCTTTAATCGCTGTTTGCTATCATTATAATTTAAGAGGTCGTCAAACTGAAGTAGAATAATTATTTGCTTTCAATTCACAAAGTGCGCCGGTTCAAAAATTTGCATAAAGTTGTTTACAAATTCTAAGATGTGATAAACAGTCATATTCCGGCGGAAAGTTGGATGAATAAAAATTATTTTGAAAGACTGTTGTCTGAATCGGAAGAAACCAATCTTAAAGTACATGTATGTGACAAAAACAACTTTATCTGATGGAACCAGCGCCAACAAAACGCCCATCGCCGTTCGAGATTATTAGCTTCGTGAGGTCAAAAGGTACCGCTTTTCGCATGCTCTGTCAAGAAAGCCTAATCTTTCGCGAATCCACAGCGGATGAAACAGTTACTTTTAAAAAGCTCTAGGCAAAGTCATTATGTAAAAATAAGTAAAGGCGACAAATCCATTTGAGTAAAACAACAAAAATTATTAGCCCCGACTGGCGAGATAAATTGTTTACACACAGGTTTAGCAACATTAGATTCGCGTCCCACACAATAAAGGACTCGAATTCTGAGTTGGTCTGTCTCGGTGACGAAGTGATAGTTTATATCACTGAGTTTCGCTTTCAATGTTCACCGTGGAAATAATTTTTTTAATGTTTTTCTCATCGACGGCTGATAAAATCGGCAGTTTGTGATTCGTTTTTTTTTTATTGAAAGTGTAAGACTAAATAATGGTTTGGCATGGTTATGTATTTATAACATCAGACTGAAACTGAGCAATGCTATTCGTTCATTAGAAGTCCTTAGATGTAAACCGTTAGACAACTGTTAAACGTCCTTGGATGTAGACCGTTATACAACCGTTAAACGGCTCCAGTCATCTGTTAGAACAAATTGCGCAACCGTTAGAACGTTTTCTTCATCCGTTAGGCATTCTTAGTTAGCTGTTAGAACGTTAGGACAGAATGTAACAACGCTTTGATCATCCGTTAGGCATAATTAGATAACCGTTAGAACGTTACCTAGGACAAAACGTTAGAATGCTGTAAAGACCGTTAACTATCTGTTAGCTATCCGTCCGTTAGCGCCCGTTTAACGGATAAGCGTTAAGGTATGTTTTCCCATTCACGGTCACAAATGTTAAATATTTAAGTTAACTTACAAGTTTTAATCCATTGTTTAATCTTATCTTGATTCCACTTGCAGCAAATAAACCAAGTGTATCTAGTGTTATATCCAGGTGTAAGACAAATTGTGCAAATATCTCCACTAGCCAGGCAAAAAACCTAGGAAATGATGAAATACACATATCAGGTTGTGGCATTTTGAAACAGGGTATGACTCAAAAATTATCAGAAACACCTACACAAAGTTAAACCTGTATTAAGAAGTGATACCATGCAGAACAGCCAAATGCACAGCCACTATTTAATTGAGGTTGATTGCTTAAAAGAGGTGTAACAGAGGTGGACTACCTTGTGTTCCAAAATTCAGCATGCAATATAGAATAAAACTGAACTTAAATGTTACACTGATATTACAATGTACTGACCAACTCCACTAAGCAAGGTTGAAAGTATTATTATTATAACCTTATGCATGACAAGATTCTCAATCACGAATGGTTATCTGCATTTCTATTTGTCACATAAGCATTAACGTGGACCGCGTCCAATTTCAGGTATCAAATTTGAACTTTTTGTAATATTAGATACCTGCAATTAGATACCCACATGATTCACACAACAATTGCACCCACTTCAATGACTTCCTTCACAATGTTTTTTCCTCGCAAAAATGTTCTCAAAAGACATTTTCAGTTTTGGGAAAATTGTTATCGATACAATTAATAAGTATTTACACCTTGTGTCATACAATTCAGGGAGTTATAACATTGCAATTTTTTATCATTGAAAATTAAATTCACATAAAAATTATTTTAACCTAAAATTATTTTAACCTAGTTTAATTCTTAATTCCTTAATTCCCCTAATCATTCATAATCAACGAATTAGGAGGGTTAAGAGACAAAGGGCGCTTTCCATTCAACAAAAATCACTGGTTCAAATTTTCGGAATTTTCACTGGTCGAATGGAACGCTTCCGACCGCTTCCCAGAATTCAAGGTCACATGCTCTGTAAAACAGGGCATGCTGGGTGAAACTTTGTTGTGTTGAAAATGGCAGACTTTTTGAACATTTTCGTGGCTTTAGAGCAGGGTGATTGTGAAACAATAAGTTGTACCATTCTCGATAGCAACAACGACTAATACTTCTGGCTGCAGTTGCCTGCTTTATGCAGAGGGAATTAACTTGTGTAAATGGGTACTTCAAAGTAACTATTCTAGCATATTTGTTGAGGAAGTTCAAAAACCATTTCCGGATGACTAGTGAAACGTGTCAGTTATTGACACAAGAAATAAAGCACACTGGGCAGAATCCAACTGGCCATTTATCTGGCGGCCTGCAATTTACCTGAAAAACAAATGCTGCTGCTCCTTTGGAGTGTGGCAAACAGGGAACTGTATCATACGATCACCTAACTAAACTAAACATCTAAACCCGACATCTCTTGCGAATGGAACACAAAATTTTCGATAATTCCGGAAATTCCATCAAAGAGGGTCCACTCAAAACGTATTCCTACATTTTCGAAAACTTTTCCCAGAATTTTTACCGTTCCTTTCAATTTCAGACCGGAATCTTGGAATTTTTGGTCGAATGGAAAACGCCCAAAGGAATTTAATTTTTACCTACAACATATACATATAAGCTTATGTATGTGTTGAACGTGTGGACAATTATCGAGGTATATCGAGTAGTATTGACTTATCGACTACGTTTTCGATTATCGAATTTAGAATTTGATTGACATGTTACACCCCATTGCAATGAATCTGTCGATTTCATAGAACTTTAAAACTACAAATAACTGTAATAACTGTTGTGATTTGAAAACTGTATTCTGCAGTAAAACCTAACACTAAAACCTACTACTGATACAACAGGAACCTGCCTAAATGCAACGCAATTTTAGACAACTTTACAAAACTGTGAAAGACACAGAATCACCAAAAATCCCTTACCTTCCAAAGAAGCTGGTTACCAACAGCACCAGAATAACTATGCCCACTATATAGAAAAGTATCATGGTAAAACGTGACTAACAAACTTCATTTCCTTCGCTAAAAATCAATCAACTTGCAGTACCTCTGAACAAAGTTACTATGTAACCACGCACCAAACATTGTCATCCCCAGTGCTATCTGGAATGCTGAGCACCAGGACTTCCACCGCGAGAAGAAAGATGGCGGGGATGCGTAATCGGCTTGGAAGAGTTTCCGGGTCTTTCTGAACCTTTGAGAGAAGAGATAATTGAAATGTACCACGAAGAATTCAGCGTAACTTAAATATCAAATGATGTGAGGGTTACAGTTCGTGGGGTTAACAAGATAATCACCCATTATGCACATCACGGAACTCTGTTTATATCATAGATACTGAGATGTCCTCACGAAAAAAAGATTACGTAAAAATGATACGTAAAATGCATTAACCAATAGGAAACGCGAACGATGAAAACTCACTAGCGAAAAAACGTCGTTCGTCCTATCACAAACGCGAACGACGAAAACTCACTAGTGAACAACATCGCATCGCGATTTCCA